>Ga0100388_10004503_pt1 | contig 11551 bp, 14 predicted proteins | sample CryGeymeta201512_FD_81536 | JGI IMG/M metagenome (GOLD analysis project Ga0100388, IMG submission 81536) | Groundwater microbial communities from Crystal Geyser aquifers in Utah, USA - Crystal Geyser metaG 2015-12 | ecosystem: Environmental > Aquatic > Deep subsurface > Groundwater | place... | reverse complement strand
GTGCGGCGTGAGCGAAAGGGGGATTTTGCTTTGAAAAAATTTGGGGGGTGGTGGGGGTGTGGGATGTGGAGCGGATTTGTGCCAATTTTGGAGGTTGATTGATGTCGATACCAGCAGCGCCGAGCGGGTTGAGCGCGGAAGCGAAGAAGCTTTGGGTCAAGATTTTGCGGGAGATGGGAGGGTGGGAAGATTCGCAGTTGTGGATCATCCGGACGGGGCTGGAGCAGTGGGACATCATGCAGGCGGCGAAGGCGCGGGTGAAGAAGGACGGGCAAATGGTGGCGGACCGGTTTGGGCAATTGAAGATGCATCCGCTGCTGTCGGTGATCCGGGACAACGCGAACGGCGTCCGGCAGACCTACAAGCTGCTCGGGCTTGATTTCATGGAGGTTGATGATTGAATGAGCTGGCACTATTTGCAGGGGCCGGAGGCGGTATCCTCGGAGGCCATTTGCTGGGATGGCGAACGGTTTGCGCCGTCGAAATCAACGACTATGCTCGGCGGGTATTGCTTGCCAGACAGCGTGACGGGATGCTGCCCCACTTCCCGATCTGGGACGACGTTTGCACCTTCGACGGACGGCCCTGGCGCGGACGGGTTGACGTTATCACCGGGGGATGCCCCTGTCAGGACATCAGCGCCGCCGGAAAAGGCGCAGGCATCACCGGAGAGCGATCCGGGCTTTGGTCTCATATGGCCCGCATTATCGGCGAGGTTCGACCGCGCTACGTCCTCGTGGAGAATTCACCCCTGCTTGTTTCCCGAGGACTCGATACCGTGCTCGATAGCCTTGCCGCGATGGGGCGTGATGCGCGGTGGGGAATTGTCGGAGCTCACAACGTCGGCGCCCCTCATAAGCGGGATCGGATCTGGATCTGGAGTGAACTGGCCCACGATCAAGAGCACGGACGGGGAGCGCGGCGGTCGCGGGGATTTAATCCAAGCCGTACGCGGAAACCCAAACAGCCATTACAAGATGTGGCAAACGCCTGTTGCGGACGATGCTATCGATCGGGCGAAGGGGAAAATGAACAGCCGGGGCGAGCCGAAGCTGTCTGCACAGGTGAAAATGTGGGCGACACCATGCGCCCAAATGGCGAACGGAGAGCCGGAGGCATTTCTGGAGCGGAAGCGCCGGAGTGTGGCGCGGGGCAACTCCATGGGAATCAGCCTCACAGATCTGAACATGCAAGTGAAGGCGGCGGAGCGGGGCCTTTGGCCAACGCCAACTGTCAACGGGAATCACAATCGGAAGGGCATGTCGAAGAACAGCGGGGACGGGTTATCGACGGCGGTGAAATCGTTCCCGACGCCAACCAGCAGCATGGCGACCATGGCGGACATGGAGCAAGCGAGATTTGCTGGCAACAGCGACAAGCGCCCCTCCTATCAGGAAGCCAAGGCATTCCGAACACCGAATGCGAGCGATGCTCGGGGCTGGTCGCACCAGAGCCAGGCGGAACGGGAGGCGAAGGGGCAGCAGGTACGCCTTGGCCATCAACTGAAGGCTGGTGGGAGTCTGAACCCGACGTGGGTCGAGTGGCTCATGGGGTGGCCTCTCGGGTGGACCGACTTAAATGTATTGGAAATGGACAAGTTTCTCTCGTGGCGGCGGTCGCAACTTTGTGCCTTGCAGAAAATGACAGGAGCTTGACCTGATGCCACGGATTCGGCGAAATCCTCGGCGGGGGCGTCGGGCTGTTGGTGGGTTGACCTTGTATCAACGGGCTTACTTGCTGACGGGGCAGTGCTATGACTTCCTGATTGGGGAGCGGGACGTTAAGGGGAAGCCGTTTGATTCGTTCCGGGCTGCGCGGGAGGCTTGGGGGGCGAATCGTGCTGAGTTAATGGAGGAAACCAAGGACGCGGAGGCGCCTTGGGCGTGGTTTGAGTTCGAAGCGGAGGCGGAATACCAGTCAAAACGGTACCCGGAGGGGAAGAAAAGGGCCTATTTCGAGGGGTTTTCGGAGCATATTTGGTGGACCGAGTACGCGCGTCCGGCGTCCGAGCACCCTGATTTCGAGTCGATCCGGGCTTCTGTGGCCTTCGATTCGAGCTGGATTCGGACCTGGACCGACGTGGAAGCGGTCAAAAAGGGCTGCTATTTCGACGTAAACAAGGCGCTTCACGCGGTTGGTTTCTTCCGATTGCTGCGGCACCGGGTCGGGAAGTGGGCTGGCCGCATTTTTGACCTGTTGCCCTGGCAAAAGTACGACGTGGTCATGCCCTTGTTCGGGTGGATGGGCCCCGATGGGTATCGTCGGTTTGATAAGGGGCATATCGAGATCCCGAAGAAGAACGGCAAGAGCATGCTGTGCTCCGGGATCAGTTTGTACCTGACCGTGGCCGATGGAGAGCCCTCTGCCGAGGTGTACAACGCGGCTGGCGAGCGCGAGCAGGCCCGGATAGTATTCGCGGCCGCCCAGAAAATGGCCAAGGCGAGTCCTTACCTGGTGTCCGTGATTCGCTGGACCGATTCGAAGATGCGCGGGGACCACGACGCGAGCGGGAGCCAGTACCGGCTGTTGTCGGCCGACTCCAAGAACAAAGACGGGTACAACATTTCCGGTTGCGTGATTGACGAACTGCACATGCAGAAAGACAGGACGTTGTGGGACGTGCTGGTCTACGGCGGCGATGCCCGTACCCAGTGTCTTTTCGTGGCCATCACTACGGCGGGCGAGTACGACCCCAACAGTATCGGCTGGGAGCAGCACGAATACGCCCGGAGGAATCTGGCCGGGGACGGCGGGATTGGGCGGGATATCAGCTTCTTCGCGTACATCCGGTGCTTGCCCGTCGAGTTGAAAGACCGTTGGCAAGAGCCCGAGCTGTGGTACCGGGCCAATCCGAGCCTGGGCATCACCCTCGACTTCGAGAAGTTCAAGAAGAAGGTCGAAGAGGCGGTCAACCAGACCAGCAAGCTCAACAGCTTTCTTCGGTACCGCATGAACATGTGGACCCAGAACAAGGTGGCCGCGTTCAGCATTCAGATCTGGAATCGCGGGGCGGTGCCGGGTGAAGGGCTGGAACGGTTGCGGTTTCTCGAGGAAATGGCGCGGGGTCGCGAGTGCTTTGGGGGGCTCGACTTGGCGGCGGTGAACGATTTGAGTGCGGCGAGCTTGTGGTTTCCGCCGGCGGATTATGCGCCACCCGAGGAAGCCTTGGGGCAGTTGACAGTTGACAGTGGACAGTTGACAGATGAAGAGGGTTCACGCAAAGGCGCTAAGGCGCAAAGAAGAGAAGAGGAAGAAGAGGCGGTGCCTGTGAAGCGGGGTCCTTTGACGGAGGCGGATGTGGAGAAGATGCATATTTGGTTGCCTTATCTTTGGCTGCCCGAGGAAAACGTGTTGGAGCTGCAGCACGAGCACAACGCGCCGTATGCGCAATGGCGTGACGAGGGTTGGTTGCGGCTGACACCCGGGAACGTGGCCGACTACAACCGGATTCGCCAGGACATTAAGGCGCTCGATGACGAGTGGTCCCCGGTGCGTTGGAACTACGACAAGTGGGGCGCGATCCAGTTGACCACGCAACTCCGGGACACGGACGGGATCAACATGGTGGAGTTTGGCCAGGGCTTCGGCTGGATGACCGGACCCACGAGCGAGCTTGACCGACTCATGCGCATGGGCCTGATCGCACATCCGGGGAATCCGGCGCTTGATTGGATGATCGGCAACTGCCAGATGGTCGAGGACCACGAGGGGCGTCGGAAATTGATCAAGAGCGATAGCAAGCGGAAGTACAAGATCGATTGTCCGATCTCGGGGGTAGAGGCGCTGGACGGGGCTATTCGGTGTGCGGGGATGGGCGGGGTGTTGACGGGGGATAGTGTGTACGTCGGGTAGCCGCTTCGCGGAATTGGGAATAGTGAATGGTGAATAGTGAATTAAGAGTTTGACCACAGAGAGCACAGAGGCACGAAGAAGGAAGGTTGAAGGTTGAAGGTTGAAGGCTGAAGGATGAAATGGGATTGGCACGCAAAGGCGCTGAGGCGCAAAGGAGAAGAAAGAAATGAGTAAGGTGACTTTTCGAATGGCCCGCGGGTTGATGGGGCTGGTTGTTTTGGGGCTGGCGTTGGGTGGTGCTGCTGCGGGGCCGGATATTCCTCGGTATAAGATTGTGGCGTACGAGCCGAAGCCGGGGGATACGATCAGCGCGCATGCTGACCCGGCAGGGGATTATTGTATGTGGCCGAATGTGGCGGCGGCGTGGGCTGCTGCTGGCTATACGGGGGGGGTTGTGTGGACGCCGGGCACGACGGAGCCGCCGGTGGGTCAGCGGTTGCTTGGTCAGTACCGGCCTGGGGATTGGTATAAGACGTATGAGTATGAGGGGGGGGGATCGTGGATCGCGATTGACCCGAGCGGGTACCGGCGTCCGAATCAGCTTCCGCCGTTATTTTGGATGCCGGTCTATGAGCCGGGTACGGAGCCGCCTGCGCCACTCACTGTGCAGTCCATCGAGCCCGCGAACGTTGGGCCGACGAACGCAGACAGCCTTACATTCGCGGTGACATTCTCGGATGACGTGACGGGCTTCGATGCGGGCGACGTGGTGATCGTGCCTACCGGGCCGACGTGGTCCGAGGTGCAGGTCACTGGCGGTCCGCGTGTCTATGATGTAACGGTGCTCGGAATCGCCGGCGACGGCGTGTTTCGGTTGACTGTGGACACGGCTGGTGGAATCACCAGCGCATCTGGCCCGCTAACGCCAAGTCCGCTGACCGTGACGGCGCAGATGGGCGATGAGCCAACGACGGGCGTGCATATCGACGCTATCGCAGGCCAGCAACTCATAGACATCTTGAAGCGTAGTTTCACGACGTTCCAGATTATGGACTTTATGGACCGGTCGCCGTATGACGAGCCGGATACGGGGGCGCCTGAGCCGAAGGCGGGGCCATGATGGCGGATCTCTGGGCTCGGTTTTGGTCTGATTTGTTGTTTTGGAATCGGCGGAATGGCGGGAAGCGGCGTGTGGCGAAGAGTAAAGGGCAGGTGAAGCATCGGAGTCATTGAAGAGGGTTTCACCACGAAGGCACGAAGAGCACGAAGAAATAGAATTGATAATGGACAATGGACAGTTGACAACGAGGAAGTTGGCGCGTAAAGGCGCAAAGGAGAGACGAGGCATGGATAAGGTGGACGGGGTTAAGGTGGATGTTTTGACGATGGCGCCGGAGGTGAGGGCGCAGATCGCGCGGCTCCAGGATCGGCTTGAGTTGGCGAAGCCAGGGGATGTGCTTTCTGTTGGGTTGTCCCTGGCGAATGCGCTCGCTGAGGCGCATGCGTTGGGCGCGCGTACGATGGTATTGGTGGGGGGGACGGTGTGTGTTGAGGTTGAGATTACGGCGGCGCTTTCGGGGCGTCCGTATGGTTTTGTGCCGGTGGATTTGTCCGAGGGGGGTGGGTGATGGGTGATTCTCAGTTGGATTTGTTTGGGGCGGAGGTTCGGTTTGATCCGGTTTGTCGTGGGGATGGTGGTTCGGTGGCGCGTCGGGTGGTGGCAGCGCCACAGGCAATAGAGCCTCGTTCTTCGGGGGGTGTGGAAATCACAGCCGGGACGGTGGCCGCGCCTCAGGCGGTTGGGCCTTGTTCTTCGGGTGGGTATGATTTGGGGGATGCCGGGTTTGTGGCGCATGCGGTTCGGTTGGGGGTGCTGTATCAGTTTGTGCGGCCTGGGTCGGCGCGGTGGGTGTATCTGGTGGATTGTTCGTTGGGGGTGGAGGATTGGCTGGGGGATGTGGGGGTGCGTTTTGCGCAGGAGCATGAGGGAAAGCGGCATCGGTATGAGGATGATCCGTTGCGGGCGCAGTGGGAGGCGGTGTTGGTGCAGCGGGTGAAGTTGCAGCGGTGTTGGGACGATTTCACCACGAAGTAGGGGAATTGACAATGGACAATGGACAATGGACAACGGGGCCCGCGACTGAACGTGAGTGGTCGGGATTTGATTTGCAGACTTTGGGTGCCTTGGTGGCGTATCTCAAGCCTCCACCGCGTCGGAAGGTTTATTGCGCGAGTATCAAGGACTTTCCCATCGGTCACGTGCTCGGCGCACCTCTCTGCCTGGATATGGGGATCGAGGTTATTGAGCGGGATTGGATTGCGACACTTGAACTTGCGCCGGGGATCTATGACCTAGACGGCGACTTTCTGGTGATCGGGCCTCGAGCTTCGGTGGAGCCTGTTCGCGTGAAGCCTCGGCGGGAGTATGGGTTGACGAAACTGGTTTATGGCAAGCCGAATCGGATGAAGCGACGGGCCAAAGGCCGGAAAGGGTAACGGAATGGCTAAGTACGTGGCACCGGTTCGAGGGGGGGCGATCTGTGAGCGCTGTGGGGCGCTTGTGCCCGCGTATAAGCGGATGCCTCCTGGGGGCGGGTGCCGCGTTCGGTATCATCGATGTGAATGTGGGTGGGCGGGTAAGAGTGTGGAGAAGTTGGAGGCGGAGTATTGGCATTTTGAATCAGGTGACAGTGGACAGTTGACAGTGGACAACAAAAAGGGTTGACCACGGAAATGCACGGAAGTGCACGGAAAGGAAAACGCATGAACAGTGAAATTGTTTTGGTATCGGTGGCTGCGCTTATGGGGCTTGGGTGGTTGGTGCTTAAAGTGGTTGAGTGCTTCGAAAGGCGCGCTCAATGGCGGCGCGAGCAGGCCTTGCTGGCGCTAGAGGCTGGTGTGGAGCGAACTTATCAAGTCTACGTGAAGGCGATCAAGCAGGGACGTACGTTAAGAACCCTGACAGACGATGAGAAGGCGCGAGCGCGGTCGTTGGCCATAGCCCGCGGAAAAGCCTTGGCCAAGGACGCTGGTGTGGATTTGATTTCGACATTGGGAGGCGACGATTATCTTGGTATGTGGATTGCGCGGATCGTTGCCAGGCGGCGAGGCGTGGGCGTGTAATTCCGATAGCAGAGACGATAAGAAATAGCAAGGCCCTTGTTACCTATTCGCGGTAACGAGGGTCTTTTGTTTTTGTTGGGAGCGTGGTAGTTTGCCTTCGGGAATTGAGAATTATGAATTGCGAATTATGAATTAAGACGGCTTTGCCGGAGACGCGCTTTGTTTGAGGATGTTGAAAAGAGCCTGGTTGTGGGTGGTCTGCTGATCTCGTTGGGGGTTGGTGGGCTTTTTGGCTTTTGGCCTGGGGTTCTTTGCGCGGGGGTGTTGCTTTTTGGGGTGGCGCTTTTGGTGACTGTGGTGGGGTTTTGGTTGCCGGGGAATAGGACGGATAGGACGGATAGGACCGATTCTGTTGTTGGGGGGGGTGGTTGATGGGCTTTGTTGCTGCTGCTATGGAGCGTCGGGCCGGGGTTGGGCCGAGCGTGCATCCTTCGAAGCTGGATGATCCTCGGGTGATGTTTGGTTCGGGCTATGGCGATGATGCCACGGGTCTTGAGTTGAGTGAGACCGAGGCGTTGGGTTGGCCTGCGTTGCTTCAGGCGCTCCGGATGATCTCGTGGGGCATTGGCTTGATGCCTTGTCACTTGTACGAGCAGACGGGGGCGGGAGGCGGCAAGGGGAAGTTGCGCCAGGCCGAGGAGCATCCGTTGCATTGGGTGCTTCATGACGAGCCCCACCCCGAGTACACCCCTTTCGAGTTTAACAGCGCCATGGCCTTTCGCGCGGCCTTCCAGGGTGATGCGTACGCGCAGATCATACGGAAGCGGAGCGGGGCGGTCGAAAGTATTTTCCCGATGGACACACACCGATGCACGGCGCATCGTCGGAACGGGAAGCTTTATTTCGAGTACCGCGAAGAGGGCGGGAACACGCGGAATTTTCCCGAGCATGAGATCCTGCACATCAAAGGTTTTAACGACGGCGGGATCCTCGGTTTCGCGCTGAATCAGATTTCCCGGACCACGCTGGCGAAAGGCGTGGCGCTGGATCGTTACGGCGCACGGGTCTTCCGGAACGGTCAAGCGGCCGGCGCTTTTGCCGAGCTTTCGCAGCCGACGAAGTGGAAGAGCGAAGAGGAGCAGAAGCGCTTTTTCGACAAGCTCCAGGACGGGCTGAAGGGACAGGACAACTGGCACCGGGTTGTAGGGCTGCCTTATGGCATGACCCTGAAGAGCCTGGGGATTAGTCCGAAAGATGCGCAGCTTATTGAGGGCCTGGTCTTCCAGGTTCAGGACATTGCGCGGTTGACGGGCGTTCCGCCGTCGCTCTTGATGGAGCTGAGTCGTAGCACCTTCACGAACTCCGAGCAGCAGATGCTCCAGTTTATTCAGCTTTGTCTCGGGCCGTGGATCGTGAATATCGAGCAGCGCTACAAGAAGAGCCTGCTCACGGTGGACGAGCGGAAGCGATACGTTATCAAGTTTCTGGTCGACGCGCTCTTGCGGACGGATCTCAAGACCCAAAACGACGCGCTCCGCGTGGCCGTCGGCCAACCGTGGATGTCCGTCAACGAGGCGCGCGACCTTAAGGAATTGGCCCCGATCGATGACGCGGAATATGACAAGGTTGGGTTGCCGTTGAACATGGCGAATCCTGGGGGGAATCCCGCGCAGAGCGAGGAGCCTGGTGGTGATGGTGATGGGGTTGCGCCCGCGCAGGATGGGGATTCGGATACGGGGCAGCGGTTGGAAGATTTGCCCACGGAAGTGCACGGAAAGGCACGGAAGAAGAGGAAAAGAGTTGACCACAGAGAGCACAAAAATCACAGAGAAGAAATTTCTTTGGAGGGCGACCAATGAAGGGGATTCTTGAGAAACGTGCGGTGCCTTTTGAGGTGCGTGCTGGTGAGAACGGGAAGCCCCGGCTTCGTGGCTTGGCTGTTGTGTTCAATAGCGAGGCGGTGATCGGGGGTGAGTTTCGGGAGGTGATTCGTCCTGGTGCGTTCACGAAGACCTTGACCGAGCGCGATGTGAAGATGCTTTGGAATCACGAGAGCAGCTTTCCCCTTGGGAGTACTCGGGCGGGAACACTGTCGCTCCAGGAGAGCTTTCAGGGCCTTGAGGTGGACAACGATCCGCCGACGCTCGGGATGAATGCGGGTTTTTTGGAGAGCATCGAGCGCGGCGACGTGAGTCAGATGTCTTTCATGTTCGAGGTGATCAAGGAGAACGTGGTGCGGGCCGAGGGGCAAATGGTTCTTCGGGAAGTGCTCGAGGTGAAGTTGTGGGAAGTGAGCCCAGTCACGTTCCCGGCGTATAGCGATACCGAGATCGGGTTGCGTGCGGCGGAGGTACGGGCGGGCTGGGTTAAGGATGGAATTTTGCCCGATGCGTCGGAACGCGCGGGCTGTGAAGCCGAAGGCGACACCACTCTGGAGCCGGAGCCAGAAGGCCACCACTCTGTTGAGCCGGGCGGGGAGGCGATGTTTGACGGCGTACCCGATTGGGTACTCAATCGCTGCGAGCTGGATGCGGCGGAAATGGAGTTGCTTTATGAAACGAATTCTTGAACTGAAGACGAAGCGTGGCAAGGCGCTGTCCGACGCGCGTGCGGTCAACGAGAAGGCCGCTGGCGAGGGGCGTTCGCTGACCGACGAAGAGAAAGAACAGTACAAGCGGTTCATGGCGGAGTACACCGCGCTGGGCGAGGATGTCGAGCGCGAGGAAACGCTTCTGCGCGAAGAGGCGCACATGAACGAACTTGAGACGACCCAGGTCGATCAGAACTCCGGCGGCGAGAGTCGCGGCGGTGCGCCTGGCGGCCGGAGTTCTGGCGATCAGGCCGTGCGGGAAATGCGCGGCTTCGAAAACTGGCTGCGCAGCGGCCAGATGAACGCGGAATTCCGGGCGATGCAGGTCGATCAGGATGTGACCGGCGGCTACCTCCAGACGCCCGAGCAGATGGTCAATCAGTTGCTCAAGGCGGTGGATCGTCGCGTGTTTATCCGCCAGTTGGCGACGGTGTTCCGCGTGCCCAACGCCGAGAGCCTGGGTGTTCCCAGCCTAGACGCCGATCCTGCCGATCCAACGCGTACCACGGAAATCAAGAGCGGCAACGAAGACGACGAGATGCGTGTCGGTCGTCGCAAAATGACCCCGACGCCCTTCGCGGTTCGCCTGAAGAGTTCCGAAACCCTTCTCCGGAAGGTGCCGAGCGCGGCGGGACTGATCGAGTCGCGGCTTGCCTACAAGATGGGCACCGTGGACGAAAACGTGTTCATGAACGGCGACGGTGCCAACGAGCCCCTGGGCCTGTTCACCGCGAGCACGAACGGTATTCCGGTGGCGCGCGATTACAGCACGAACATGCTGGGCACCGCGCCCACCTTCGACGGCCTGACCGGGATGAAGTACGCCCTCGACGATCAGTATTGGGCTTTGCCCAGCACGCGCTGGCTTTTCCACCCGGACACGATGCTGGCCATCGCGCTTATCAAGGACGGCAATGGGCAATACATGCTTCGTGAGAGCGTCCGGGAAGGCGAACCCGACAAACTCCTCAAGATCGGGATTGCGCTAAGCCGGTTTGCGCCGAGCACGTTGACCAGTGGCCTGTACTTCGGGATCCTAGGCGATTTCAGCTACTACTGGATCGCGGATTCGATGGACGTGCGGATCAAGCGCGTGAGCGAGCTCTATGCGGAAACCGATCAGATCGGATTCTTCGCGCGTGCGGAAAACGACGGCGCGCCGGTGTTGGCCGAGGCGTTTGTCCGGGGTAAGTTGGGTTAACGGCTGTGCCGCCCTTACAGGGCTGAACCTGTAGGGGTGGCGTAACCCAGGGCGTTGCCCTGGGCTATGGCTGTGGTGCCCCTTCGGGGCGGAAGAAAACGATAACCCCCCTGGCCCCCCGCAAGCGGGGGGAACCGGAGGGGGAAACTTAAACACTACGCCGGGTGGCTTTGGGGTCCGGAAGGGCCCCGAGCCCGGCGCGAAAGGCTGAAGATGAACTTCTTGAAGAACAACAAGCTTGCGGTGGTCGAGGCTACTGCGGCGGCCGCCCAGACCGCTTTGACGAGCGATATCGTGGATATGGACGGCTACGAGAGCGTGACTTTTGTGGCGCTGCTTGGCGACGTGACCAGTGGATCAGTACTTGGCTTGAACGTGGAGCACGGCGACGAGTCGGGTGGCGGCGACATGGTGGACACCACACTCAATGCGACGTTCACCGCGGGCGCGAGTGATGCGGACTCCAAGATTCTGGCGGTGGAACACCACAAGCCCCTGAAGCGCTACGCGCGGGCGGTGCTCACCCGTACCACGCAAAACGCGGTGGTGGGCGGGATCATCGCGATCCTGTCGGGTCCGCGCGTGGCCCCTGTGAGCCAGGATGCGACCGTGATCGATCACGAGATCGGCATCGGCGCTCCGTCGGCTTAATTGCTCTTTCCTTCCGTGTGGCCTGTAGTCACGTGGGGTTGCTGGTTGGGGGTGGCACGCAAGTGCCACTCCCACGCCAGGGGAAAGAGCAATTGACAATGGACAATTGACAATTGACAACGCGCGCTTTGCGCGAGGAGATACGAGATCATGAGCGAGGGCGTCAAGGTTCATTTGCTGAAGCGGTACGCGGGGCCGTTGGGGAATTTTCCATCGGGCCGGACGATTGAGGTGCCCGAGGGCGAGGTCGCGGT
>Ga0100388_10004499_pt1 | contig 11557 bp, 9 predicted proteins | sample CryGeymeta201512_FD_81536 | JGI IMG/M metagenome (GOLD analysis project Ga0100388, IMG submission 81536) | Groundwater microbial communities from Crystal Geyser aquifers in Utah, USA - Crystal Geyser metaG 2015-12 | ecosystem: Environmental > Aquatic > Deep subsurface > Groundwater | place: USA... | reverse complement strand
TTGGCGGGGGGTTGACAGGTTTTCCAGGAGTTGCTAAGATAACAATACTGTTAAAAAATAGTTTAGACAAAGGGGAATTTAAGGATACTACATGAGACTATCCATTACATTTTTGAAGAAAAAAAGCGGGTGAATTTTTTTAGATTTTTTATTGTCTAAAATCCCGTGAAAGCGTGGTTTTTTATTTTGTCTTTCGAAATCTATGATTTCGGCCAGACAAAAAGCACCGGCCTTAGCCGGTGTCAGTCAATTACTATGTCTGGTGAGTAAATAAGTAGTCTGGTAAAAGTTACTGAATTATTATTTCCGCATCAGCCCCGTAAAATTCCAAATTGGAATCCACGGGGTGAATATGAACCTTCACAACTGAATACATAGGTCTATCACACAAACTTGGTCTTGAGTTCGCGGGAACGAGGTCGGGTGAGTCGTGATTAGTTAGTCTCAACATGCGTGCAACACATGTTGAGATTTAGTAGGTTAAAAGTTTCGTAAGTTCCGGTTAGCGGGATTACGAAATAAAAAATTGCAATAGTATAAAGTGAAATCAAATGATTAGCGTTAGTTTTTTTAGAAACTACTAACTGCTAACCATATTTAAATTTAGGAGCGGTAATACTAATGCATATGGCGGATGCCTTGACATTAAAAAGCGATGAAGGACGTAGCTGGCTGCGATAAGCTTCGGGGAGTTGTTAAGCAAACTTTGATCCGGAGATTTCCGAATGGGATAACCCCCCTCTTTTAGAGGATCCATATCTGAATACATAGGGTATGGAGGCGCACCCTGGGAACTGAAACATCTTAGTACCAGGAGGAATATAAATCAATTGAGATTCCGTGAGTAGTGGCGAGCGAAAACGGAAAAGTCTAAACCGAAGCCTTCGGGCTTCGGGGTTGCGAGGTAATTTTACTCGTTTAATCGGGGTTTGAAATTATTTCTTTAACAGAACACTCTGGAAAGGGTGGCCATAGCAGGTGACAGCCCTGTATGTGAAAAAGAAATGTTGGAATGTAATTATTCTCAAGTAGGGCGGGACCGGAGAAATCCCGTTTGAATCAGGGGCCACTATAGCTCCAAGACTAAATATTTTTAATGATCGATAGTGAACTAGTACCGTGAGGGAAAGGTGAAAAGTATCCCGATGAGGGAGATGAAATAGTATCTGAAACCATATGCTAACAAAGAGTCAGAGCCGTGTCTCACTAGCGTTCGACACGGGATTTCCAAATCCCAATAACCAATAGCCAAACAAATTCCAAATTCTAAATTACAAAATTCAAAAAGTTTTGGTCATTGAAAATTTGGTCATTGAAAATTGTTTGGAAATTGGAAATTGGAAATTGGTTATTTCCGTAGTGAGCGATAGCGAGATACGGTGATGGCGTGCTTTTTGTAGAACGAACCAACGAGTTAATTCTGTATTGTCTGACTAAGCTACTTTCGTAGTGGAGTCATAGTGAAAGCGAGCCTGAAAGGGCGACATGATAGTGCGGATTAGACCCGAAGCCAGGTGAGCTATTTATGAGCAGGGTGAATTTGGAGTAAAATCCAAAGGAGGCCCGAACCCACGAGCCGTGCAACACTCGGGGATGACTTGTGAATAGAGGAGAAATTCCAATCGAACTTGGCGATAGCTGGTTCTTCCCGAAATAGCTTGAGGGCTAGCGTCCATTAAATGAGCACAAGAGGTAGAGATACTGAATGAGAATCCGCGGTTCGCCGTAGGTTTCTCAACCAAACTCCGAATTCTTGTGTTTCTTATCTGGGCAGTCAGAAATCCGGGGCTAAGCTCGGATCTCAAAACGGAAACAGCCGAGATCGCAATCTAAGGTCCCTAAATTCATATTAAGTGGTAAAGGAGGTGAAGTTTCTTATACACCTAGAAGGTTGGCTTAGAAGCAGCCATCCTTTAAAGAGTGCGTAACAGCTCACTAGTCTAGAGACTTCGCGCCGAAAATTCAACGGGGCTAAATATGATACCGAAGATGCGAGCCGATGCGTAGCATCGGAATGATCAATGATCAATGATCAATGATCAATAAATTTTCAATGATTAATAGTCAAACCTTAAAAATTTGAAGATTGATTAATTGTGAATTGATTGAAAATTGAAAATTGAAAATTGAAAATTCCGCTGCTGCGCAGCGGCGGTAGGGAAGTGTTCCATGTGCGGTGAAGCGACAGGCGTGAGCCATCGTGGAGCGCATGGAAGTAAGAATGTTGGTATTAGTAACCGCAATGTGGGTGAGATCCCCACACACCGAAAGTCTAAGGTTTCCTGGGCAATGACGATCATCCCAGGGTCAGTCGGTCCTAAGGCGAGGTCGAAAGACGTAGTCGATGGACACAAGGTTAATATTCCTTGACTATTTAATGTCACGGTATGGGAGGACGCAATCTAGTATATTTTGCATCTTATTGGATTGATGTAGACATAGTAAGGGTGCTTTTCAGGTAAATCCGGAAGGTATAGCCCAAGCTATGGCTGAAGGTTTCTCTTCGGAGAGGCTAACAAAATAAAGCAGGTTGTCTAGAAAATTCTCTAAACTTATCATTAAATATCCGTACTAAAACCGACACAGGTAGACTGGGCGAGTAGCCTAAGGTGAACGAGTGATCCTCCGTTAAGGAACTCGGCAAAAAAGCTAGACGTAAGTTCGCAACATGTCTCGCCATCCCTTTAAAAAGGATGGCCGCAGCGAAAGTTTCCCAAGCAACTGTTTACCAAAAACACAGGTCTCTGCAAACCCGCAAGGGGAAGTATAGGGGCTGACGCCTGACCAGTGCTGGAACGTTAACGGGAGCGGTGCAAGCCAATCCCCGAAGCGCCAGTGAACGTCGGCGATAACTATAATCGTCCTAAGGTTCTGGAATTTTACAAAAGATTCCAGAAGAAACTGGGACGATTATCAGTAGGTAAATATGTTACAAAGCAAAAATATAAATTACGAAAGGAAAAGTAGGAGCCTAGTCCACAGCAATGTGGATTGTAAATCAGCTATATGCTGGGAAGTCTGGTGAATCTGTGGCTACTATGGTATAATTATTCCATAGATAAATAATGGAAAAAATATGCCAAGTAAAAATGCACATAGTGCAGATAATCAGCAGGAAAGACTAAAGAATGTTGGTTGGATAGTTGGTTATGTCGATGGAGAAGGATGTTTTTCAGTTAGTCTTTTTAGAAATAAGACTACAAAATTCGGGTGGCAAGTGTTCCCTGAATTTGTAGTTACGCAAGGCGAAAAAAGCAAGGAATCATTGATGATTCTGGAAAAATTTTTTCAGTGTGGCAAAACATATGTCAATAAGAGATATGATAATCATAAGGAAAATATTTATCGCTATTGTGTTCGATCTAAAAAAGAATTGACTGAAATAATAATCCCTTTTTTCCAAGAGCATCACCTTAAAACAGCCAAAAAAGAAGATTTTAAAATCTTTGCAAAAATTATAGAAATGCTGAATAAAAATGTTCATAGTAAGAAATCAGGTATTGAGCGAATTGCAAAGTTGATTGAAAAGATGAATCATAAAAAATCTTCAAAATTTTTAGAATCCTCAGAGACTACACGCTGATACTTTGATTTATCAAGGTAAGGTATAGTCCGTTCTCTATGGCGACATAGAGCTAACACATAAAGAGCGAAATTCCTTGTCAGGTAAATTCTGACCCGCATCAATGGCGTAATGACTTGGGAACTGTCTCAACGGAGAGCTCGGTGAAATTGCAATGACGGTAAAGATGCCGTCGACCTGCAGCAAGACGAAAAGACCCCATGGAGCTTTACTACAACTTGGCATTGATTTAGAATTTTAATTGTCGAGCTTAGGTGGGAGACTATGAAATCCTGACGCTAGTCGGGATGGAGTCACCAGTGGAATACCACCCTGTTGAAGTTTTAAGTCTAACCCTGGACTGTTATGAGGAACAAAAACCCTTGTATAATCTGAACCAGAAAATGACAAAAACTAAATGTATAAGTTGTAATTAAAGATTTGATTGTTCGTAAGAATGATCGGATTTATTAGTATTGTCTTTTATGGTTCAAAAAATTATACATCGTTTTTAGTTATTCATACCAGTCCGGGAACAGTGCCTGGCGGGTAGTTTGACTGGGGCGGTCGCCTCCTAAATGGCAACGGAGGCGTTTACAAAGGTTGGTTAGGTCCGGATGGAAATCGGACTGATAGTGCAAAAGCATAAACCAGCTTTACTGAGAGACCCATCAGTCGATCAGTTACGAAAGTAGAATTTAGTGAACCGACTATCGCTTATAGGAGCGTAGAAGATCATCAGATAAAAGTTACCCTGGGGATAACAGGCTGATCCCTTCCAAGAGTCCACATCGACGAAGGGGTTTGGCACCTCGATGTCGGCTCATCGCATCCTGGGGCTGGAGAAGGTCCCAAGGGTATGGCTGTTCGCCATTTAAAGCGGTACGCGAGCTGGGTTCAAACCGTAAAGCACCTTTTAGCTTTGGCTAAAGGATATTTTACAGTTTGAATCCGAGGTAATAAGACATCATACGCGGCGGCGTATATGAGTGATCATATATGAGAAATCAACTATATCGGTGAAGTCCTCTTGTGGCATAACCTGTCATATGTTAGGATAATACCGAGGGAAGTTGTATGTGTAAAAATTTTTCGTCAACAATTAGCGCCTATTTAGCAGGATTTCTTGATGGTGATGGAAGTATCTATGTACGGCTAAAACCAAATTCTACCTATCGGTATGGATTTCAAATAGCTCCTTATATTGTTTTATTTCAATCAAATCAAGATAGAGAAAATTTTGAGAAAATTTGTTTAATTGTAGGATTAGGAATTTTTCGTGAAAGAAAAGATGGAATTCTAGAATATTCTATAAATAGAACGGATAATCTGAAATTATTTCTTGCATTAGTAAAGCCCTTTCTTATATTAAAAAAGAAACAGGCGGAGTTGATGTTGAAAATCTTAGCTAAAAAAGAAAAAGTTAAAAATCATAAAGATTTTGAAGAACTTGCGCAATTAGTTGATAACTTTAGAGAATTAAATTATTCTAAAAAGAGAAAAATTCGCATATTAACCCCGTAGAGACTACATGTTGATTATCCCTAATTAAAAAGGGGATAAAGATATAGTCCAATGCACTTAGTAATAAGTGGTAACATGCGTGAGACAGGTTGGTCTCCTATCTGCTGTGGGCGTTGTTGCTTGAAAAGAGTCTTTCCTAGTACGAGAGGACCGGAAAGAACAAACCTCTGGTGTATCAGCTGTTCCGCCAGGAGCACTGCTGAGTAGCTATGTTTGGAAAGGATAACCGCTGAAAGCATATAAGCGGGAAGCCTCCTTTAAGATAAGGCAACTGTCAAAGCTTGCTTTGACATAATTTCCTAGAAGATGACTAGGTTGATAGGTCTCAGATGTAAGTGCAGCAATGCATTAAGTCGAGAGATACTAATAAATTAAAATTACACTCTTAAATTTAAATTAAGCATGTACCGCACTGTGCAGAACGATTTTCGTTATGCGCTGTGCGATATGTGCTAGGTTAGCAGTTAATAGTTTCTAATTTACCCCGTTGAATTTCGCCGTAGGCGGACTATTCAACTGGGGGGTTGATCTACTGAATAAAAAGTTGTAGTATATTTACAAACAAACAATATTATGAAAATGTATTTTAAGAAATACAGAGAAAGCTTTAAGTTTATCTTGATAGTTTTTTCTGTAATTGCATTTGCGCTTTTTTCATTTTTGTTTTTTGCACCTGTTATAAAGGCATTCTAATCGCGTATCGTGTATCGCACATCGTAATTCGTTTACGCTATGCGATATGCGATTCACGATTTACGAAAAAAGAGCATTGTTTTGGTGGTTCTAGCGAAGTGGTCACACCCGATCCCATTCCGAACTCGGCAGTTAAGCACTTCAGCACCGATGATATCTAGACTTAAGGTTTAGGAAAAGTAGGACGCCGCCAAAACAATGCTCTTTTTTGTGGAAAAATATGCGAAAAACAGAATTTGCCAACGAGGAATATTATCATATCTATAATCGTGGTGTGGATAAGCGCGAGGTTTTTTTGGATAGAGAAAATTATGAGAGGTTTTTGCTTTCGATGAACTTATTAAATGATGAACGGGACGGTCTAATGTTGAAATGGAGAGATATTCAACGCGCGGAGCCTAGAGCTAAGCTCTTGGATATCCAAGAGCTTAGCTCTAGGGAGAATCCTTCAGTGGAAATTATTGCTTATTGTTTAAATCCAAACCATTATCATTTTATATTAAAACAGTCGAGAGATAGCGGCATAAAAAATTTTATGCATAAATTAAGTACTAGCTATACGAATTATTTCAACAAAAAAAATAAACGCGCCGGCTCTTTGTTTCAAGGGCCATTCAAATCGGCGCACATTGATTCTAACGAATACTTATTATATCTTTCGGCGTATGTGAATAAAAATAATTTTATTCATGGATATAATAAGAATGACAATTGGCCATATTCCAGTTTGCCGGATTATTTGGGAGAAAGAAATGATAAATTAGTGAATAAAGATATTATCCTAGGGCAGTTTAAAAATGTTGGTGAGTATAAAGAATTTTTGGAAAATAATGCATTGTATATGAGAGAAAAGAAGGAGCTGAAAAAATATTTAATAGAGGAATAGGATTTTCCAAGAGCTTAGCTCTTGGAAAAAGGGATTTTTCGATTCGGACTAGTTATGCTAGAATATGGTTATGCAAATATTAAACAATTTTTTAGAAAATAAATATCAGAAAAAACAGACGATTATAATAGCGATTTTTTTGGCTATTTTTTTATTGTTTATTTTTGTTATGTATTCCTGGCTCCGGCCAACTCAAACTTGTTCAGATGGAAAACAAAATCAAAATGAAGAAGGTGTTGATTGTGGCGGAGTGTGTGGAAAAAAGTGTGAAGTAAAAGTTATAACCGAGGTGACCGTTCTGGAAAGCGGATTCGTGCCTAGTGGCGTGGTCAATTCCTATGATGTCTACGCGCGCATTGCCAATCCGAATAATGTTTTTGGCAGCAGCGGATTTCAATATGAATTTACACTGAAAGATTCTGCCGGTCAGATTATCGCAACCAAGAAAGGAAGCAATTATATGCTGCCGGGAGAAACTAAATATGTGGTGGAAAATAATTTAGTTACGGATCAGACGCCGGATAGCGTGGAGTTTGTTGCGACCAATTCGACCTGGGTGGAGTTTAAGGATCAATATGAAAAACCGCGACTCAAAGTGGTTAACAAACAATATAATCCAATCAGCTCGGGCGTCGGTTTTAGCGAGGTTTTGGGATTGCTAAAAAACGAAAGTCCCTTTGATTTTAGCTTAATCAGCTTGAAAATAATCTTGAAAGACTCTGCTGACAAGGTTGTCGCTCTTAATTTAACCGAGATACGCACGGTAAAATCTGGAGAAAACAGAGACTTTAGAGCTGTATGGTTTAGTCGATTTCTGGGAGAAGTGCTGAATGTCGAGGTACAAGCCGAGGCTAATGTTTTTGACTCGGAATCTTTTACTACAAAAAACTTTGTGCCTGCAACTTATCGCGGAACAGACTACCGTTAGTTTCAATAGACTTGTCCCTGAATAATATTTTCGCTAAAAACTTTTAAATTTTGGCTGCGACTGGTTAAAAATTTCTCGAAAGACCTATGGGTATTCCTCAAAATTTTTAACTGCGTCTCGCCTAAAATTATAAAGTTTCGCTTGAAAAATTATTCAGGGACAAGCCTAATATTTTTTATGAGAAATTTTTTAAAGCTTGATTGGGTACTTACGATTGCGGTTTCATTGCTATTGATTGTGGGTTTGCTAACTCTTTATAGCATATCTTCGAGCGAAGTGACGGTGCAATTTAATAATTTTCACAAGCAGCTGATTGCAGTTATCATCGGATTGTTTTTGATGCTGTTTTTTTCCTTTTTTGATTATCGCGCGTTGAATGCCTACAGTACAAAATTATATTTTTTGATGCTGGCGGTTTTGGCAGTATTGGTTGTTTGGGGGACTAGTGTGCGAGGTACAACTGGCTGGATTGAATTTGGTCAATTTAATGTTCAACCGGTGGAAATGGCGAAGCTAGTTATGATTATTTTTTTAGCCAGTTTTTTGTCCAAGAAAAAAACTCATCTCAGCATCGTTGTCAGGACAATTGCTTCCATAATTTTGGTGCTGATTCCGGTTGGTTTTATTTTGAAACAACCCGATTTCGGATCAGCGGCCGTTATCATGGGCATCTGGCTGGGGATGCTGTTTGTTTCCGGCATAAATAAAAAAGTTTTTTTTGGCTTGATTTTTGCGGGTGTTATTTTGGCATCTTCTGGCTGGTTTGTGCTAAAAGATTATCAGAAAGATAGGCTTATAAATTTTGTTAATCCGAACAATGATGCGCACGGTAGCGGATATAATGTGATTCAATCAATCGTAGCAGTCGGCTCGGGTGGCGTTTGGGGCAAGGGCTTGGGTCATGGTTCGCAATCACAACTGAATTTTTTGCCGGAAAAACACACCGATTTTATTTTCGCTGTGTTCGCGGAAGAGCTGGGTTTTTTCGGTTCGGTGCTTATTCTAGGCTTGTTTGGTGTGTTGCTTTATCGAATGAAGGTTGCGGCGCAACTGGCTAGGGATAATTTTGGCTATCTATTGGTCGTCGGCATAAGCATGATGTTTTTTTTGCAGATTTTGGAAAATGTGGGTATGAACATTGGCGTGGCGCCCATAGCTGGAGTGCCGTTGCCGCTTTTGAGTTATGGCGGCAGTTCAATGGTGGTGGTTATGGCTGCTATTGGGATAATTCAAAGTATATATATTCGTAGAATTAAAATTTCTTAGATCAAAGCTGAGTTTGACTAAATCTGTGAATGGTGATAAACTACTGTAGTATAAAAATATGGGAAATAAAGCTAATTTCACCGATTTTTTGGCTAAATGCGCGGTTTGCGAGGGGTCGCTTGATCTGGCCAATGTAATCGTGCTGGAGGAAAAAGAACAAAAAACAACTGTGCATGTAACTTGTCCGCAGTGTAATAGCGCGGCCATAGTTTTTTTGTCGAATAATCAAACTGGCATGGTGAGTGTTGGCATAGCCACAGATTTGGATGGCGCAGAAGTTAAAAAATTATTTGGCAGTGAAGTAATCAGCGCGGATGAAATTATAGATTTGCATGAATTTGTTTCCAGCGAGCAGGGAGATATAATGCAGTTGATAAAATAGAAAAAGTAATTTAATTTTTTTAATGTCCGAGGGGAAGCCGCACAGCGGAAATTCCAATAACCAAATTCCAATAACCAAATAAATTCCAAATTCTAAATCCCAAAATTTAAAAAGTTTTGGTCATTGAAAATTTGGTCATTGAAAATTGTTTGGAAATTGCCTGCCTGTCCGGTAGGCAGGGAAATTGGAAATTCCCGTATATACGGGTTCAGGTAGGGCGTAAATATTTATGGACAAAGTAATTCTAGAAGCCAAAACAAGAAGCGAACGAGGGCGAAAAGTTAATAAAGGCAGGAAAGAAGGTTTGGTGCCGGCGGTTGTTTATGGCAACAAAGTTGATTCACTGGGTCTTTGGGTCAGCGCATTGGATTTGAAAAGATTATTGAAAAAATCCGGAGAGAGCACCATTATTGATTTGAAAATCGATGGCAAAGATGACCGCAATGTGCTGATTCATGAAATTCAAAAAAACGGATTGACTGATAATTTTATGCACATTGATTTTTTCCAAGTCAGAATGGATAAAGAAATTGAAACTGAAGTCGAATTGGTGTTTATCGGCGAAGCTCCAGCAGTTAAGGAACAAGGCGGAATTTTGGTTAAGAGCATTGATAAAGTGGAAGTGAAATGTTTGCCAGCTGATTTGCCATCGCATATTGATGTTGACATTTCAGTCATCAATGCTTTTGATAAGCATATTACTATCAATGATTTGAAAATTCCAGCCAAGGTGAAAATTAAAGCTGATCTGGAAACGGTTGTGGCATTAGTAACTCCTCCTCGCAGTGAAGAAGATTTGGCTGAACTTGAAGAAAAAGTTGAGGCTGATGTGACAAAGGTTGAGGGTGTAGTTAAGGAAGAAGCGCCGGTTGAAGAGAAAAAGGAAGACAAAAAATAATAGTCAAAAAAACTTTCAGATAAAGCAAAAAACACTCTGGTGGAAAGAGTGTTTTTTGTTGCGCTTAAATGGTGCTATAATAAAATGTACTATGAAAACTGGTAAAATAAAAATGTTTCTAGTGTTTTTGATAACAATATTTACTATTGTTGATGTTTTTAGTTATGCAAATAATGCAGCTAGAGCAGACGACTCTGTAGGTGACACTCAAGATGCGATAAAATCAACAGAGAAAGAATTGGGGAAAAAACAGCAGGTGCTTAATGTGGCTAATTCTAACTATGCAAAAGTTGCAGCGCAGGTTAACACTACTGCAAGTTTGTTGACGCAAACTACTCAGGAGATTGCCAGAAAAGAAGCGGAAATAAAAAATCTTAGTGATAGAGTTATTTTATATAAGACAATGCTGTCCGCCTATTTGCAAGAAATGTATTTTGGCAATCAAGATCCGGTTATAAAACTGGCTGTCGCCAATGAAAATCTGGATGCGGTTTTTGGCAACGAGGATCAAATGCTGAATGTCAAAGAAAAAATATTGGGAGTCTTGGATGAAATAAATGTTTCACAGGAAAAATTGGGTGTGGCAAAGGAAGAATTGGCGGATGAAAAACAACAACATGGAAAACTTTTACAACAGAAAAAAGCGGAACAAGGTGAAATAGTTGAAGATATTCAGGAGACCAGAGCGACAATTGCGGAATTGCAGAATAAACTGGCTAAGTTGAAGACTGATTTAAATAGAATATTGGGAAAGGCATATGACACTGGAGAGATTAAAGATGCAATAAAATTTGCCAATAAAGTCACTGGCGTGCGAGAAGGATTTTTATTCGGGATGTTGTCTATGGAATCAGGTGGTAATCCATTAGCAGGCAGGTGTACATATAAAAATTGTGATATGACAAGCGCGCGTAAAAAGAAATTCAATGAGATATGTGGCTATTTGGACTATGACACTAAAAAATGTGAAAAAATGCCTCTTTCTTGCGCATCCAAAAGTTATCCTGGGTCAGGTGGCGCAATGGGGGCAGCTCAATTTATGTCCGATACCTGGATGGGGTACAAAAATAGAATCGCTAATGCTATCGTAGACAGCAAACCAAATCCATGGGAATTGTTGGATGGCGTGGTAGCGATGGCACTATATCTTGATGATCTTGGTGCGACAAAAAGTGGCACAGTCAGTATAAAAAATCCATGCACAGGGAAGAGTGTAAAAGTTAAATGGGAGATATATGCCTCTATGAGATATTTGGGTTGGACATGTTGGGGATATACGAATTATGCACCGGGAATACAATCATTAGCAAATGGGTATAAGAATTTATAATCTTGACAAAACCCTAAAATAGGAGTATACTTAAGGGGTAATGAAGTCGGGTTCGCCTCGTGTCGACGAGCGGTCTCCGCGAGTCGAG
>Ga0100388_10004454_pt1 | contig 11614 bp, 10 predicted proteins | sample CryGeymeta201512_FD_81536 | JGI IMG/M metagenome (GOLD analysis project Ga0100388, IMG submission 81536) | Groundwater microbial communities from Crystal Geyser aquifers in Utah, USA - Crystal Geyser metaG 2015-12 | ecosystem: Environmental > Aquatic > Deep subsurface > Groundwater | place... | reverse complement strand
TGCGTGCGGGCACCACGAACAATAATCCACTCTGAAGGCTGGGTCGTATGTGACGTCTTTTTTTGCGAAATATTCTTTGGCATAGATAAAAATCAAGAAATGACAGTATAACAGTAAAAAACGATAGTGGCAATCCTCAAATGATAATTTTCATAAGATTTGATATGAAAATTGCTTTTGATTTTGGTAATAAAACAACATTCCAAAAAGAAACCATAGAATCAAGAATCTCTTATGTTTTTCTCTGCAAAATTGATCAAAAAAAATTACAGATATTCCAGTATCGCATGGTAATCTTCCTCTCTCTCAGGATGCACGATGATTTCCAGACTTCCATTTGGTCTCTTTTCCAGAAACGTTTCTACATCCGAAAACCAATCCAAACTGACGACGTACTGTGTCGTTTGTCTATCTGTTTCGGCAAAGAACGAGCGCATCTGCCGAGAGAAAAAAGAGAGGATTCTTCCTGTCAAAGAATGATGGAAACCTGTAAGTAGACCCTTCCTCCCGAAACGCACGAACGGGATATCAAATTCTTCTGCAAGCTTCACACACACTCTGAAAAATGGAGGGAAATAGTGCAGGTGTTCGTGAGAATCGAGCCCATCGGGCATACGCCCGAAAAGCTCGTTGAAACGATCTATCTGAACCCGCCATTCTTCTTCCACCTTCTTTCTCGTCACGATTCGGAGGACATACCTGAAAGCGAAGTTGATACTGCGTTTCAACGTATTGTCATACACCTTGTCTCCGCTCTTCAGAATATCGATAAGTTCCAAATGCAGATCGATTTTCACTCCCGTTTGAAGGAGCGCCTGTGCCTGATCAGGAGAAACATAATGAACCATCACCGCTACACGGTCGATCTTCCCTGTATGAACCAAACGCAAAATCGGCTCCGCAGTCTGGCGGATACCATAGTCATCGGCTGTCACTATACATTCTTTACGGGTTTCCTGTATCATACATCTTTTCTCTTTAACGTTTTTCCATTTTCTCAGAAAAAACCGCTTTCAACAAGAACAACAATAGAGATATTCCTGCTCAATATCATTTCCGACGAGGTTTTTTCTTGCCAGAGAGACTCTCTTCGAGAGAGCGGATCTCATCACGGAGGATGGCAGCGGTTTCGAAATCGAGGACTTTGACAGCCGACTGCATTTCTTTTTCTGTCAATCGGATAAGTTTTTCCGGATTCTTCGCGAAAATTTCCTGATCGAGAGCGACATTGGCTCGCACAGCTTTGTCATGATCGCTATCGAGATGTTCGGTGATATCACGGATAGCCTTATGGATGCTTTGCGGAGTGATGCCGTGCTCTTTATTATACGATATCTGCAGTTTCCTCCGGCGATTGGTTTCATCGAGAGCATACTGCATCGAGTCGGTGATGCGATCCGCATACAGCACCACTCTCCCTGCTACGTTGCGAGCTGCCCGTCCGATAATCTGAACCAGTGATGTTTTCGACCGCAAAAAACCTTCTTTATCAGCATCGAGAATACCAATAAACGAAACTTCTGGTAGATCGAGTCCCTCACGAAGCAGGTTCACTCCCACGAGACAATCGAAATCACCTTTACGGAATGAGGTGAGAATTTTGATGCGATCGATCGTCTTGATATCGCTGTGCAAATATTCGGATTTGATGTTCCGTTCTTTCAGAAACGTACTCAGATCTTCGGCCATTTTCTTGGTGAGTGTCGTAGCAATCACACGTCCCCCTTTCTTGATTTCTTCTTCGGTCTGTCTGATGAAGTCTCCGATCTGTCCCGGATAGTCGTCTTTTTCCCTGACAGGAAGTACTGTCGTCTCCGGATCGATAAGTCCGGTCGGACGGATGACTTGTTCCACTATTTGTCCGCTCACTTCTCGTTCATAGTCTGCCGGAGTGGCCGAGGTGAAAACAATCTGCCCGACCCTCTCGAGAAACTCTTCAGAACGAAGCGGGCGGTTATCGAGCGCGCTCGGCAGACGGAATCCATATTCCACCAATGTTTTCTTGCGTGATTGATCCCCGGCATACATCCCGCGAAGCTGTGGAATGGTCACGTGTGATTCATCGATGACAGTGAGGAAGTCCGGTGTCCCATCGTCCAAATGAGGGAAATAGGCGAGGAGTGTTTCGGGAGGTAACCCTGGTTTTTTCCCAGAAAGATGGCGTGAATAATTTTCGATGCCATTGCAGTATCCGATCTCCTGCATCATCGCGAGATCATAATTCGTCCGTCGTTTCAATCGTTCCACTTCCAGTGGTTTCCCTTCCGCTTCCAGTTCTTTCAACCGTTTGGCGAGTTCTGCACGAATAGAAATGATAGCAGCGTCTTTCTGTTTCTTATCGGTAATGAAATGTTTGGCAGGGAACAGAAAAATACTTTTCGGTGTATCCAATATTTTTTGCGAGATAGGATCGACCTTCGTGATATGCGCCAATTTTCCCTCAGCTATTTCAAGCAGATAGGTGAAATTTTCTGAAATCGGCATAATCTCCACCCGATTTCCGAGACTGCGGAACTGCCCCGGTCCCAAGTCAGCATTCGTTCGTTCGAAAAAGATAGCTATGAGCTTGTGGAGCAATTCTGTCCGCACCATTCGCATACCGACTTCCAAATGCATATTCTCTTTCTCATATTCCTCAGGACTGCCCAATCCATAAATGCACGATACCGAAGCGACAATGATCACATCACGTCGTGTGAGAAGTGACTGTGTCGATGCGTGTCGCAAACGATCGATTTCCGCGTTGATTTGCGCATCCTTCTCGATATACGTATCAGACGCCGGCATATATGCTTCCGGCTGATAATAGTCATAATACGAAACAAAATAATGCACTGCGTGATTCGGAAAAAATTCTTGATATTCCTGCGCAAGTTGAGCAGCCAGTGTTTTATTGTGCGCAATCACGAGCGTTGGCTTGTCCATCTGCGCGATGACATTGGCAACCGTAAATGTCTTGCCGGATCCAGTCACACCAAGAAGTGTCTGAAATTTATTTCCTTTTTTGAGGCCACGCACAAGACCATCAATCGCTTGCGGTTGATCTCCGGCTGGCTGATACGGTGATGTAAGTCGAAAGATCGGCATATCGGTGCTATACTCTGACTATCTATTATGATTACCATTCTCTTATGCAACACCCACTCATATCATTCTTTCTGGTCGGCGTCCAATTCGCGACGCTCATCTATCTCATCCTGACGAGCCCGCTCACACTTGCCTCTCCTCTCGCATTTTCACTTTTTCTCGGAGGTGTCCTTCTGGGTCTCGCAGCGCTGTTCGTGATGCGAAAGAGTCGTTTCAATACCACTCCAGATGTCCGAGAACGAAGTCTCCTTATCACGACCGGTCCCTACGCGCTCATCCGCCATCCGATGTATACGAGTGTCATTCTCATAGCACTCGGACTTCTCCTCGAAGCCCCCGACACCGCGCGACTCATCGTTTTCACTCTGCTCTGTATCGATCTCAATATCAAATATCGCTATGAGGAATACCTCCTGAACCAGGCCTTCCCAGAAACATACCCGGCGTACATAACCCACACCAAAGCGCTTATTCCTTTCGTCTACTGAGCATATCAAGCCATCCGTGGCAATGTCGATCGCAATAGCTCAAAAAACGCTGGCCTCTTCCTTGATGCATATAAAGGAATACCAGAAAAGTGGCAATCGCGATGGCGACGAGAATATCGACACCGAATTTTACCGAATCTATCTTGCGCCACAAGATATGCAGCTTGGCGAATCCTGCATAGCCCACATAAAGATAAAACAGGTCTTTGAGGAAATTGCCGATGTACGAAGCAACCAGGAATACCCAGACGTTCATCTTAATAATGCCGGCGGCCAAGGATACCGGAAGCGCCGGGACGAATGGCACGATCCGGAGAAGAAACACTATGCCACCGTCTTTCCAGTGGTGACCGGTAAAGCGTTTGCCGATGCTCTCGATTTCCTCGTGCCTAACACCGAAATATTTCGTCAGAGGTCTGACGAGGATATTTTCCAATTTGTCGCCGATAAAATAGTACAGCCACAACCCCAGCGTCTTGCCGAGGTTGCCGATCAGTGCGAGCGAAACGAGGTACGCGAGAGAGCGTCCATCAACGAGGGCGAGCGATCCAGCCGTCCCCATAATGAGCGCCGAAGGGATCGGACTGACGACTTCTTCGAAAAACGAGCCGATGAACACGAACCACTCGAGCGGTACCTGCGTCGCATACGTCCTAACAAATTGTTCGATAGCAGTGAAAAAATACATAACACGCATATAGTCAGTAATTCTCCTAGTATAGCCGAAAAAAAACAGTTCCGCAACGGCAGGACTGTCATATTTTCTCGGTTCTTTGTAGTCCAACGAAATAAAAGCAATCTTTTGTCTCTGCTCTCCGACTCACAAGCACTCTCGGCTACCGGAAAAAGTAGCCCCCAATCGACAACGGGACACAGCTCCTTTTTCCAAACCGAGAGCACTTCTTCGAACAGGGAGAGTAACCGTCAAAAGATTCTTTTATTCGTTAGACTTGCAGCACTCCGAAAAAACCTCATCACATCTAATCGATAAATGTCAGTGCGGTACCCTTCTTGTCACCGCGGCCGGTTCGTCCGATGCGGTGGATGTAATCTTCGTAATTTTCCGGTAATTCGTAGTTGATGACGTGTGAGACATCTGGAATATCAAGCCCTCGAGCAGCCACATCGGTTGCGACAAGAATGATGATCTCATCTTGTTTGAAACGGCGCAGAGCCCGCTGACGTTGAGGCTGTGATTTGTCACCGTGAATGGAATCTGATTTGAAACCGCGTTCTTCGAGTCGCATCGCCAATTTCTCCACACCGTGTTTGGTACGGCCGAAAATGAGCACTTTCGTAAATTCCGGTTTGAGCAAAAGATTGTGAAGCACTTCGATCTTGTCCTCTTTCGGCAACACCCGCACGACATCCTGATCGACATTCTCCGAAGTCGCCCGAGACTTGATGGTGATAGTAACAGCATTGTTCGAAAACTTTTTCGTCAATTCAGCGATCTCTCTCGGCATAGTCGCAGAAAAAAACAGTGATTGACGCGGGGTTTTCAGAAGCGCCACGAGATATTTGATGTCATTGATGAAACCCATATCGAGCATACGGTCTACTTCATCGAGAACCACGTTATTAAATTCTGTCAGATGCAATTTCCCGCGTTCCACCAGATCTTTCAATCGTCCCGGTGTTCCGATAACGAAACTCGGGTTGCGGGAAAGACTGCGTATCTGATCCCCCATATGCGATCCGCCGATACAGAGTGCGGAACGGAGTCCTGAACCATCGGAAAATTTCCGAAGTTCTTCTTCTATCTGCAATGCAAGCTCACGGGTTGGAATAATAATAAGCACTTTTTCAGTTGGATATTTGAACGTCTTGTGGATAAGCGGCAAAAGGAATGCTGCAGTCTTGCCTGTTCCTGTATTGGCGATACCAATGACATCTTTCCCCTCCAGAATATGTGGGATAGCCCCATCCTGAATCGGTGTCGGATGGACGTACCCTGCTTTCGCTACATTGGCTTTAAGTTTGCTGTGCATTTCAAAATCAGCAAAACGATGCGTCGGATTCCACGCTTCTACTTCAGTTGTTTGAACCGCTTTTTTCACAAATTGTGTGAAATCGAGCTCACGTTCTGATGGACGCTTCCGTCTCCCTCGGGTATTCGGTCGGCCGAAACGATTGGCGGATACGCTTCTTTGAGGAAATCTTCCTCTCGCATTTCTACTAAACATATTCGATAATATATATAGGGTGTTTACTTTTACGCGCAGTTCGAGACGAAAGTGAGGAACAGAACAAGCTGTATGTCGCATACAGCGGTGAGTACCGGAACTTGTAACAAGGAAATGTGCTAAAAGGAAATACCCTTTATGATTAAGTCTTATCTCTTCCCTTCAGATTAGAGAATAGGACTCAATCAAAGGAATGTAGAGTCATATTTCAGACCTCTAGAGTAAGAACCTCATTAAAGCAGAAAAAGACCGTGCTGTCAATTCCACACCTCTATACTCTCATCTGAGGAGCAATGCACCGTAAACTACAGCAGTCGCATCTCTTGTCGTAATTTTTTGTAATCCAGGAAAGTGATGGCGACTAATGCCCAGAACTTCGCTCCGTGATTCATCTCTCTTAGATGACAAAGTTCGTGCACGATCACATAGTCGCAGAGATGTGGAGGAAGAAGAAGGAGACGATAATTGAATGACAAATTACCACCTCGGGAACAACTCCCCCAGCGTGTCTTCTGATTGCGGATGCTGACACGCTTCCAACTCACGAGATACACTTTTTGAAAATAAGCCAAACGTTCTTCGATGAGTCGCTTCGCTTCATTTTTGGAGGCTTTATATTCTTTGATGCTCCCACGAAAAAGAAGGTGTTCCGGTTCCAAGGCGAAGGCTTGTATCTTCTCCCGGATCCAATTCACCTTGCTCTCGAGAAACTCCTTGCCTTTTCCGTACGAAACGAAAAATGGAAGGGTCAGGACAACACTCCCATCACGATGGACGGCGAGACGGGCATACCGTACTCGACGATTCTTTTTCACAACACAGGAAATGGCACCATTTTCAAGTAGAACTGTTTCTCCCATAATGCCATTTTTAACTCTCGTACCTTTCGAACCTACCCATATCTTATTGAAATTCACCCAGAATGTCCTTTGCTTTCTTGATATCCATTGAGGACAGGTTATTATAACGACCCTTCTTCAAATAATCGAGGGTATCGCTCCCTTCCTTGGCGCTTATGTTGCTTCCACCCAAACGACCATCGGAATCCATATTCGGATGTAGTCCTTCCATAATCTTCTCTGCTTTGTAATGTCCCATTTCTTCCTTCAGTTTCTTCTCGACGAGTGGCAATTCTCTCGGGGTGATTCTTCCCCGACTGTTCCGATCCAAACTGTGCGCCACTGATTTCCCTCCCACAGCACCAGAAACGGTGGGCTTCTTAGAAGGAAAGAATAATCCCATATATTTATAATAACGTATTACATTTCCATTATACCACAAAAAAGTAATGCCATCTCTCATTCTCCGCGGACAAAAACTTCCCCGACATCCTTTCTAAAAAGCTTCGCGATATCCTCCATCTCATCCGATGAAAAAGGATGAAAATCCTTGAAAGCAGGGTCGAGTGTAATACCGCTTCGAAATGTTTGCAGATACAAACGCTTCGCCCCAGCCAAAGTTTCACGCATCGCTTCGAGAATTTCAGGCGTATGAATTTCACAGATGAGTGTGGTCCGGAATTCATAGTCCACCTTTCCTTCTTTGAGGATATCGATACTCTCTTGCAATTTTTTCTCATCCGCCCATTTTCCTACAAGAGATTGGTATTCCGGTAGGCTCGTCTTGAAATCCATCGCAATATAGTCCACCAGACCTTTCTTGATAAGTGATTGCAATATTTCCGGACGATTGCCATTCGAATCAAGTTTCACTGCGAATCCGAGCGCTCGCACTTTCACGATAAACTTTTCCAAGTCAGGCATAATAGTCGGCTCACCGCCAGTGATAACGACACCCTGGAGAAGTCCACGACGTTCTTCGAGAAAATTAAGCACGGCAACTTCCGGGATAAAATTTTTGGAAATCTTCGCCAGCTCTTCCGGCAAGACGAATTCCGGATTGTGACAAAATCCACAGCGATAATTGCATCCACCGGTAAAGATGATACAGGCGATTTTCCCCGGGAAATCCAAGAGAGTGAATTTTTGGATACCACTGATGATCATAATCTAAAAACACAAATTTCAAAACACAAAGACCAAACAAAACACAGAATCAGAACTTAAAATCACAAACGGAAGAAATCGTAGTTTGAATATTGTGCTTTGTCTGGTTCTTTGTGAACTGTGTTTTGTGTTTTCCTGCTCTAGCAGGCTACGAACTGATACTTCTCACAAAACTCATTGTTGGCAGCGACTGTTTCCTGGAAGTGCTTGCGGGAATAGTGTTCAGCTTTCTTGCCGATATTGAAATGAGACACCGGGCGATGATATCCCATCACACGTGTCCACACTTCACAATGCGTACGTTTTGCCTCGATCACTGCTTCTGCTTCTACATCTGTTTTCTGGTCTGACATATGTTTGCTTGCCCCGTGAAATTGCTCGCTTAGTGAGCACCCGCAAAGCGGGATTTCACTGGGTAAATTAAATGATTAATTATTTTATTTTGTTATTACCAAATGAAGTGAACGGAACGAAAATGAACCTTCGTTTCCGAGCGGATGCCGGTAAAATCAAGTTATACCTTGTTATTTTTCAGCATTGACGCTTCGATATTTTTTCCGTGTCTCTTCGTCGAACCGCGCACCATTCTCGATACCCAGCTCTGTATCGCATTTCGGACAATAATCGTGTTCTCCTTCGAGATAACCGTGCTTCGGACAGATCGAGAATGTCGGCGTGATGGTGATATACGGTAAACGGAAATTGGTGAGAATACTCCGCACGAGATTACGACAAGCCTGTCCCGAGCTCACCTTCTCATTCATATAACAATGGAGGACAGTCCCTCCTGTATATTTCGTCTGCAAATCATCTTGGAGTTTCAATACTTCGAAGACATCATCGGTGTACCCGACCGGTATCTGTGAAGAGTTCGTATAATACGGCGCGTCTTCGGTACCTGCCTGCAAAATATCAGGAAAACGTTTCTTGTCTTCCTTGGCGAAACGATAGGTCGTCCCTTCGGCCGGCGTTGCTTCCAGGTTGAAGAAATTTCCCGTTTCTTCCTGATAATCTTTGATCCGCTCTCGCATAAAATCGAGAATTTCCAAAGCAAGTTTATGACCTTCCGGTGTCGTGATATTTTCTCTGTCCTCCGTGAAATTACGGATCGCTTCATTGATACCATTGATACCGATCGTCGAGAAATGATTCTTCAGATATCCGAGGTAGCGTTTCGTATACGGGAACAGTCCAGCATCGATCCATTTCTGCACTTCTTTGCGTTTGATTTCGAGAGAGGTTTTGGCAAGATCCATCAGATATCCGATGCGTTTGAAAAATTTCTTTTTGTCTCCACGAGCAAGATAGCCGATACGCCCCGCGTTGATCGTCACCACACCGATAGAACCGGTCATTTCCGCGGAACCGAAGAGTCCGCCTCCACGCTTGCGCAGTTCGCGCAAATCAAGCTGGAGACGACAGCACATCGAACGGACATCACTCGGATTGAGATCAGAATTCACGAAATTCTGAAAATACGGCGTTCCATATTTGGCAGTCATCTCGAAGAGCGGGAGATTCTTCAGATCTTCCCAATCGAAATCTTTAGTCACATTGTACGTCGGAATAGGAAATGTAAATGTCCGTCCTTTGGAATCTCCCTGCGACATCACTTGGATGAAGGCGCGATTGATGATATCCATTTCCGGTTGCAGTTCACCGAATGTGTATTCGAACTCTTTCCCTCCGAGAAGCAATCGCTTCTCTTTCATATCTTCCGGGCAATCCCAGTCGAGCGTGATATTGGTGAATGGTGTCTGCGTCCCCCAGCGTGACGGGATGTTCAGGTTAAAAACGAATGACTGAATGTTCTGATACACATACGCATACGTCTCTTCTGCCACATATTTTTCCTTCACTTCTTTCGAAGAAAATTTCATTCCATATTTCTTCACATCGGCACGCAGTTCCATCTCATGCTTCTTCACGAACGGTGCCATATAGGTATCGAAACTGGAAAACGCCTGTGCTCCAGCCCATTCATTCTGGAGTGTCCCGAGGAAATTCACCATCTGTGAGACGGCGGAATTCAGATGCTTCGGTGGAGCGGATTCCACCTTGTTCGGAACACCATTGAATCCTTCTTCGAGAAGTGCCCGCAGACTCCATCCCGCACAGTATCCGGAAAACATATCCAGATCGTGGATATGAATATCAGCGTTGCGATGGGCATCGCCGATATTTTTCGGATAGATATGCGAGAGCCAGTAATTAGCGATAACGCTTCCGGCGGTGTTCAGGATGAGTCCGCCCAGTGAATATCCCTGATTAGAATTGGCATTCACTCGCCAGTCCAGTTTCTCGAGATATTCTGTCACCGCTTTCTCCACCTGAACGACGACATTCCTCTCTTCTCTGACTGCACGACGTTTTTCTCGATAGAGGATATATGCCTTGGCGATATCGGCATAATCATACTGAATCAATGTCTCTTCCACGATATCCTGGACTTGTTCCACTGTCGGAATACCGTCTTCAAATCCCTCTTCCAATCGATGGTACACATCCTCTGCCAACACGTGTGCCGTTATGGCATCCTTCTTCTCTACCGATTCGGCTGCTTTCTCTATCGCGCGTTCCACCTTTACCAAGTCGAAATCGACGATGCCTCCGTTGCGTTTCTGCACTTTATATATTGGCATAAGCTCTTTTTTGTTTTTAGGACTTATATTATAAGAGAGAAGAAAAAACGACTCCACCCGAAGCGTTTTTTCCCTTACATACTATTAAACACCTAAAAACCAAAAAGGTGTCATCATATAACAAAAATACACTATATATAGTGTATTTTTACATTTAAACCATAAAATAGCCTATTTTTCAAGTACTGTCCGGAGCTTCTTTCGAGCACGGGAGAGCTGAAGTTTGATAGCATTCTCGCTTTTGCTGAACATCGTCGCGATTTCATTGATCGAGAAACCATCCTGATACTTGAGAGAAAGCATCTTCTGCTCCATTTCACTGAGTTTCGACGACTGCCAGAGGGTATCTTCTGGAAGTATGAATGTCCCCGTGGATTTGTCTTCTATGGTCTCGTCGATGAGAGCCATGAACTGCTTCTTGCGGAAAGAGTTGATGAGGACATTATGCGCTACACGGAGCAAATATGTGCCATAGGAAGCATTGGTAGGACGGAAGCTCTCCAGATAGCGGAGCGCCCGATAGAACGTGTCCTGCGTCAAATCTTCAGCAACCTCCACATTTCCCTTCGTATGTCGCATAAAATAGACAAAAACAATATGCCGATATTTGTTGTACAAAACCTGGAACTGTTTGAGGTCTCCCTGAGAAGCGATGATAAGAGAGAGGTCATTTTTCCGCGCCTGGAAGCGCTCCTCAAAAGGCTTCACCAGCGTTTCCCGAAAGATCTCCACGAGCGATTTTCCGCCTGTCTTCGGTACCAGATATTTGGAACCGAGCGTACGGAGGATATAGCCCAGTCGCTCCTCATCGCCCAGTGCCCCCTTCTTCGAAAAAACCTTTATGAATTCTTTCCGAAACCGCTCTCGCTCTTCTTTGTTCGTCAGGTGGCTCATCTGAAAAGCGATGAAATAGTCCGGCACCACCTTGTCCGTATTGATAATGGGTGCGATAGCCAACAGTTCCGGATACCGCGTCTTGTCTTTGCGGACATTGGTCACGGTCGCCACAAATGGCTCGTATTTGTTCTCGATAGACGTCCACAGTTTGTTATAGAAAGAGCGTGACATCTGTCCGCCCCACAGTTTGCCTGGATTTTTCCCGATGATCTCACCGATAGAGAATCCCGTTCGTTTCGCGATCGTCTCATTGCCATAAAGCGCTGTCCCAGAAATATCAGAAATGAGAAAAGCTCCCGCGGTATCGC
>Ga0100388_10004452_pt1 | contig 11616 bp, 10 predicted proteins | sample CryGeymeta201512_FD_81536 | JGI IMG/M metagenome (GOLD analysis project Ga0100388, IMG submission 81536) | Groundwater microbial communities from Crystal Geyser aquifers in Utah, USA - Crystal Geyser metaG 2015-12 | ecosystem: Environmental > Aquatic > Deep subsurface > Groundwater | place... | reverse complement strand
GCCATTCCCCTTGTGCAAATGGAAGGTTCTGCCCTCCAGCGTGGCGATGCCCGCCGCGTCCTGCCCGCGATGCTGCAACACCTGCAACCCGTCATACAGCAACTGGTTGACCGGTGTGTTCGCAACCACTCCTAAAATCCCGCACATCGTCTTTCCCGCTTTATGATAAATTTGGTCGGATTACTTTGGCACGATATCTGTCGGCACATATTCTTTTGCATACTGCGCCGCCTGTTGCAAGGGTTTGCTGCTCCAGGCGTTCTTCCACCAGGATTGCTGCGGCAGACCGGTCAGACCGCCCAGCCACACCAGCGCCAACACCACCAGTATCCCGCGCGCAACACCAAACATTGCGCCAAATTTGCCGTCCAGCGCGGCCAGACCGGCAAACTTGGCCAGTTTTGACAGGAACCAAGCGAAAATCGCCGCCACAATCAGGGTCGCAATAAACATGGCGGCAAAGGCGGTTGCCGAGCGCAGGCCCGGATCCGCAATTGCCGACGGAATGTAGGGCAGCAGTTGCGCCGATGAAGTGCGAGCCACGATATACGCCGCCACCCAGCCAAGCAGTGAAAACAACTCATACATGAACCCGCGCCACCAGCCAAGCAGAGCCGACAGGGCAATAATCACCAGCACCGCAATATCAAAAATCGACATACGCGCTTATTCCGGGCTGAGCACATTCGGATGCAAGCCGATTGCTTCCAGCTTGCGACGTATCTTTTCAGCCGCTCCCTTGTCCGGATAATATCCCACCCGCACGCGCAACATGCTGCCGGCACGCTCGGTAAACACCGGATAGCCGCGCTTCTTCAGGTTGGCCACCATCTGTTTGGCCGCCTCTTCTTTGGAATAGGCGCCAACCTGCACCACCCAGCCGGAGGGTTTGCCCAGCACCTTCGCGGAAGCCGGGGGAGCGTGCGTCTCGCGCTTGACAGTCGTCTCGATTTTGGCGGGCGGGGCCGTCACTGGCGCAATGGCAGTCTCGACGGGGAGCCCGACTGGGGCGGGTTTGTTGTCCGCCACGGCAAGTTCAACTTTTGGCGCCTCCTCCTGCGCCGCCTGCTGCACAGGCGTCACTTCCGTCCGTGCCGGAATGCGCAACTCGATGTCGCCCCCCCCGGTCGCAGCCGGATCCGGGTCGAATATCATGGGCAGAAAAATGACGACGCCCAGCATCAGCGCAATTGCGCCAATCAGCCGGCGTCTGGCCTGGCGCTGCAAGGAAAATTCGCCGTCAGTCGTGATTTGTTTTGCCATATTCGAATCGGAAAGTTCAAGCGCCACGCACACCGCGCAGCCGCATCACTTCCGCTACCGTATAGAATGAGCCAAGGGCTGTGATTCTATCATTTTCACATGCGCGATTGCCGGCCTCATACAGGGCATTCGTGATGGCCGGACAGGTCACGATCTCGCCTCGAACCCCCTGTTTTTCGAGTACCTGCCGCAGTTCCGCTGTCGTCGCGCCGCGCGGGGCATCGATTCCGGCGACCAGCCACACATCGATCTGCGCGTCGAGCGCGGCAACCACTCCGGCCATATCCTTGTCCTTGAGCATGGCGAACACCGCAAAGGTTCTGGCCGGCGGCAGATTGGCCAGGTTATGCGCCAGCGACCGTGCCGCATGCGGGTTGTGCGCCACATCAAGGATCAACTGCGGGCGGCCCGGCACAAACTGGAAACGGCCGGTCAACTCGACCTCGGCAAGACCGCGCCGCACCGCCGCCATATTCACCGGCAATTTATCTTTCAGCGCATCCAGCGCGGCCAGTGTCGCGCTGGCATTATGCAACTGAAACGCACCGCGCAAGGCGGGTAACGGCAAGGCGTGCCGCTCGCCGGATTGGCCAAAGAAATCCCACTGCCCCTGATGCAGCCTGAACCCGAACTCCCTGCCGATGCACCACAATTCCGCGCCGGTCTCCCGTGCATGGCTGCTTATCGCCCGCGGCACATCGCTATCGGCACAGATCGCCACGCGCCCCCGGCGGAAGATGCCCGCCTTCTCGTAGGCGATCTGTTCGCGCGTCTCGCCAAGATAATCGACATGATCGATATCCACGCTGGTTACCACCGAAACATTTGCATCAAACACGTTCACCGCATCCAGCCGACCGCCAAGCCCGACTTCGAGGATGGCGACATCAACCTTGTGCGCGATGAAAAGCTGTATCGCCGCCAGCGTGCCGAATTCAAAGTAAGTCAGCTGTAGGTCGGGCTTCAGCCCGACATCATCCAGTCGGGCTGAAGCCCGACCTGCGCGCGCCTGCTCAATCCTTTCAAACGAAGCACACAATTCGGCATCGGTAGCTTGTCGTTTGCCAATCCGTACCCGCTCGTTGTAGTCCAACAGATGCGGCGAGGTATAACAGCCGACCTTGTAACCGGCGGCGTGCAGAATGGCTTCCAGCATGGCGCACACCGAGCCTTTGCCGTTGGTGCCACCAACGACGATGACGGGGAAATCAGGATGAAGATTCAGCCGCTGCCTGACTTGCGCCACGCGCTCCAGGCCGAGCGCGATGGTTTTGGGATGCAGTGATTCGAGGTGGGTTAGCCAGTCGGGAAGTGTTCGAGATTCCACAGAAAAAACCTAACACACACCACAGAGACACAGAGACACAGAGGAAGAGCCTTGCCTTTCACTCCCGGCTTCTGCGGCGTGTCGGTTTGTGTCTTCGCTGAGTCTCTGTGTCTCTGCGGTGATGGACTGACCTGTCATTACGCCGCTTCCAGCTTCGTCACCGCATCCTGTTTGGTCAGCAGGGTGATCAGCGTCGCCAGTTGGTCGCGCATCCGGCGGCGATCGACGATCATGTCGATGTGGCCATGCTCAAGCAGAAACTCGGCGCGCTGAAAACCTTCCGGCAGGGTCTCGCGCACGGTCTGCTGGATCACGCGCGCGCCGGCGAAGCCGATCAGGGCGCCGGGTTCGGCGATGACCACATCGCCGAGGAAGGCGAAGCTGGCGGAGACGCCGCCCATGGTAGGGTCGGTGAGCACGGAGATGAAGGGCAATCCTGCTTCACTCAGTTGCGTGAGCGCCGCGCTGGTCTTGGCCATCTGCATCAGTGACAGCAGACCTTCCTGCATGCGCGCGCCGCCGCTGGCGGCAAAACAGACGAAGGGGGATTGCTGCTCCAGCGCGACTTGCGCGCCGCGCACGAAACGCTCGCCGACCACCGACCCCATCGAGCCGCCCATAAAACTGAACTCAAACGCGGCGGCGACAACCGGCAGCGCATGAACGCTGCCCTGCATCACGATCAGAGCATCGTTTTCGCCGGTGCTTTTCTTGGAGGCCGCCAGACGCTCGGTGTATTTCTTCTGATCCTTGAACTTGAGCGTATCGACCGGCAATATCTCCGCCCCGATCTCGAAACGGCCTTCGCCATCCAGCAACCAGTCAAGACGGGTGCGCGCGGTGATGCGATGGTGATGGTTGCATTTCGAACAGACGCTGAGGTTCTTTTCCAGATCGGCGTGATACAGCACCGCCTGGCAATCCGGGCACTTGAACCAAAGTCCCTCCGGCACATTGCGCTTGTCTTCGCCTTCCCGGCGTTTGATCTTCGGCGGCAATAATTTCTGAAACCATCCCATGATGTTTCCTCCCTCAGTTGTCGATTGCCTGACGCAATTCTTTTACCAGCCGCCCGACATTGGCGACCACTTCCTGCTCGTTTGAATTTTCGATTTCCTGCACGATGCGGCTGCCCACCACCACGCCATTGCATAGTTTTGCCACCGCGCTGGCCGTTGCGCCATCGCGGATGCCAAAGCCGACGCCGATCGGCAGCTTGATGTGGCGGCGCAGTTGCGGCAACTTCTGTTCGATGGCAGACAGATCGAGATTGCCCGCGCCGGTAACGCCCTTGAGCGAGACGTAATAGACGTAGCCGCGCGCCAGTTTCGCGACCTGTTGCACCCGGTCATCGCGCGTGGTCGGCGCCAGCAAAAAGATCGGATCAATACCGTGTGCTTCCAGATGGGTGAACGCTTCATGGCTCTCCTCCGGTGGAAAATCGACGGTCAACACGCCGTCCACACCGACTTCGGCACACCGCTTGGCAAAGGTTTCCCAGCCCATCGCCTCGATCGGGTTGCCGTAGCCCATCAGCACGACCGGCGTGTGTGAATTTTCCCGGCGAAATTCGGCCGCCATGTCGAGCACATGGTGCAGGCCGACGTGATGCTTGAGTGCGCGCTCGGAAGCGCGCTGGATGGTCGGCCCGTCGGCCATCGGATCGGAGAACGGTACACCGAGTTCGAGGATGTCCGCACCCGCTTTTACCAGCGCATGCAGCAATGGCACGGTGAGTTGCGGATTAGGGTCGCCCGCCGTGATGAATGGGATCAGCGCCTTGCGTTGTTGCTGTTCGAGTTGTTCGAAAACGGTCTGGATTCGGCTCATAGCGTAATACCTTGCAATTTGGCGATGGTATTGATGTCCTTGTCGCCACGCCCGGAAAGATTCACCAGCAACACTTTATCCTTGCCCATGCCCGGCGCAATCTTGATCGCATGCGCCAGCGCATGGCTCGATTCCAGCGCGGGGATGATACCCTCGAAGCGACACAGCGTATTGAATGCCGCCAGCGCCTCATCGTCGTTGATCGCCACGTACTTCGCGCGGCCGGTGTCCTTCAGCCAGCAATGTTCCGGGCCGACGCCGGGATAATCCAGCCCGGCAGAAATCGAATGCGTCTCGATGATCTGGCCGTCGGCATCCTGCATCAGATAGGTCTTGTTGCCGTGCAGCACGCCGACCGGCGCGTTGACCGTGAGCGGCGCGGCATGTTTGCCGGTCCCGATGCCATAGCCGCCGGCTTCCACGCCGATCAGGCGCACTGCCGGCTCATCGAGGTAATGGTAGAACGCGCCCATCGCATTGGAGCCGCCGCCGACACAGGCGATCACTGCATCCGGCAGACGGCCAATCATCTCCGGCATCTGGACGACGGTTTCGCGGCTGACCACGGCATTGAAATCGCGCACCATCGCCGGATACGGGTGCGGCCCGGCGACCGTGCCGATGATATAGAAAGTGTTCTCGATGTTGGTCACCCAGTCGCGCATCGCTTCGTTCAGCGCGTCCTTGAGCGTCTTCGATCCGCTGTGTACCGGCACCACCGTCGCGCCCAGCAGCTTCATGCGGAACACGTTGGGCGACTGGCGCTGCACGTCCTCCGCGCCCATATACACCACGCATTCCATGCCCAGCCGCGCCGCCACCGTCGCCGTCGCCACGCCGTGCTGGCCGGCACCGGTCTCGGCGATCACCCGCTGCTTGCCCATGCGTTTGGCGAGCAATGCCTGGCCGATGGTGTTGTTGATCTTGTGCGCGCCGGTGTGGTTCAGATCTTCGCGCTTGAGATAGATCTGCGCCCCGCCCAGATGCGCGGACAATCGCTCGGCGTGATAGACCGGACTGGGACGGCCGACGTAATGCTTCAGGTCGCGCTCGAATTCGGCGATGAATTCGGGGTCGTCACGGTACTTTTCATAGGCGGCCTTCAGCTCTTCCAGCGCTCCCATTAGCGTCTCGGCGACGTAGATGCCGCCGTAGGGGCCGAAATGGCCGTTCTTATCGGGATAGTTGTACATCGATTCGCTTCACCTCGTTGACGAATGCCGCGATTTTCGCCGCATCCTTGATTCCCTTTGCCGCCTCCACGCCGCTGGACACATCCACCGCGTAAGGGCTTATCTGTTTGATCGCCTCTACCACATTACCCGCATGCAAACCGCCGGACAGAATCACCGGCAACGGCAAGTTATGCGGAATCAGCTTCCAGTCGAACGTCTCGCCGCTGCCGCCCTGCACACCCTCGACATGGGCATCCAGCAACAAGCCCTGCGCGTCCGCGTAACGGGCCGCGCATTCTACCAAATCCACCCCCGCTTTGACCCGGATCGCCTTCAGGTACGGCTTGCCGAACTGGCGGCAGAATTCCGCCGATTCTTCGCCGTGGAACTGCAAAGTATCCAGCGCAACGAAGCGCAATATGGTCTCGACTTCTTCTGGCGCGGGATTGACGAATAGACCAACTTTATTGATGAAGGGTTCGACAGCATGCATTAAATGGGACGCCTGCGGAATGGTCACATTGCGCGGACTGGCCTCGTAGAATACCAGCCCGATGGCATGCGCGCCTGCCCGGGTGGCCGCGCGCAAATCCCCGGAACGGGTAATGCCGCAAATCTTGATTCTGGTCATTGCCGCATTTTACCTGCTATTCAAAATGGAGCTGGGGCAATCGCCACGATGCGTCGTAGTGAATACGTTTGAGATAAAGACCGTGCGGCGCAAACGTCGGCGCGGCGCGGCTGCGGTCGCGGCCTTCCAGCACTTCCCTCATCCACTGCGGCGGTTGTTTGCCCTTGCCGACATACACCAGACAGCCGACGATGTTGCGCACCATGTGGTGCAGAAAGGCATTGGCGGTCAGATCGAAAAAGATCGTGTCGCCCTGCTGCCGGATGCCGAGCCGGGTCAGGTGCTTGACTGGCGATTTGGCCTGGCATTCCGCGGCACGGAAGGCGCTGAAATCGTGTTCACCCAGCAACAATTTTGCCGCCGCCTGCATTGCCGCCACGTCCAGCGGGAGATGGAACCAGCCCACCTTGCCGTGATGCACGCCGATGCGTGACGGACGATTTACCAGCACATACTGGTAACTACGCGCCTGTGCCGAGAAGCGCGCATGAAATTCATCCGGCACGGCGTGCGCCCACAGCACGGCAATGTCCCGCGGCAACAGGGCATTCGCCCCTCGCACCCAGGCCGAGAGCGGGCGCACCGCAGGGGTGTCGAAATGCACGACCTGCTCCAGCGCATGCACGCCGGTGTCGGTGCGGCCGGCGGTGTGCACCCCCACCGGGTCACCGCCGATCTGTGCCAGCGCGGCCGCCAGCGCATCCTGCACGTTGGGCACGTCGGGCTGGCTCTGCCAACCGTGGTAGGCGCTACCGTCATACTCCACGCCGAGTGCAATTCTCATCGCACCCCCAGCCAAAGCATGGCCGCACCGAAAATGAGGCCAAGCCCGTCGATGGCGCGCCAATGCGGTCGATGCAGCCCGATATGCCCGTCCTTGACGGACGGCATTTTCAGCGCATGGCGGATCGCGCCGCGCCAATCGGCCGCGGTTTCACCCATGGCGGGTTCGGCGTATTGCAGGGTCAGCGCCAGGCGCACGGCGGCGCGCTCGCGTTCGATACCGATCCAGCGCAAGGGATACGCCAGGGTATAAATCCCGCCAATGAATTGGGCACGGTTGAGCAATGACAGCAGAATCGCCAGACTGGACAGCATTGCCAGCAGGCGCATCAGTTGCAACGCGCCATCGGTCAATCCTTCCAGTGTTGGCGCATATACACCCCACGCCCCGACCAGCGCGGCACCCGGTGTCGAGTAGGCATAGATCAGCAACAAGGAAAACATGATCCAGCGCGTGCGTTTGAGCAACTTCAACAGTTGTTGCGCGCACAGCTTGAGGGCCAACGCCAGCAGGACCACACAGAACAAGGCCAGAGGGATCGGCAACAATCGTTGCGCCAGAAACGCCAGCGATATCCAGACGATGATTTGAACTGCCGGATGGGGCATCACAAGCTCACTCAAATGAAAACGGCAGCCGGATGGCTGCCGTCAAATTCATCCGCATGGTTCAGAGTTGATCGAGCATGGTTTGCGCGCTGGCACGCTGTTGCTCGTCGCCATCGCGCATTACCTCGTCCAGAATCTCACGCGCCCCGGCCGCATCACCCATCTCCTGATAGGCCTTGGCCAAATCAAGTTTGGTGGCGACTTCCTGCCAGTGCTCACCCTTGTCGGAAACCGTGTCGCCGCCGGCCGCGCCGCCATCCATATCCAGACTGATGTCACCCAGGCCGATTTCCAGCGGGACATCGGCCTGATCCTGCGCCGACTGTTTGAAAGTGTCCGGAATATCCAGATTGAAGGTCAGCCCGCCGTCATCTCCCGGAGACTGCGTGTCCGGCTCCATCGCGGGCACGCCGGGATGGGTCGCAGTCACATCGAATATCAAATCGTCGGCCGCGTTATGTGGCGTTTCGGCTGATTCGGTAATGGTCTCAGCGGCCGCCGTACCGGGATTGGTCGAAGTCACATCGAACACCAGATCGTCAGCTTGTGTATATTTTTCAGGAGCGGTGACCGGGCTGTCCGGCAGGCGAGTGCCGGTGATATCGAAATCCATCGGTGCTTCCTGGGCGCCACGCAGCTCTTCACTGGAGAGAATCGCGGTCGTTTCCTGTGACGGCGGCTCGGTGATCATGGTGTCGAGCAAGCCCGGCGCTTCATTGTCTGTAGATAGAGGCGCGATATCCTCCGCGTGCATCACTTCGGTCGACAGAAAATCCGTTGGCTGCGATGTCGCGTTTGAACCAAGTCCGAGATCAAAATCAACCGCTGCATTGGCAGCTTGACCCGTCGCCGCAGACGACTCGGCGACTGCCTCGCCCGTGCCTCCATAAAGCGGATTATTCGGTTCCATCTCGCGCCCCATGGCGGCAACCGTGGACCAGGCCCCTTCATCGCCGCCTTCCTTGACTTGGCGCGCATAAGTCAGGAATGCATTGGCATCCTTGCGATTGGCATAGATTGAAAGCAGTTTAAGGGTAACAGGCAGATCACCGGGGGTTTTCGACAAGGTATCCTTCAATACTTCTTCGGCTTGCGCATCACGCCCGAATGACAGGAATAGATCGGCTTCCGCCAGCGGATCAACTTCATCAGTGTTTTGCTCACCCCCCGCCGCATCGGCATCGTTACGGGTGAAATCGCCGGTTTCAGGCGAAGGCACAATGGGCTCCGCTATGCGTCCGGTGGAGCTTCCCGGATCGCCGTTCGTGCTTGCCGCGAGGGGTGGCTGGACCCTGCCGCGCCGGCGCGACCACCAAAAACCGCCTCCCAGCAAAGCCAATACTCCGGCCGCGACCGCGAGCAACAAGGAATTGGCAAGCAACTCGTCAAGGAACGACGGCGCCTCCGCTTGCGCCACCGACGCAACAGGCACTGCGGGTTTGGCGGATCTTGGCACTTCCGCCGTGGCAACGCCCGTCACCGCAGCGGCCGCCGAGATTGCGCCGGTTTGCGCCTGCTGTTTTTTCAATTCCGCCAGACGCTCCAGATCCTTGACATTTTTTTCCAGCAATACCGTGCGCTCCTCCGCATCCTGCAAGGCTTTTTCGCGCGCAATGGCATCTTCCGCCTCACTGGTTGATTTTGAACCCGCCGCTTCATCCCCGGGCGCCTCGCCCTTCGACAGCTTTAGCACCTCCCTGGCAGAATCTTTTGCGGCAGCGGGTTCGGCAACCGAGGCAGTCACCTTGCCGGATGCGCTCTGTGCGCTGGCTTGCCCGGTCGTGGCGGCACGGGCAGCGGCAAGTTGCTGACGATACGAGTTCCAATCGGCCACCTGGGCGCGATACTCGCGCACCGCTTCACGTTGTCCCACCGCTTCAATCTGGGCGGCATCCGGCAAATTGATGATCTTGCCCGCCATTAGCCGATTCATATTCTTGCCCGCGAAGGCGTGAGTGTTGGCGCGGTAGAGGGCAACCAGCATGCGCTCCAGACTGACCTCTGCCGGTTTGGTTTTCAGCGCAATCTTGCTCAGGGTATCCCCGCGCACCACTGCAATGGGCGCGCTTTGCGCCTCGTCCAGCGGAATGGACTCTTCCCGGCTCAAGACATCCTCGTGCGCGGGTGCAGTTTCCACTTTATCCACACTGACCGCGGCGGGCAGCGTGGCCTGTTCCGGGGTCGCCGTCGCTTCCTCTTCGGCCTTGGCTGATGTCGGTTCGGCGACGGTCGCGACTTCGGCGACTGGCGTTTCTGTCGCAACCGGGGCGGCGGGGACAATCTCAGGGGCGACCGGTTCTGCCGCGACCGGTTCTGCCGCAACGGGCGTCATGGACGGGGTAACCGGAGGAATGATCAGCGCTGCCTGCTCGGGCGGATTGAAACCGATCGGATCCAGCAGAAAGGTGTATTCGCGCATCAGCTTGCCGGACGACCAAACCGCCTCGACCAGCAATGTCACGAAAGGCTCGTTGACCGGCCGGGCCGACGTGATGCGAATGCGCGGCTGGTCGCTGTCGCGGTTGGCAATTTCAAATTTGAGTCGGGGCAGCGCGTAGGGATAATCAATGCCGGCGCGTTTGAATGCATCAGCCGGGGCCAACCGCGCGGTAATACTTGCGCGTTCCGCCTTATCCACCGCGACCAATTCGATTTCAGCCTGCAACGGCTGGCCCAGATTGGAAGAAACTACGATACCGCCAAGACCGGTCGCATTTGCCGCGTTCAGAACCAGCAGCAAGACTGCACAGCCCGAAGTTTTTAAGATCGTTTTCAGCACGCCGACACCTTTTTCTTTCCCTGACAATAATCAGACTAACATCAGAGGGTTAGTGATGCAAGCTCACAACCCCTCTAGGTTTAAACACTAAGCGGCGGTATTCAACCGTTTTTCTTCAACCTACTTGTCCAGCAAAATGCGCAACATACGGCGCAACGGCTCAGCCGCGCCCCACAGCAATTGGTCGCCGCAAACAAATGCACTGACGTATTCCGCGCCCATCTCCATCTTCCGTACACGACCAACAGCGATGTCCAGCTTGCCGGCCACCGCGACCGGATTTAGTTCGCGTACAGTTGATTCGCGCTGGTTTGGTACAAATTTGACCCATGGGTTGCTGTGGCGAATCAGCGTTTCGATTTCGCTTAACGGCACATCGCGTTTGAGCTTGAGCGTCAACGCCAGACTATGGCAACGCATCGCGCCGATGCGCACGCACAAGCCATCCACCGGAATGACGTGTTCCGTGCCGAGGATCTTGTTGACTTCGGCACACCCCTTCCATTCTTCCTTGGACTGGCCATTGTCGAGCTGTTTGTCGATCCACGGAATCAGGCTACCCGCCAACGCCGCACCAAAGTTGGCAGTCGGCATCTCGCCCGAGCGCAATGTCTCCGTCAGACGCCGGTCGATTTCCAGGATCGGTGATTGGGGATCGGCCAGCAGGTCGGCCACCGACGCATGCGCCACGCCCATCTGCTGCAACAGCTCGCGCATGTTCTGCGCGCCCGCGCCGCTGGCGGCTTGATACGTCATGGACGACACCCATTCCACCAACCCGGCATGGAACAAGCCGCCCAATCCCATCAACAGGATGCTGTTGGTGCAATTACCGCCGATGAAATTTTTGCCGCCGTTTGCCAGCGATTGCTTGATGAGGCCAAGGTTGACCGGATCAAGGATGATGGCCGCCTCTTTTTCCATGCGCAGGGTGGAAGCCGCATCGATCCAGTAACCCTGCCACCCTGCGGCACGCAGCCGGGGAAACATCTCGGTGGTGTAATCGCCGCCCTGACAGGAGATGATGGCATCCATCGCTTTGAGTTCATTCAGGTCATGCGCATCTTTCAGCGGCATACCCTTCCCTTCGGCGGGTGCTTCGCCGCCGACATTGGAAGTGGTGAAGAACACCGCCTCGAACAGATCGAAATCCTTTTCTTCGCGCATGCGCTGCATGAGCACCGAGCCCACCATCCCGCGCCAACCGATCAAACCGACT
>Ga0100388_10004404_pt1 | contig 11716 bp, 7 predicted proteins | sample CryGeymeta201512_FD_81536 | JGI IMG/M metagenome (GOLD analysis project Ga0100388, IMG submission 81536) | Groundwater microbial communities from Crystal Geyser aquifers in Utah, USA - Crystal Geyser metaG 2015-12 | ecosystem: Environmental > Aquatic > Deep subsurface > Groundwater | place: USA... | reverse complement strand
TTTGTTTTTCATTACTGTGTAATCATGTATTAAAACAAAGTATTTTTCATTCTTTTTTTAATCAAGATCGGCACCACTTTGGTCATCTACCGGCTTCTCTCACAGTCCTGCACCACTCTCATCATCAGATTTTTTTTCTGTCTTGACGAGCGATAAATCGACTCATACCTCTTCTGCGTATGATCATGCCTTCATGGAGCTAGAAAGATTCCTTCCTGCGATTGTAGTAGAAGCGACTTTATTTTCTATCGCCACGCCTTGTGCATTATATTTTTTGTAAATGTTTTCATATTTTGTCTCTTCCATGGTGAGCTCAAGTATCTTCAATCCTATTGATTCGTTCACACATTCCGCCATCAGATAGAAGACAGCTTCTTTTTTTAGGGTAATTGTTTTCTTCCTATTGTCAATATCATGTATTACCGATCAGTTTTCACTTTCCAGTAACTCAAACATCTCCTTTTTGGTAAACCATTTTGCATCTTCGGCAGGCAGCATATTTCTTATATTCTCCAAAAGAATTTCTGTTTCGGGTCATTCTGCTTTCATATTCTTTCATTCTGCTTTCATATTCTTTCATTCTGCTTTCATATTGTTGATAAGCCACTTCTGGGCGTCTAATTGATTGTTTACTTTTTTCTGTGATTCTTTGATGATATTTACATCTCCCAATGACATCATCATATATCCTGTCTGATTGTTGGCCCTATAAAATGCTGTATATCCTAATATTATGTTGCTCCTTTCTGTGTGTTTATCGGCATACGTGTCAATAAGCTTTGACCATTCCAATCTTTGTCCTCCTAATATCTTAGAATTATCAGAGCTATTTCATCTGAATTCTTTTTTGAGATCGGCAGGGAATACTTCACCTGATGGTCATTTGAGACCAGCAGACATATTTGATCTCTGCGCCACAATTGCACCGATTGTTTTTGGTTGATATACATCTTCGTAAGCAAGGATAGCGACGAATCACTTAACTATATATGCAATCGTTATTTGATCTTTTACGCTGTTTAGTAAGGTAATCACTTCTTGACACGCAATTGTCTCCTTCTTGAGTAGAAGTATAAGGCAATTTTTTGCAACTTCATAATTTCCGCCAAAAGCTGCCGTTGTAAATTTTATAAAGTTTGGATCCAGGATACGATTCTGCTTATCTTTTCGTTCGAGATTTGCGACATCCTTCAAAGACAAAGAAATTTTATCTATCGCTTTCTGCGCTCTGAGCATTTCATTTTTGAAACTTATCAACACATCTCCTGCTTCAAAATTCTTTTCTACAACTTTCTCTGTTTTCTTTTCTACTTTCTCGATATCCGTCAAATCTATAAACTTGATTCATAATTTGTCTGATGGTATTGTACTGTGCCCTAGCTCATATGTTTTCCCATCGGTAGATTTTATTATTGTCAAAGTCCCTGCAGATAATTTCGTTCAAATCAATTTATTATTGTCTACTATCGTTATTCAGGCGATAACCGGATTTTGGAGTGTTCAGTCCACAGCGAATAGCTTGAGTATGACATCCTTGTCCACGTTATTTTCCATAGCAAGTTTATTTATGATATCAGATTTTATCTTTTCTTGGTCCCATGTCTTATAGGTTCCATCAAACTTATCAAATGACATTTTTTGTTTTATTTCATTTTCTTTGTATAAGTCAGGATTTAATTTGGTAGTATTTTTCATACCCTCTCCTCCCAGCGTTAAAAAGCATCTTTTGCCTTCACCATCAGACTGTGTATATGCAGTAATTTTTCCTGCGTCTCCTATAATTATCGTTCTTTCGTCTTCAGAAAATTGTATGTTATCCAAAACATCTTGTTTTACTTTGGCACGGATATCGATAATGTCTGTGATGCGATTTACCGCGGTTCCATTGTATCTGATATATAAAGATCATTCTTTAGTTTTTCCTGTCTCCAGGAGATCTATTGAATTACCATTTTCATCTTGTTTTTCATTACCTTCCTTATCTTTTACCTTACCAGTAATATTAAACGTTGCTTTGATGTAGTCAGCATATGCTTCGATACTTGGCGGCTCTGGCGTAAATATATCAAACTTTTCATTAATTGCTCCTTCATTGATCAATGCCTCATCTAGTTGTTTTTGTCCTTTGACGTTGATATAATTATTTCTCCAATGCGTAAGTTTCAATGAAAATTTGGGATACAACATAGGATATACTCCTGCTATAAGAATAGCACCCACGCCAATTCCAACTTTGGATACATGCATCGTACCAGCCATATTTTCATATCTCACTTCTCTCCATTCATTAGTAATGCCTTCCTGGAGAACATTCAGAATCATTTTTGTGGCCTTGACTTTGTCCGCAGCACCGACCTTGATAGCATCAAACACACCATTGATCTCAAAATAGTTAGCTATCTGTGGAATGGCATCCTTGATAAACTTCTCATTGTTCTTCAAAAATGTCGCCATTTGATTGTCTTTTTTTGGAGCTGTGGCCAAATTTAATGATTCGTATAAATTATTATATCTTTCTTCGAGAAATTTTGTTAAATTATCCTTGCTGGAGATATCATTTTTTGTCGCTTTCTTCAATCATTTGGATGTATCATTGTCTATGTCGAAGAGCAATGATGTGACATCATTGTATTGTTTATACATCTGTTCAATGGCAGCTTTAGGAGAAATTTTGTAGGCGACTCCTCATTCCAAGATTGAAATTGTCGGCACAGTTCAGATGAATACTTCTGCTACTCCTCACTCTAAACCAAGATATTGTGCTTTATTTATGTCGCCATCCAAACTACTTGTCACCACACCAGCATAATTAAATTGATGTGCATATTCTCATCACACATTTACTTTTACAATTCATGTACCTATGAGATTGGAAATATTTATATTCCGTGCTCGTAAATCTTTTAGATTTTCTGACGTGCCAGATTGACCAAATTTCAGACCTAATGATGGTGGAAAGCCATCAAAAGTCACACTTGCTAAAACACCCGAAAGTGTCTTGAGGAAACTATTTTCCAGCTCATGCTTTCTTTTTTTGAGATCCCAGGATTTATCGATACCTAGCGATAAAAGTTTCCTTTGGTCGTTAAGCATTGCTCCGATATTTACATTATCAAGCATCGTCATGACGCTTTTCCTCATCTGGAGCATACCTTCCTCATGATATTCAGCAAAAAATTTTTTCCCTGCTTTTTCTTTCCCAATTTTTCAATCTTTCCAATCATCCAAGAGAACATTTGATCTTTCGATAATTGATCGATATCCTTCTTTCTTTTCTGCTCCTTCTCCTACTTCCTGTTCAGCTTCCAGTATTCTTTCTATACTGCTCAATTTATCCACCAGGTTTGGCGCAAATGGGCTGCTTGAACCAGCGATTCTTTCTATTGCCTGCGCAAACAGCGGCTGAAATGAAGGATGCTCTTTACACAGCTCAAGTAATTTGCCTCTGTTACAATCTTCTACTTTCAGTGGTTTTAGTATTTCATCAATTTCTTGATTCTGATTTTTCCAGCGGATAACTTTGAAAATATTGAATATCACAATATTTTCTCCAGAAACGTCTGGCCCATATGCATCAATTATCGCTCTATCATTGTATTGTATCCTCGTATCTAGTACGTTGCTTGCAGTCTGGATTGCATCGTATAGCTGTCAACCAAAAATTGTTCACACATCTCAGAGATTTTCGATATCTTTTCCTGATTTTCTTTCTTTTTTTTCTTTCGCTTTCTGAGTTTTCCATTCTTTTTCTCGAAGTTTTTTTCGATCTTGAGGAAGCTTGGGATGCTCCTTTTTCCATGCTTCTTGATGCTCTTTTTTTCTGCGATATTCATACACGTTGATCGACAATTGACCATCTCCATTGAAGTCGCATAGTGTTTGCAAAATATTATCTTCATTGACATAACCAAGATTGTTTTGGAAATTAATTTTCTGTTTAAATCTTTTTTCATAGCTTGATCCAAATCCTTTTGCTTCATTTGCAAATTTCAATAATCCCGCTTTGAGTGCATCATTCCCATTTGCTTCTTTTATAATTTTTGCAAGTTTATTTCTTTCTCGATCTATTCAACCACCATGTTTATACTCAAATCCTGGATCTTCGTTGGCGAGATCTTTGATGTCTTTTGCAGAAGCAATCTTTTTCCATTTATTATTTTCTTTTGTGCTATGCTGGTCTAGATACAAAATCAGCCCAGCTAAACCATCCTGCGGACTCAGATTGATTTTGAACGTCTTAGAATCTAAATTCCCCAAACCTTCTCCGATGATTGTTTCTATATGCTTTTGCAAACCTCATTTTTTGAAAATATTGATCAAATCTTCATTGTTGTATCAGAGATTGATATCTTTGTACTCAAAGTCAATTTTCCCTGGATCTCCAAGTTCTGTCAACGAAAATTTTTCTGCATCCTTGTCTCGTGTCTCTGCCGTTTTGGTGTAAGAATATTTATCTGCTCGCAAAGGATTTCCGCTAGAGATGTTCTTTTTCAATCCTTCAGCTTCTATACCTAATCTGAGATCATTAAGCTCGAATCTATATTCTGCTATGGTTTTTTCTAATTCTTGATTGCTCAATGTATTTACAAAATCCATGATGTCGTGCATACATTCTTCATTGAAGGCTTTTTCTGCTTCCTCTGGCGAACTGAATCTATTTTCGTTATTGAAAATCCAAGTATCAAATATCTTTTCGGCTGTCCAATCAACTGAATTAAAGCCATTTTGCAACAGAGCTAATTTTTCATCTATCTCTTTCTGAATCTGTTCTAGTGTTTTCGCCTTATTCAGGGCATTATAGTCAGCAATAAGCTCTTTTTTTAGCTTATCTAATGCGCCTACGGTATTGTCTATTGTTTTATCAAAAAGATCTTTGGTTTTTGCTTCAAATAATTTCAAATTCTTTGTATCGTCTTTGAGCTGATCGAGCATAGACCTCGTCATCATCTGAAGTCTTGTTTTTTTGTCTTCAGCAATATCTATGACGTTATTCACCCCTTCATACGGATTTGATCTTCTTTCGATGCTGTTTACACTGGCTGTAGTGATTGCCATATTCCTGGTCTAAAGTAAAAAAGAATTTCCATATACTATATAATACCCGGTTTACTATTTTTGTAAACTTTTGAGTGGAAATTGCTCTACTTTGACTACCGTTATTGAGAAAATGTGATATAGATATGGTCTGTAAGGTCGAAGGTCTGTAAGGTCGAAGGTCATAAGTCTTTTACCTGACTTTATGGACTTTATGGACTTTGGACTTTATGGACTTTATTTAAAAGCCGTGATCTGATTTTGAGGTTTTGTGTCCTTGTTCAGAAATAAATCTGCGGTTCATAACCGAATTCTTTGGCGATATTCACCCTATCTTCTTGCCATACATAACTTCGAAGCCCGACTATCCTCCGCAATTCGATTTTTTGAACCTTCTGAAATCTTGCTGTGGAAAGTGTGATGTCTGGAGTATTCGTCGCCTGAATGTTTACGGAGATTTTGCTCATCAAATAGTCTCTGATGAGGAGATTCTGCGCTTTTGTACCTTTGTAAGTCTCTAGATCAATTCCGGCCTGTTCAGCTAAGGCTTTTCTGTCTGTTTTCCGATCCATCCCCCATTCTTTGACGAGGTCGTAAAGTGTTGATGTATTCAATTGTTGGTAGGTTTTCACATTGTCTAAGATAATCGGATTAACTTTTATTACTTGCCCTGGTTCGCGAATCACGGTGCCTGCGGTTGTGGCTGGAGTGCTGCCTAAATTTTGAATGATAGTAGATGGGGCCTCGGTACTCGGCACTTTGTACTCGGTACTCGTAACTGCCTTCGGCGCACATCTTATGGCATTGAGCATACCGAAGTCGTAATAATAGAGCCTGAGATATTGATTGTCGGATTTTACGTCAAATATCCCTCTATCGTTCCGATACTCTTTTCCGTTTATTCTGATTTCTGGATGATTACATTTTTGTCACAAAGCCACGGTGTATTTTGTGTCGCCTATGTACAAATCTTCCACATATTTGAGATTTTTGTATGATCTTCTCTCAAAAAGCATTTGGAAATATCGAAATTTTTGAGAGGCTGAATTCATTTCGACGTCACCTGATGTCGTTTTCTGATAAATTGTTCAACTTTGCACGTAATAAAGAATATTGCTGTTGGTCTGCAAATCTTGTGGCGTAGCTGTTCATTTCTCGATACAACATTTCATGCCAAACATATCAAAACCATTGCAGCTAGTATTTGCCAACGCAGGTGATATAATACACAAAAATGCCAATCAGAGAATACTATACATCACTTTTAAGTACCTATTCATGCCTTTTTAACTTAAAAAATAAATAAACCATTTACAAAGCTTTTTAATTATTGTTAAATATAATGCAAGACTTTCTGTCCATATCTGTCGCGACAGTGTCTAGTGAAGATTTGGGGTTGAAAATATGATATGAAAATATAGATTGTGAGGCGTGAAATGCCTGGATAGTCCAGTTGGTACCTCGAAGCGTCAGGGCCATGGTAAGGGAGAGATAAGAAATTATAAAACGCCTACGTAGCTTAGCAGGTAAAGCACTCCCATGGTAAGGGAGAGACCGGCGGTTCAAGTCCGCTCGTAGGCTGATTTATTATTTATCATGACATATGGGGTATCTTTATATTCTATTAATGAATAATGATAAATACTATGTATGAAGTAGTAAAAATATAGATAAAAGAATGGAGTTCCACTTGTCTTGATGCACCTATACGACAAAAAATAAAGACCCGAAATTAGTGTTTTCGAAAAAATTTGATACATTGAAAGACGCTCGTTGTCGAGAATTGTTTATAAAAAAGATGAAAAGTAAAAAGGTAATAGAACAAATAATAGCTGGAAATCGAGAATGGAAAAAATAAATTCATTAATAGTTCAGTCGGTACCCCGATCCCGACGTTTCGGGAGGCCATGGTAAGGTGAGATCACACCGACGCTTCGGGGTTCGTGGCTAATTCAACTAACAACTAATAACTAACAGCGAACAACCAATCAAAAATAACCATGTACTGTTCACTTTTAACTGTTAACTGTTAACTAATTATGGCCTCTAGAACCAATAAACAAGGAATAGCCAAAAAGAAATCCCAACAAGCGAAGCAAGCTGCTAGAACCAAGGGTGCTAAGAGATTCGAATATCCAAAAAGAAAACTGACGCTCGAAGAAGCGAAAGAGCTTGGTGTTGTCGGAAGGAAATCTAATCCGAAGTGACACGACTATAACCGATTCATCAGAGGGAGAAAAATATGCCGGGAGACCAAAATAAGAATCGATCCTGATGGATATAGATATATCAAAACCCCTTCCGGTGGCTCAGAGATGGTACAAGCCCCTGTTTCTGGATGGACAAGAGTAAAATTACAAAAGACGGTGTACAAACGCTAAAATATAGTCCTTAGTCTTTAGACCTTAGTCCTTAGTAGATTATGTGACAACTATTAAAACAGAATGAACAACCTGAGCATAATTGAATCTTCTACATCATCAAAAAGGATTTTTTTTCTATTCCCGTTTCGGTCAAGATCATTTCCTTTTCCCTATTTTTGTTTGTATTGTGACGATGACTCTGAGCAGATACATTTTTTTCTATTTATATAAAAACCATCGTCGACAATGTCTTCCGAGTATCAGTGATTGGAGCTTTGTTGGCGCTAAGTAAGCTCTTTTTCACGCTGCCGATAGGAACCGTAGATGACCATTCGGACATGAAGTCGATTATCGTTCTCAGTAAAGTATTTTATGTGTTCGCCTGATTCTTATATTTTGCCGCATGAATGTTTATGTCTGTTCATCTCTTACTTATCGCCGTGATATTAAACGGTTTCGCGAGCGCTACATTGATGACAACGTATCAGACCTTTGTCCGTGAACATTCAAGAAAAAGCAACAGATCAACAGTTTTCTGACTCTATTTTTCCAGTCTTAACCTAGCGTATCTCATAGGCGCACTCATCAGTGCGGTTCTCATAAAATATATCCATCTCCCTTATGTATATTTGTTCATCGTATTGTTTGCATTGATTTCTCTGCTTACCGACAGGAGATTTCCAAGTCTGAGTAAAAAGAGATTCCATGAATTATTGTGAGAAGAAACATTTTTACATAATTTTTTTCGTGAAGTATTCTCACTGAAACTGATAAAAGATATCTTGATGAGCATGAAATGATATTCGCGTAAGTTGTTCGGTGCGCTCTGGTTTGAATTCCTGTTCAACTTCCTCAATTATGTCTGATTTCTCTTTATTCCTATCGTCGCTATCGCAAATAATCTTACCTTATCTGAAATCGCCATCCTATTTGGCGTGATGAGGCTCCCATATCTGGTAAATTTTTTCACAGGTGAAGTCGCGGATAGATATAACAAAAAAACTCTGCTTCTGATCATCACTATCTTCCTCGCATTCTTGTTCGCACTACTAGGATTCAATGAAAATTTCGGTGCTATCATGACGATATCATTTGGTATCGCTGTGTGATTAGCGATGATGAGACCTATCATATCTGGCATGATATCTGACTATGTTCATCCGAAGGATGGCTGAACGGTGACGAGCGCATGAGAATTTACTTGAAGGATCGGAGAGATATGTGGAGCGTTGATTTTCGGTATCTTATCAGCAATCGTATGATTGAATTCTTCATTTATGATCATAGGCGCTATTATTTTCGTCATCAGCACCTATCAATTGGGGAGAAAATTTCTTAGAAGATAGAAGTATAGCATTTGCTTGACGATGGACCAAACTAGATCCATCTTTTCTTTCTGAAAATCACGAGTAATGTTACTGCTATAACAAACATCGCTCACACAATGGCTAAGAAAAAATGGCCATCATTTTGTCATGGAAGAATGACATTCATTCCATAAATACCGCTTATCAAGGTCAATACTCCTGTCACTGCTGCAAATATAGTCAGCACGCTAATCATGGAATTGGTCTTGATGGTCATGAGAGAATTGTATGTTTCGGCGAGTGATTCTATATTTTCAAAACTGATAGCTACATTGTTCAAAATCTTATCTAGCTTTGATGATAAATCTTCGAAATACACATCCAAATCTTCTTTATAAAATTTTGGAATAACATTTTGAAGGTCTACGAGAATATCTCTGTGTGGCAGGAAAGTGTGCCTGAGAAAGGCAATATTACGTTTTTTAATCATCAGATTCTCCAAGAGTTTTTTTTCTAATCTTTTGGAACTAAAAAGTTGATCTTCAAAAAACACCACATCTCTGGAGGATTTATTGAGCATCCCAAATACCTTATCATACATGGTATCGATTATTTTATAGAGAACATAATACGTAGATATCTTAAAATCCTCGTCGTCCTTTCTTTCTTTGAGCTCCTGCTGATATTCCTCAATGATTTTTTTGACGTGATTGGTTTCAAATCTGGTCATCGTCACGACTACTTCTTTACCGAGGATAATGCTGAATTCATTGGGTGTATATTTTTTTATGTCAGCATTATATTTGGGAAAATTGAGCACGATAAACATATAGTCCTCATACACATCGATCTTTTCCTGAGTAGACATATCAATCAAATCCTCTTCTATCAATTCATGAAAATCATAGGTTTTGACTAGCTTATTTATCTCTTCTTTGCTTGGCGCAGATAAATGTATCCGCTTGATTTTTCCGAAATTGAGTGTCTTTTCCATGATGAATGGAGAAATGGTAAAATTTATTTTGTCCTCCTTTGTAAAGGAGGGGGACCCGAAGGGTGGAGAATTTTAAATCCCTCTGCCCATGCGGGCTTCTCCCTTTGCAAAGGGAGACAATGTTTTTTCTATTCGTAAAGAATTTCTCGTCCTGAAAGTGGTGCGTCGACCAATACGTAAATTTCTCATGTGTTGCACGTCGCCTTATCTAAAGGCTTTTTTTTACTATCCAGCATGTCGAGAATTTCTAATGTTCACATAGTGTCGGGAGAAAAATATTTGAGTTTCATACCTTTGGTGAGTACTTCTTTGGGCTCTATCTGGAAATATTTTTTTCATTCATTTTCAACGAATTGGTCGGTGAAAACTCCGAAATAATTGCGGTTGAAGAGCGGTCATGCGGAAGTAAGAGTTGTGGAAGTGACTGGCACGTCTTTGTCATCGCGAATGGAATGTAGCGATCTCAAAAAGGGTTGTTCACTGATTGCCACGTCGCTACGCTCCTCGCAATGACGGTTCGCAATTACAACAGACGGATCGCCTTCTCATTCAGGGAATTGTTCTAATTTGTTAAACAAAAATCCATCTCGATAAGTCCTGTGTGGGATGACGTTTACTAAATTTTTAATCTTAGGATCTATTTTTTTTCAATTGAGAATGCAGTCGCGAACGTGCTTGTAGGCCTTTACAATTGCGCCGACGTAAAATTCTGATTTACTTCTTCATTCTATCTTGAGTGCGTCGACATAGGGTAAGATTTCTGCTAATCTGTCGATGGTGCAAAGGTCTTTGGACGACAAAATATGGCTTCAGTCTGCATCATTTTCGAGCTGAAAAAGCTTTCCGGGCCTGCGTTCTTCTTCGAGTCGGAGTTTGTATTTGAATCTGCAAGCGTGTGAGCACTCACCTTTATTTCCTGGTCTGCCATTCATGTAATCACCGAGCAGACAGCGGCCGGAATATGACATACACATCGCTCCGTGAACGAAAACTTCTAATTCCATACCCGGCACATGCTTTTTGATCTCTTTGATTTCTTCTATCGATAATTCCCTGGCGAGAACTACTCTTCTGATGCCCAAATCGTATCGGAATTGGACGGATTCGTAGTTGAGCGTCGAGGTCTGTGTACTGAGATGCATTGGGATATCCGGCATATATTTTCTAATAATCCTGTAGGTTCCCGGATCGGAAAAAATGATGCCATCAGCGCCGAGTTTTGCTACTTGCTGCACGACAGACTCAAATATCTTGATATCTTGATTTCTAGGAAAAATATTCATGGTCAGGTAGGCTTTGGAGCCTAATACATGAATATCATCAATGCTTTGCTGGAGTTCGTCAAAGGTTTTGATCTTGTTCTGCCTCATCCTGAGCGAAGTGAAAGGCACGCCGAGATAGACAGCTTCCGCTCAATATTTTGCAGCGACGATTGCTTTGTGATGAGAGCCTCCAGGCGCTACTATTTCAGGGATTTGTGGCATACATATTCAAAAATGATAAAATTTTTTTGCATAGGAAATAGGTCATGCGCATTGTCATTGCACAATAACGAGACCATTCTACATAGGATCCAATCCTCTAGCAACTCTGATCATATTGACGAGCTTCGTATCTTCTGCTCATCAGTTTTTGATATATTCGATATAGAGTTTGCCCGCAGTATCCACCTCTCCAAGCCTCACGTACATTTCCATGATAGGTTTTGCATAGCCCATTTTGCTGTCTGGGACTAATTCTACTATCTTTTCATAGAGATCAAGTGCGCGTTGATATGCACCAGCCTCAGCATATATAGCTGCCAACAAATCCATGATGTATGTAGATTCCGGGAAATATTTGTATGCCGCAATAAGCGTCTTGATCGCCTGATTGTTTTGGCCTAGAAAATTCAGATTTTCTGCCTTTGCGAGGAACCATTCTAATTCTGTTTTCGTCCGATTACCCATATCTTTTCCTGTCCCCAAGATAAAGCTAGCAATCAATTCATCATATTTCTGCACTTCTGCCTCATATCC
>Ga0100388_10004391_pt1 | contig 11736 bp, 14 predicted proteins | sample CryGeymeta201512_FD_81536 | JGI IMG/M metagenome (GOLD analysis project Ga0100388, IMG submission 81536) | Groundwater microbial communities from Crystal Geyser aquifers in Utah, USA - Crystal Geyser metaG 2015-12 | ecosystem: Environmental > Aquatic > Deep subsurface > Groundwater | place... | reverse complement strand
GCTGCCCCACTTCCTCCTCTGGCCGCTCTTGCAGATGACCGCGGCCTCGGTCTGGATCAACATCATGCTGGCGGTCTTCAACCTCATTCCCATCCCGCCCCTGGACGGCAGCAAGGTCCTCCTTGGCCTGCTGCCGCCAGACCTGGCCATGGTCTACCGGAAAATGGAGCCCTTCGGCTTCGTCATCCTCCTGGCCCTGTTTTACACCGGCATCATTCCGAAGATCATCATGCCGATCATCAGCTTTGCCAACAGCCTGATCATGGGGTAATTTTCTACTGGTTACCCGTGGGAATCTACTGTACTTTGGGGGCGATTCTCCAGTACCATTAATCTGTTCGCACCAGTGCAATTCTTTCCGAGAAGGAGAAACATCATGATTTGCTTACGCCCCCGCACCATTATCATGCTCGTCGCAATCACCGCCCTGGCGGCCCTGCCGGGCTGCTCGCGCCCCGACAAGACCGACGCCACCAGCAAGGCCAAGCAGACCCTCACCATCAAGGGCTCGGACACCATGGTGCACCTGATGAGCACCTGGGCTGAGTCCTTTGGGGCCACGAGCCCGACCCAGGTCTCGGTGACCGGCGGCGGCTCGGGCACCGGCATTGCCGCGCTCTTAAACGGCACCACCGACATCTGCGCTGCCTCCAGGCAGATCGAGGATAAGGAAACCGCCCTGGCCAAACAGAAAAACATCACCCCCAACGAGATCACCGTGGCCCTGGACGGCATCGCCGTCGTCGTCCACCCGGACAACCCGATCACCGAACTCAGCCTCGAACAGATCGGCGCGATCTACACCGGCGCCATCGGCAACTGGAAAGAGGTGGGCGGCCCGGACCAACCCATCCTCCTCCTTTCCCGCGAGTCCAGCTCCGGCACTTATGTCTTTTTTCAGGAAAAGGTGCTGAACAAGAAGGATTACAGCCAGCAGGCCCGCCTGATGCCGGGCACCTCGGCGGTGGTGCAGGCGGTGACCGCCGACCGGGGGGCCATCGGCTACGTCGGCCTGGGCTACGCCAAGGAGGCCGGCAACAAGGTTAAGACCATCGCCGTGCGAAGCGCCGCCGGCCAGCCGGCGGTCATGCCGTCGCCGGCCACGGTCAAGGACGCCAGCTACCCGGTGGCCCGCGCCCTCTACCTCTATACCAACGGCGCGCCCCAGGGTAAGGTGAAGGAGTTCGTGGACTTCTGCCTGGGCTCTGCCGGCCAGAAGATCGTGGCCGACACGGGTTACGTGCAGGTGCACTAGATGGCCCAGCGCCGTTGGCAGGAGAAGGCCATCCAGCTCACCCTGGTGGCCATGGCCACTACCAGCCTGCTGGTGGTGGTGCTGATCTTTCTCTTCCTCGGCAAGGAGGCCATCCCCTTTCTTAAGGATCCGGGCATAGCCCGCCTTTTGGATCGACAGTGGATGCCGGTCTCTTTCCAGCAGGAACACTTCGGCCTCCTGCCCCTGCTAACCGGCTCCCTGGTGGTCACCCTCACCGCCACCCTGATCACCGTGCCCTTTTCGGTGCTGGGCGCCATCTACATCGCCGAGATCGCCCGCCCCCTGGAGCGGGAATTTTTGAAACCCTTCATCGAACTGCTCGCCTCCATCCCCTCGGTGGTCCTGGGTTTCTTCGGCCTGGTGGTGCTGGCGCCGCTGGTCAAGGCTCTCTTCGGCCTGCCGAGCGGCCTGAACGGCCTCACCGGCGGCCTGCTCCTGGCGCTCATGGCCATCCCCACCGTTATCTCCATCTCCGAGGATGCCATCACCAGCGTGCCGCGCCACTTAAAGCAGGCCTCCCTGGCCCTGGGCGCCTCGGAACTGCAGACCATCCTCAGGGTCACCGTGCCCGCCGCCCTGCCGGGGATCATTGCCGCGGTCATGCTGGGCATGGGCCGCATCGTCGGCGAGACCATGGTGGTGATGATGGTGACCGGCAACGCCGCCCTGGTCACCCTGAACCCCTTCCAGTCGGTGCGCACCATGACCGCCACCATCGCCGCCGAGATGGGCGAGGTGTCGTTTGGCAGCATCCATTACAGCGCCCTGTTCTGCGTCGGCGTGGTCCTCATGCTGGTGACCTTTGTCCTGAACCTCGGGGCCCAGCGGGTGCTGAAACGCTACGGCATGATGACATGAAGAACGCGGGCGAAGGGCTGACATACCTGGGCCTCCGGCTGGCGACCTATAGCGTGGTCCTGGTGATCGGCTACATCCTGGCCGACATCATCTGGCACGGCATCCCGGCCTTGAGCTGGGAGTTCCTCTCCGGCCCGCCACGGCAGAGCGGCGCCGCCGGCGGTATCCTGCCGGCCATCGTCGGCACCTTCTACCTGGTGAGCGGCACCCTGCTGGTCGCCCTGCCCCTAGGCATCGGCGGCGCCCTCTACCTGTCGGAGTATGCCACCAGGAACCGGCTGACCATGGCCATCCGCCTGGCCATCTCCACCCTGGCCGGGGTGCCGTCCATTGTCTTCGGCCTCTTCGGCCTCGGCCTCTTTGTCATCTTCTGCAACTTCGGCGCCTCCATCCTGGCCGGGGCCCTCACCCTGGCCTGCATGGTGCTGCCCACCATCATCGTGGCCTGCGAGGAGGCCTTGCTGGCGGTGCCCCAAGGTCTGCGCTCCTCCTCGCTGGCCCTGGGCGCCACTAAGTGGCAGGCGATCCGCACCAACGTCCTGCCCTATTCCCTGCCCGGCATGCTCACCGGCACCATCCTGGCCATCGGCCGGGCCGCGGGCGAAACCGCCCCCATCCTGCTCACCGCCGCCGCCTTCTTCCTGCCCCGGTTGCCGGGTTCGATCTTTGATCAGGTCATGGCCCTGCCTTATCATCTGTATATCCTGGCCACCCAGCACCCCGAGGCCGAGAAGGTGCGGCCCATGCAGTACGCCACCGCCCTGGTGCTGCTCCTCCTGGTCTTGGGCATCACCATGGGGGCCACCATCCTCCGCAGCAGATTCAGGAAAAAATACCGATGGTAAACGACACCCCGAAAATCCAGGTACATGATCTCAACTTCTTCTACGGGGCCACCCAGGCCCTGTTCAACATCACCATGGATATACCGCCCCGCCGGGTCACCGCCCTGATCGGCCCGTCCGGCTGCGGTAAATCCACCTTTCTCCGCACCATGGACCGCATGAACGACATCATCGACGGGGCCCGGATGACGGGAGAGGTACTCATCGACGGTAACAACATTTACGCGCCAGGCACCGACGTGGTGCGGCTGCGCCGGAATGTGGGCATGGTTTTTCAGAAATCCAACCCCTTCCCCAAGTCCATTTTCGACAACGTCGCTTACGGCCCCAGAATTCACGGGGTGAAAAAACAGGCGGAACTGGTCGAGATCGTGCAGCGCAGCCTGACGCGTGCGGCCCTCTGGGATGAAGTCAAGGACCGGCTGCCCGAGAATGCCATGGGCCTCTCCGGCGGCCAGCAGCAGCGCCTCTGCATCGCCCGGGCCCTGGCCGTGGACCCGGAGATCCTGCTCATGGACGAGCCGGCCTCGGCCCTGGACCCCAAGTCCACGGCCCGGGTGGAGGAACTGATCGGCGAGTTGCGCGACCAGTACACCATTGTCATCGTCACCCACAACATGCAGCAAGCGGCCCGGGTTTCCGATCTCACCGCCTTCTTCTACGAGGGCCGGCTTATCGAATTCGACCGCACCAAACGGATCTACACCAACCCGGCCAAGAGGCAGACCGAAGACTACATTACCGGCCGTTTCGGCTGAGAGCAGGAGAAAGGGTATGGAACGACATCTGCAGCGGGAAATCAACAACCTGAAGGCCAGGCTGCTGGCCATGAGCGCGGTGGTGGAAAAACGGGTGGCCGACGCCACCCGGTCCATCGCCGACCGTGACCCCGAACTGGCCCAGTCGATCATGAAGGGCGACTACGAGATCGACGAGCTGGAGGTGGGCATCGAGGAGGAATGCCTCAAAATCCTGGCCCTGCATCAGCCGGTGGCCATCGACCTGCGCTTCATCATCGCCGTGCTCAAGATCAACAGCGACCTGGAACGGGTGGGCGACCTGGCGGTGAACATCGCCGAGCGCGGCGCCTTTCTGGCCACCCAGGAGCAGCTCTGCATGCCCTTCAATTTCGTGAGCATGGCCACCCGGGTGCAGGATATGCTGGGCAACAGCATCAAGGCCCTGGTCAACCTGGACACCCGGCTGGCCCACCACATCCGCGCCGAGGACGATGAGATCGACGCCATCAACCGGCAGATGTACGAAATGGTCAAGACCCAGCTCACCGCCAACCCCGAGCGCGCCAACTGCCTGCTCCACTCCCTGTCCGTCTGCCGCCATCTGGAACGCATCGCCGACCACGCCACCAACATCGCCGAGGATGTCATCTACCTGGCCGAGGCCCAGATCGTCCGTCATACGCCGGAGACCTTTACCGAAGAATGACGGGGCCGCGGCAACACCCGCCTGGCGCCTGAAATACTGCCGTCAGGCGATTCCGGTCAAGTCGTGGCTAGGCCTGTCTCTGCCGGTACGCCGGGTTTGCCCGCTCCGCTGGGCGAAAAAAAGCCGGAACCGCTTGCCCAGCGACCCCGGCTTTCAATAAAACAGTGGCAAGGCCGTTCTCAGGCAACGCCCTCGAGCACCGCCACCTTGTTAACCGCATTCAGAATTTCCCGCTGCATGGACACCTTGGGCTTGATGAATTTGATGCCCATCCCGTGATGCCGGCGATCGCCGGTAGTGTTGACCCAGGCCACGCGGCCGGCCAGCTCCAGATCCTCCAGGCCATCGACGCTGAACTTCAGGATCACCTTCTGGCCCACGGCCGGCGGATTCTCGGTGCAGATGAACATGCCATCCGCCGAGATGTCGCGGGTCTGTGAAATGATGAAGTCCCCAGTGTGAATGCAGTCCACCTTGTACTCGGCTGGGACGCGCTTCTTCCCCCTCCGGTCTGCTGTACCCATGCTCTCCTCCCCCCTGTTCCGAATTTGCCGACCCAAAGGCCCTAAAGTCGCAACGCCGCCTGGTTGCACATTCCAGAAGACGCCCACAACGACATGGAGCCGTAACAGGTCAGGCATTGTTTCGGCTGGATTCCCCAAACAATATCAATCAGATACAATGGCAATCCAGCCCCCCTGAATTGGCATATAGTAACAACTCAGCAGGATTGCAAGAAATTTTTTAATAAATTGAAAATATTATCTGCTTTTCCCTGAGCCGCGTCTCCTGCCTGGCCCATGAATCAGCAGCCGAAGCCCTCCGCCGGCTAGCGGGGGTATCCTGGCAAACCTTAGGGAGACAAGGATTACCAGGATGCCAGTTTGAAAAATATGTAACTATCCAGCAGAACCGCAACCCAGGGGAGTTCCCGGACTGGAAATGCTTTTCGCGGGTTCGTCCACGACCGGGCGCAGGATGCGCGTGAGGTCGCGGACGCCTCGGAGGCGGGCAGGACGCCCGCCGAGAATGAGCGAAAAGTATTTTCAGTCCGGGAACGCTTGACTGCCGACACAAGCTGGATAGTTACAAAAATATTATGCGTATAATGCCTCCTGGCCCCCTCCTGGCTTGCTCCTGTTGTAATTTGGGAGTAAGCGGTGGTCTTGCTGGGGCCACGCCGGGTAGGCAAGACAATCCTCGTTTACCACTCGGTGGAAAGTCTGGTGTACGAAAACCAGGCGAAGTACTACCAGGCCTTGCAACGCAGTACCGACAAAACCGACTCCGCGCCTTTTGTCGAGTTCATGCTCAGAATGATTCTTGATGAGGTTTCCTCGGCCATTGCCACCGACCAAGCAGCTTTGCTGATCGCGGCGATTGGCACCAGCACACTTGGCAGCGCCGTTCTGCTCAAGGCCCTGGGGCTCTCCCACCGCCCCACTTTTCGGGAAAACTACCTCAACCCGGCCCTTGAAAGCGGCTGGATCGAGCGCACCCAACCCGATTCCCCTCGCAGCCCGACCCAACGTTATCGCCTTACCAATAAGGGCCGACAATGGCTGCAACATCGGGAAAAAGGGTGAGGGCGGGAAACTTGCGATAAACTCGCGACACAACATACGACAGCCAGCCTTGACGCGGCGATGACATGAACAATGACAAGAATAGAGCTCCATCTGACAAACTGCGCCTGGTAGAGTATGATGAGATTCAGAAGCTACGAGAAGAGAATGCCCGCCGACAAGATCGCCCTCTTCCGACGCCTGTTCCGAGGCCGCAACGATGTCTATCCTCTACGTTGGGAGTCGACCAAGGGCACCGCAGGCTATTCACCGGCCTGTGGCAACGAATGGAAGGCTGGTGTTTGCCATAAGCCGAAGGTCAAATGCGGCGATTGCCCTCAACGCCAGTTGCTGCCGATGACCGATCAGGTGATTTATGACCACCTGGCTGGAAAGCATACGGTCGGCGTCTATCCGCTCCTGACCGACGGGAGCTGTTATTTCCTCGCGGCTGATTTTGACGAGACCGACTGGCGCGAGGATGCCCGCGCCTTCAGGCAATCCTGCCATGAGTTGCATATTCCTGCCGCGCTGGAGATCTCCCGCTCCGGGAACGGGGCGCATGTCTGGATTTTTTTTGCTGATCCGGTCCCGGCGCGCGAGGCGCGGCAACTGGGCGCGGCCCTGATCAGCCAAACCTGTGACCGCACCCGCCAGCTTTCCTTGTCCAGCTATGACCGCTTCTTTCCCAATCAGGACAACCTGCCCAAGGGCGGTTTCGGCAACCTGATCGCGCTCCCCTTGCAGAGGCAGCCCCGCGCGCAGGGGTGCAGCGTGTTCGTTGACGAGAACTTGGTTCCCTATCCAGATCAGTGGGCCTTGCTGGCATCGATTCGGCCCAGGCCTCGGTTCGAATTGGCAAACGCCATTATGCGTGCCACCGGCGGCCGACATCCGCTTGATGTGGCCTTTGTCGCCGAAGAGGATGAACGCGAGCCCTGGGAGCGTCCGGCGCTGGTTTCCAGCCGGATATCAGGAACCTTACCAGAATCGCTGACGCTGGTGCTGGCTAACCAGATATTTATCAAAAAGGCTGATCTGCCCCAGCCTCTGGCCAACCGCCTGATCCGGCCTGCCCCGAGGATGCCTGGATGCTGTGCTGGATCTGCTGAGAAAAAATGACATCCGGGCGGAAATGCAGGATGAGCGCGTGACGGTCATCAGCCAATCATCTTCATGCAGTGCGGCCCGATCCGGCACAGCGCCGCACGACCGGAAAACGCTCCAGCCCAACTGGAGGTGTGGCCCCAGAGCCTGCCGACACCGGAGATTCCCCCTGAGTCCGGCATCCAGGATGTGTTCCGCATCCTGGCCAACGACGCGGGCCGCAACCACCGGATCGCGCAGGATGTTTGCAGCGCATACCAGGAAGGCCGGAAGATCCTGGTGCTGACAGAACGGACGGAACATCTGACATTGCTGCGCGAGGCCCTGGGTGATGGAATCGAGCACTGTTTTATCCTGCATGGCCGGTTATCAAGGAAGCAGCGGACCGCCATCTTGGGCGAGCTTGCGGACATGGACGCTTCCGCCCCCCGAGTCCTCCTGGCCACCGGCCGCCTGATTGGCGAAGGATTCGACTATCCGCCTCTTGATACTCTGGTTCTGGCCATGCCGATTTCGTGGAAAGGAACCTTGCAACAGTATGCGGGCCGCCTGCACCGGGAACATGCTGACAAGCAGGATGTGCGCATCTACGATTACGTCGAGCATGACCAGCCGCAGCTTGCCAGAATGTGGAACAAACGCCAGCGCGGTTACCGGGCCATGGGATATCGGATCAGGTCACCGGAGTGAGTGCTTATCCTTTTCATGGCATTCCGGACTGGTTTTGACGGCATTGGACGAGCCAAACAAGAAAAGGCGCAACCCTTGCGGGAAGCGCCTTTAATTTTTACTGGTGCCGAGACCAGGAATCGAACCAGGGACACTCGGATTTTCAGTCCGATGCTCTACCAACTGAGCTATCTCGGCAACAAAGGTGAGATACTATTGAAAGTGGCCTGCCTTGTCAAGGGCAAACTACACGCAAACCACCCGGGTGGCGGCGATGAGATCGTGCCAGGTGCGGTGCTGCTGGTCGAGCATGGCCCACAGGAATCCGGCCCCCAGGGGCAGGGCCGAGAGCAGGGCGGCAGCGCTACGCAGAAAGGCCTGGCCCAGGCCCACCTCGCCGCCGTCGTCGGCGACCAGCCGCAGCCCCATGAGCATCTTGCCGATGGTCTGACCGCAGCCGGCATGCAGCAGGATGAAATAACTGAAAAAAAGCAGGGGCGGCACCACGATCAACACGACGAGCACGGTCAAGGAAGCTCCGATAAGCCCGGTCAGGTCGGTGGGAAAACGCTGCCAAAGCCGCAGGCCCGCCCCGAGAAACAGGACAAAACCGAAGAGAAACAGCAGGGCGAGGTCGATGAGATAGGCCATGGTCCGGGCGGTGAATCCTGCCGGCGCGGAAGAAACGACCGCGCTTGCATCACCGGCCAGGCCGACTGCGGAAGCTGATGAACTTGTAGACAACGAAGTTACCTGCAAAAGGCAAGAGCGACGACCACCCATCCTAGAGATCGTCGTCTTCCATGAGGTCGGAGAGATCGAAGACTTCGTCTTCCGCCTCGGAGGCGGCAGGGGCGGCCGCCTCACCCTTGACCGCTTCCGGCTCGTCGGGCAGATCCGCCAGACCGGCCATATCAAGGTCGCCCATGTCGTCGGCCTCCAAGGGCATATTGTCCTCGAGCGAGGTGTCGAGCTGCTGGAGCTCCTCCTGGGACATGGAAAGGTCCATGTCCAGGGCAGCCTGCCCCACACCGGCCAAGGCCGCGCCGCTGCTCACCACGGAACCCAGAAAAAAGGGGGCTTCCGCCCGAAAGACGGCCCCCTGAAACTGGGCCGCCGTCTCGGTAAAACCGACGGCGCACTTGGGACAGGAATCAAGATTGTCAAAGGTAATATAGCCACATTTGCTGCAACGCATGAGCCCTTCCTTCCAGGATGATGATGGTTGGCCGCGGAACCTGCTACGGGTTCATTATAAAAGGTGCTGGACGCAAAGCAATAAAAATCCGCACGTCGCCCCGGCCCACGACGGCAACGGCCTGACATGGCGGACTATTTCTGTTTGTATTTTCACCGTGGCTGGGATAAGATCGGCCGACAGCATAAAGTAACTACGCCTACCCAGCCAACCACCAATGGACACACCCTTGAAAACACCCGCCCTCATCCTGCTCCTTGGCCTATGTTTGCTCGTCTCCGGCTGCTTCGCGCCGGGTTCGGCCCGACACCTGTCGTCCGACGTCTGCCTGCTCCTGCCCGAGCAGACCACCAAGCTCGACGTGGTGCGACAGCTCGGCTCACCGCAAGTAAAACGCCACAACGACGAGGGTGAAACCTGGGTCTATTTTCAGGAGAAAAAGAGCTTTACCAACCGCCTCCCTCTGGCGGGCCAGCATCTCGGCCGCCGGGACTACGAGGTGGTGACCGTCACCTTCTCCGGCAACACCGTGCATGCCTGCGTTTTCAGGGCCATGGACGAGGAGGAATTTCGCTCCCTGGAGCTACCGGCGAGCGAGTGAGCCGATGCGCCACAACTACGAAAAGGCCAGGGAACGGATGGTCCGGGAACAACTCATGCCCCGGGGCATCACCGATCCGCGGGTACTCGCGGCCATGAACACCGTGCCCCGACATCTGTTCGTGGAGGACGCTTTAGAGGCCCAGGCCTACGGCGATCACCCCTTGCCCATCGGCGAAGGCCAGACCATTTCCCAGCCCTACATCGTCGCCCTCATGACCCAGGCCCTGAACCTCCAAGGCCATGAAAAGGTGCTGGAGATCGGCACCGGCAGCGGCTACCAGGCGGCCGTGCTCGCCCAGCTCTGCGAGCAGGTCTTTACGGTGGAACGCTTGAAAAGCCTCTACATCGGGGCGCGCAAGCTCTTCGACCAGCTCCAGTATTTCAACATCCGCTGCCGGATCGACGACGGCACCCTGGGCTGGCAGGAACACAGCCCCTACGACGCCATCATGGTGACCGCGGCCGGCCCCAAGGTGCCCGAACCCCTGCTCGATCAACTGGCCGACCCCGGCGTCATGGCCATGCCCATTGGCATGGAACGCTGGAGCCAGGAACTGGTGGTCATCACCAAGGAAAAGGGCCAGATCAGCGAGCGGGTCATCGAACAGGTCCGCTTCGTCAGTCTCATCGGCAACCACGGCTGGCAGCCGTAAGCAAACCCCCTTCTCCTTCAGCCGGCGCCCGCCCTCATCCGGGCGGCCAGGCGGTTGACTCGCGCCATGACCTCGGCCAGGTCAAAGGTCAGCAACCGCCGGTCGCGCACCACGATTTTCCCGTCCACGATCACCGTCCGCACATCCGACCCCCGAGCGGCATAGACCAGGAGATCGGCGTCATAGAAGGGCGTCAGATGCGGCTGCCGCAGGTCCAGGATGATGAGGTCCGCGGCCTTGCCGGGCTCCAGGCTGCCGAGACGGGCCGCGAGCCCCAAGGCGCGGGCGCCGCCCTGGGTGGCCATGGCCAGCACCTGGTGGGCCGGCAGGGCAGTGGGATCAAGGCTTATGACCTTGTGCAGCTTGGCGACCAAATCCATCTCCCGGAACAGATCGAGCCGGTTGTTGGAGGCCGCGCCGTCGGTGCCCAGGCCCACCGCTACCCCGGCCGCCAGCAGTTCGCGCAGCGGCGCGACCCCCGAGGCCAGCTTCATGTGGCTGGCCGGGCAGATCACCACCGCGGCGCCGCTGGCCGCGATCAGGTCGATCTCCGCCGTCGTAAGCCAGACGCAGTGAATAAGGACGGTGGCCGGGTCCAAAAGCCCCAAGCCGTGCAGATAGCGGACCGGCGTGGTGCCTTGCTGCTCACGGCACTGCGCCACCTCGGCCTGGGTCTCGGCCACATGAATGAAGAACGGCACACCCTGTCCACGGGCCAGCTCCTTGGCCTGGCGCAGGGTGGCGGGGCCGCAGGTATAGGGCGAGTGGCAGAAGACCGCCGGGGTGACGCGACTCGTTCGGCCTTGCCAGGCCGCGATGAAATCGGCGGCCGTCGTCACATTCCCGGCCGGGTCGGGCACGCCCGGGGCCGGAAAATCGATGACCCCTTGGGCGGCCACGGCCCGCAGGCCGGCGTCCTGGAAGGCTCGCCCTGCCTCGTATTCGTAAAAATAACCATCCGCCGCCGTGGTGATGCCGGCCAAGAGCATCTCGGCCGCGGCCAGCTTACTGCACCAGTAGACCATGTCCGGGTCCACCCAGCGCGCCTCGGCCGGGAAGATGTGCTCATAGAGCCAGGTCATGAGCGGCAGGTCATCGGCCAGGCCACGGAACAGGGTCATGGCCGCGTGGCTGTGGCAGTTCACCAGGCCGGGCATGACCAGTTGCCCGCCGGCGTCGACCACCGTGCCGGCCGAGGCCGGATCGGGCGCCGCCGCCATGGGGCCGACAGCCGCGATCTCGCCGCCCCTGATGGCGACAAAGCCGGACAGACAAAGTTCAGTGTTGCCCCCGGCCATAGTCAGCAGGGCGCCGTTCAGGACCAGCAGGTCACAATTTTCAGCTCTCAGCTTGCTGTCCTCCGCCCTCTGTCCTCTGCCGTGATACATCTGGAAGTGAATACTCCACCGGCTAAAGCCGGTGGCTTCGGGTAACAGCTAAAGCTGGCGGCATCGGCGTGCGCCGATTATTCGCTACCTTCACCCTCTAGTTTAAAATTATCGTCACTGGTGAGATC
>Ga0100388_10004389_pt1 | contig 11737 bp, 16 predicted proteins | sample CryGeymeta201512_FD_81536 | JGI IMG/M metagenome (GOLD analysis project Ga0100388, IMG submission 81536) | Groundwater microbial communities from Crystal Geyser aquifers in Utah, USA - Crystal Geyser metaG 2015-12 | ecosystem: Environmental > Aquatic > Deep subsurface > Groundwater | place... | reverse complement strand
CTCGCTCCGCTCAGGGAGAATGCGGCAGTTAAGCCGGAACTCCTGTTTCCCTTCGCTCCGCTCAGGGAGAACAAGGAGTTCAAGACCGATGCCCCTTCGGGGCACGGCTTAACTGCCGCATTATGCATATGCAAAAAATAGAAATTGATAACTCAAAAGATAATAAGGAGCTGGTTAAGATTTACATCGGGAACTGGTAAAAGCACAGAGGGCATTCTGAAGTGCATGGAGGGCGATCCGTAAGGTAATGTCAGACACACCTTAGAAGCAGGAGATGCATAGACATGATGAAGAAAAATATTTGCTCAATCATTATCTTAACAGTTGTCTTGGTTTTCTGGGGGTTACATCATAACGCTTTCTCAGAAAAGAAAGGAGGAAGAAAGATGCAAATCACAAGTTCTGCTTTTACGGAAGGCAGTATGATACCGGCAAAATACACCTGTGATGGACAAGATATTTCACCACCGCTTGAGTGGAAAAATGTTCCTGCCGGTACAAAAAGTTTTGCTCTTATCAGTGATGATCCTGACGCACCTATGGGAACTTGGGTACACTGGGTTGCCTACAACATTCCTCCGAATATGAATAAACTCGATGAGGATGTGAAGCCTGAAAAGGAATTCAAAGATGGGCCGACACAAGGCAGCAATAGCTGGCCGAGAATCGGGTACGGCGGCCCCTGTCCCTCGAGTGGCACTCACAGATATTATTTCAAACTATACGCTCTTGATACTGTACTGGATGTCAAACCGGGAGCCACAAAGGCACAGGTACTGCAAGCGATGAAAGGGCATGTTCTTGCGGAAGCCCAGTTGATGGGGAAATATAAGAGGCGGAGGTAACCCATAGCAGAAAAAGCTCAGGAGGTTTAAATGAAAACAAGGATCACAGAACTATTAGGAATAGAATATCCTATAATACAAGGGGCCATGGCATGGGTTTCTCTTCCTCCACTGGTTGCTGCGGTTTCAAATGCAGGGGGTCTTGGAATACTGGGTTCATCCTTTATGGTACCCGATGAACTCAGAGAAAACATAAGAAAGGTAAAGGAACTTACCCAAAAACCTTTTGCGGTGAATTTTATGCCAGAGAATCCACTGCTGGAAGAGCTTTTAGACGTCATCATAGAAGAGAAGGTGCCGGTGGTCAGCTACGGCAAGGGAAATCCCAGGAGAATTATAAAAAAGACAAAACCCCACAATATAATAAACCTTCCCACTATGGGGGCAGTCAGACATGCCGTTAAAGCAGAGCAGGATGGTGCCGACGCCGTTATTGTTCAGGGAACCGAGGGTGGAGGACATACAGGCTTTGTTGCCAGTTCCATACTGGTACCAATGGTTGCCGAAAGGGTAAAGATACCTGTAGTGGCTGCCGGTGGATTTGGGAATGGGAGGGGGCTTGTTGCCGCCCTGGCACTGGGTGCTGAGGGGATTTCCATGGGAAGCAGGTTCATAACCACTCAGGAGTGTCCTATCCTCCTTCATGCAAAGGAGTGGATAGTCAGCTCCAGTGAGGAAGATACCGTGGTTACAGACAACTTAACTGGTATACGATGCAGGGTTCTGAGGAACAAATTTGCCGAAGACCTTCTGGACATGAAAGAACGAAACGTTTCTCCCTGGGAGATGATGCAGCATGCCAGAGGCAGATTCAGGAAGGCCTTTGTTGAAGGCGACCTGGATGAGGGTTCCATTGCGTGCGGACAGGTTGCCGGGCTCATTACTGACATACCAACCTGTAAAGAACTCATTGACCGGATAGTAAAAGAGGCAGAGGATATAGTAGCTCCCCTTAAAGAAAAGGTATTATCTTAAGAACTACTTAGTTCTTCCTAGAGTTTTTTGATCTTTATCATAGCTCTGCGCTGGGACTTAGGAAGCTTTTTTGACGGCCCTTTCTTTTGAGTGTGAATAACCTCATTAACGGGCTCATCATCAGGCTCGTCATCATACCTCTTCTCTTTGGCAAAAATCGCCATCTCCATCCTCATCTCAAACTCACCAGAAGGTATAACAGAGGCCCCCTGTCTTTCAGAAAAATCGACTATTTGACGGTCAGAGGTTACCACAACCATCTTTTCCCTTGCAACCTTAACAACCCTCTTTATCACTTCATCGGCCTCTTCGCCTTTTTTGGAAAAGACAATATCTATCCCTTTATCCCTGGTTCTCTCCTGTCTGATACCACCCCCCTTACAGCCGTCAAAAACTACAGTAATCCCGTGTTTCCTTACCTTCTTGTAGGCAGCCAGTCTGCTGATTAACTCATTTCGCCCTTTCTCTATATCCATGTGATCCAATCTGCTTAAAACAGGTGATTGCTTAATCAAATTGTATCCGTCGATAATTATATGAATAGCCATTTAAGACTCCTGGAAACCCAATATGATCTTTTATTGATATAATAACAGAATAATTAAGGTACCTCAATATATTAATAGACACCCAACCTGATTCCTATATTCTGTATTCCTTTCATCACAAATATAAATTTCTTGACATGCCAATAGGGCGTTGATATTCTACTTTTAATGTAACTACTCAGGTAGATAAACTGAAGGCGGAAGGCTTTTAGGATACTTCAGTTTTCGGTCTTCAACCTAAAAACCTAAGTAGAACAGGCATCTCGCCTGTCAAGGGAGTATTTTAAAATGAAAAGAAAAGCGAAGATTGAAAGGAAAACTTCAGAGACGGACATTAAAATAGATTTAAACATCGATGGTTCGGGGCAATATGATGTGAATACCTCTGTCCCCTTTATGGACCATATGCTGTCTTTGATGGCCAAACATGGTTTCTTTGATTTAAAGATTAAGGCCAGCGGTGATACCAATGTAGATTTACATCACACCGTAGAGGATGTCGGCATATGCCTGGGTGAAGGATTTAAACAGGCATTGGGAAAGAAGGATGGAATAGTAAGATACGGTGAAGCATCGGTGCCTATGGTTGAAGCTATGGCATCAGTTGTACTGGATATCTCGGACAGGCCTTTCCTGGTCTATAACAGTAAACTGAAGAAGGGTAAAACAGGTGAATTTGACACAGAATTGATATGGGAATTTTTCAGGGCATTCAGCAGCAGCGCCGGAATAACATTACATATCAATGTTATGTATGGTAAGGACACCCATCATACAATTGAAGCTGTCTTTAAGGCCTTTGGCCGGGCACTAGATAAAGCCACCACCATTGACAGGAGAATAAAAGGGGTAATGTCCACAAAGGGCAAGCTGTAGATGATGAAAAGGTTGATTGCTGTAATAGATTATGGAATGGGAAACCTTAGAAGTGTCCAAAAGGCATTGGAAAAGATTGGCAGCAGGGCAATTATAGCCAATACTCCAATGCAGATATTAGATGCCTCTTCAGTGATATTGCCGGGTGTGGGAGCATTTGCAAAATGCATGAACAATCTGGAAAAGCTAGGCCTTGTGGATTCTATATACAGATCTATCGAAGCAGGCAAACCTTTTCTGGGGATATGTCTGGGTCTGCAGATTTTATTCACAGAAAGCGAAGAGTTTGGTAACCCAAAGGGGTTGAATATCATCAAAGGAAGAGTGATACGCTTCCCAACCAATCTTACAGGTACTGACAGTGATAACCCAATGCCCAGGGCAAAATTAAAGGTCCCCCACATGGGGTGGAATTCTTTGAAGTTCAGAAAAAGGGCCCCTGTTTATGAACACATAGATGACGGTTCATATCTGTATTTTGTTCATTCGTTCTATGTTGTCCCCGAAGATGAGAATATAGTATCAACCACAACAACTTATGGAATCGAGTTCACATCCAGCATCTGGAAGGACAACATCATTGCCATGCAGTTCCACCCAGAAAAGAGCCAGAAATTAGGGTTACGAATTTTGAAAAACTTCAGTGAATTAAAATAGACAACCTCATAAAAAGTCAAAACTCCCTCTCCCTTGATGGGAGAGGGCGGGGGTGAGGGTAGATATACACAGTGATTTCTATGTGTTAGAATCCCCCTCCCTTTTGTTCCCTCCCACCAGGGGAGGGAATAGTGACTTTTTACGAGTTCATCAAAATAGAGGGGTTCGCGTGTGCTTTCCTAACGTTGAAATGGGCAGGATGGACATAAACAAAAGGTGTATATCGCCTTTCATAAAATTAATGGTTATCTTGGCAAGCCTTACAATGATGGGGTGTGCACAATTGAGCGCTGCCAAGTCTCCTCAACCTGCTGTTGAAAAGATACCTGGCATTAATACAATTGCCATAATACCATTTCAAACAATACTACAAGAAACAAAAAAAGGGGGAATTGTTAGTTGCCCGATATGTGGAAACTTATTTAAAAGTGGCGAGATTATACCAAATGCTGAAAAAAGACTAACCCAACTCTTCTATCAGAAGCTGAATGCCTTAGAGGTTTATAGAGTATTGCCCATAGATCAAGCAGGAGGAGCTATCTCTAAGACGCTATATGACGATTTAAAAGCATCCCATCTTAAGATGGCGGTCCAGGTCGGAAAAGAACTCAATGCAGATGCGGTTTTAGCAGGTTTTGTATTTCGTTACCGAGAGCGCGAAGGATACGCTTATTCCGTTAATAGGCCGGCATCATTAGCATTCGAGGTGCACCTCATCAGTCTAAAAGAGGATAACAGTATCTGGGAAGGCTCCTTTGACGAAACCCAAAAATCTCTCAGTGAAAATGTGCTCAAACTATATGCTTTTCTCAAAATAGGAAGCAAGTGGTTAACTGCGGATGAGCTGGCTGAACAGGGTGTTGAAGAGGTGTTGAAAAAATTCCCCGGATTAAGAAGAAAGTAGCATGGGTTAAATTTTATGATTATTATACCGGCCATTGATTTAAAAGAGGGAAAATGCGTTCGCCTTATTCAGGGCCATATGGATAAAGTCACTGTCTTTTCCAATGATCCTGCTGAGACAGCTATGAGATGGGAGGATAAAGGGGCTGAATTAATACATATTGTAGATCTGGACGGATCCATTGCAGGCAGTCCCAAAAACAAAGGAATTATAGAGAAGATAGTCAAATCAATAAACGTTCCCATCCAGCTTGGCGGTGGGATAAGAGACCTGGCTACCATTAACCAGTACATCTCAATTGGTGTAAGCAGGGTTATCATGGGGACGATAGCCATTGAAGCCCCCGATTTGATAAAACAGGCCTGTCAACTGTACCCGGGGAGAATCCTGGTTGGTATTGATGCAAAGGACGGAAGGGTTGCTATCAGGGGTTGGACTGAGGTTACTGAAAAGAGGGCAGTAGATGCAGCAAAAGAAATAGAAGGCCTTGGTGTTGCAGCCTTTATTTTTACTGATATTAAAAGGGATGGAATGCAGACAGGCCCAAATATAGAGAACACAAAGAAGCTGGCTCAATCTGTGACCGTTCCCGTTATAGCATCAGGTGGAGTGAATACCATCAGTGATATTGAAGATATTATGAAGATAGAAGAATACGGGGATTCTGGGGTCATAGTTGGAAGGGCAATCTATACAAACTCCCTTAGACTGGAAGATGCGATAAGATTAACCCGTGAGTCGTGAATCGTGAATCGTAATTGGAATAAAAATAAAAGCCCGATTTACGATTTACGATTTACGGCTTACGGGATAAGAGGATAAGAAGTTACAGATGTTAGCTAAAAGGATAATACCCTGTCTGGATGTCAAGGATGGCCGTGTAGTTAAAGGGATAAACTTCATTAGTCTCAGAGATGCAGGTGACCCTGTTGAAAATGCCAGGGTGTATGACCAGCAAGGAGCAGATGAACTCACTTTCCTGGATATCACCGCCTCTCATGAGAAGCGAGATATAATACTCACTGTAGTGGAAAGGACAGCAGAAGAGGTATTTATGCCCCTTACCGTTGGTGGCGGAATCAGGAATCTTGAGGATATCCGCAATCTGCTCAATGCCGGTGCAGACAAAGTCTCTATAAATACCGCTGCTGTGAATAACCCGGGCTTTGTAAGAGAGGCAGCTGAAATGTTTGGAAGCCAGTGCATTGTTGTAGCAGTAGATGCAAAGAGGACGGGAAATGGGGGATGGGAAGTATATACCCATGGCGGCAGAAGGCAAACAGGGATAGATGCACTGGAATGGGTAAAAAAAATGGAGGGGATGGGGGCAGGAGAGATACTGCTTACCAGTATGGATTGTGATGGCACGAAGAATGGTTATGATATTAAACTAACTAGGAATGTCTCTGACCTTATAGACATTCCGGTAATAGCCTCTGGAGGGGCAGGCACCCTGGAACACCTATATGATGCCCTTATGGGTGGGAATGCCGATGCCGTTTTAGCTGCTTCCATCTTCCATTATAGAGAATATACTATTCGTGAGGCAAAGGAATACCTGAGAGAAAAGGGTATCTGTGTGAGGCTATAGCACTACCTCACACTTAATGGAACATAAACTATTAGCGCCTTTTTCTTTTGATTTGCAAACTGATTTAATTCCGATTAAGATTTCGGCGTTTGCCAGGTGGGCGCAGTTCCATGTTAAGAGAAACTGTATGTTGAGTTGCGTCATCAAGTTCTTGCTTGGCATATTTCGAAAAAATGACCTTCATTATTCTTCCTTGAAGATTTCCTCCATAGGGATTCCTCCCAGATTTCCTGCACGATAGGCATTGAGCCTCTTTTCTGCTTCTTCTGCCCATATCGCATCCAGCGATCTGTCTGGCTCATCAAGGCTCTTTATGATCCCTTCGACCACCATAAACCTTTCGTCTGGTTTTAATTTTAATGCTTGTTTAAGTATTTCTTTACTGCTCATGAGATTCACCTCCCATTTTTGTGAACGGCAGCGATAAGCGGACCCCGAAGCGGCCAGCTATTGGTGTTCCGCTTGATCGCCTTGTTGGGGCTCCCCTTCGTCATCGTTCACATCGCCCCCTGAGTTTGGGGACTCCTTAACGTAGTATTTTCGCTTGAGATAGGGACTCAGTTCATCCTTTATCGAGTCTCTTTGTTCTCTGGAAAGGTATTGGCAACCCGTCACAATACCATAGCAGTGCGCGCTTCCGCAATCACACCGGAAAATGTTGGCTAGATTGTCTTCCGTGGCGCAATAGTTGATGCACACCTCTTCGCCTGGCGTGATCTGTCGCTTAGCTCGGATTGTAAGATCGGTAAACTCGATCTTCGCATTTGCGTCACAGGAATGGTTCATCTCATCGTCAATCAATCCGCCCTTACCGAGATGCTTGTGCGTATCTATCTGGATACTATACTCGTTAGGGGACGCGAGCAGGTCGCCCTGCATCTTCACGATGACCGCTCCTTTGAGAATGGAAGCTACCGTAAATACGCCCGTGCGGTCCCCGCGAGCACCGATCGTCAGACACTCGATGAAAGTGTCACTCTGATCTCTCACAGTAACCATTGCTTCATATCCCTATGTATGCACTCCTCATTCCACACACGTTTGAATGCGACGCACATCTGTTCCGCGACAAACTTGGGTAGAGCTAGGTCGAACGTTGACTCGCGCAGATTATGAAGGCGCAGTCACGCGTGTTGTTAGAATTCAGCGCTGCGGCAATACGTGTGTCGTTCTCGTGGTCCATGCCCTCGACAGCCATAGGCTCAAGTATGATAGCTCGGACATCATGTGTTCCGGCATCATAGATAGAGATCTCTGTAGGTAGAAACGCGAATGCCCTTGAATCGGAAATAAGCAGAATCTTAAGGAACTCCTCAACTTTTGGGTTGACTGTTTCGTATCGCTCCATGACGGTATTCTTACGATACCGATTCTCTTCGGTGTCAGGGAGCAGCACGAGTTCCTTACGCTTGCCTAGTAGAATACGTTCTTCGAGGATACTCCGGTAGAACTGTGCGTTGAGGCGCTCCCAGTATAATTTAGTCGAAACAACCCAGGCATCGTGCGCCCGGCGAGATTCTTCAAGTGTCCTCGCGAAGCCCCAGAGAAACCCGAAGCCGAAGTGATTTGCCAAGGACAACCGTTCGGCAGCAAAGGTAATGGACACTGGGTTGTGGTGGATTCGGCTCTCACTGAAATAGCGTTGAATGGAGATATTCAATTCTCTTGCGTGAGCGTCCCCGACGGTAACTGGTCTGGTATAAGGAATCGTTGCCATGTGGGTAATGTCGAACGGGAGTCTTCCTCCAGAGGATAGTTCTTGGGAGATTAGCAGAGTTGGTTTGCCTAATGTGTGGGCTATTCCAAGTTCGTAAAGAACGTTTGGGTTGAAACCTGAGATATCCGCAACAACAATGTCAGCCAAGAGGATGTCCATCATAATCCCTTGGGTTATGAGCCCGAGATCCTTCTTCTTGTCTGCTCTGGCGCAGTCAAAGTCTGAGTCTCGCGCGGCCCCTAGGATCACCTCGTAGACTGCATCGAATTCTGGCGCGAATGGCATCAGCACATAGCAGTTCCGTTGCATGGTATTGGTCTCCGTAGCTATCACATCTGTCGTGAGAGTGGGCCTTACGTGGACAGCTTCTTATGCCCCAACATCATGCGTCCCGCTGCACGCCTTCGTTAGCCCGATTTCTCATCATGGTCGCGCTGCCTCAATCATCCCTTCCTCAGGCGGTCATCCAGATCCTCATTACCTTTGGGATATCGATCGTAGGGATGGTCTAGAGAATCGTAGTAGAAGTAGACATTCTTCCTTGGCGTCCTTGAACGAAGGCGATCAAGGCCTCCTTTCCGCTCATTTGAATTCTTGGCATCGAAAAATTCCGTGACCATATTCCGGCGCTCTACGCTGCCGAAAGAGCACCATGAGGTCAGATACAAGACGCTCGTCGTAGGGGGGGAGAACGCGAATCGATGAAGCTTCGATGCAATAGCAAGGCACTCCAGGACGCTCAAAGGGTTTGGCCAGTCCTATCGTGGCGTAGTAGCTAGACATCCGGCGTATCTCACCACTGAGTTCAACAAGGGCTCCCACATTCTTTGGCCACCCGATCTCGTCGAGTGCTGAGCGCTGATTCTTGATATTTTCATCGAGGAATACAGGCACGCATTCGAAGGACTTTCCGTATTGATTATACAGCCCTGCGTATAGCTTTCGCCCCGCCAGCGATTGCCGTGGTCGATAGACGAGATCGCCCCAAACAAAGACGTCGAGAACGTCATATCCACTAGCACTCAGTGGATCTGCAGGTGAGGACGGGTATTTCACACGCAGAAAATCAGATAGCTGCTGGCTGAAGTCGCTCCAGCCTTGGGCACTGTATCCTGGTTTGGCGCGCGGATTGCTGGGCATATAGGGAGCAAACGGGGAGAGAAGGCCCGTCACGCGCACTTTAGCACCGTCTGACAGCCCTTCGTGCTCGACACCTCTATACCAGAAATCCTCCCGCTCGTGTATATGCCGTCGAATCTGCCTTGTCTAAAATACTCAATAATTCCCTGCAGAGCCTTCAGGATAGTCTCTCCGCCTGCATTTATCACAGCATCGTTTACGAGTGAGGATATCCACGTAGGTATTGTCATTGTGTCCTCCTTGGTGGGCTAACGAGTCTGTAGAAAAAGTCCTTTTACAGGGGAGTAGTTTCCTGACCAAGACCGATTTTTTCAGACTTTTAACTTAGCACAGACGATGCATTTTTCCGGTGGAGCATTATTGCCCTTCCTTCAATCTGTGAAGATATCGGGTGGCGTTGCTTTGTTCAGCTTCATCCCAGCTTTATCCGGTCTCCATCCTTTGGGTATATCAGGCAAATCCCAAACCATATCGGTGTATCTTCTTCACATTGTGAACAATACAGAACAGATTCCACTGCGTGTTTACTTTCCTTTTACCCCGTAACGTGAAACGGTTAAGCCCGATAGCTGATGCGATATGGGCAAATGGAGGCTCACTTATTGCCAGCCGCATCCCGTAAAGAACTTTACCTGAAGCAGAGTCAATCTTCCGCTTCATCCTCTCTGTAAAGGTAATCTCGCCTTTTGCCGACCTTCCCACAAAATAAGCAACCTGCCGTATCTCTGTACGCTCCGGATACCGCAGGCATTGGGAACGAAGGGCACATGGAAGGCATGCCGACTTGGGTCCCTTAAACTTGTATGCCCGAAAGTTCTTCACTACAACGTTGGCGCCACTGCGGTAGAGTCGTTTACCAGCCGGGCATAAACAATAACGCAACTCTTTGTCAAAGATGAAGTCTTTGGTACTAAAAAGTGGAGTGTGCCCCTTCCGACCAGCTCGTTCCTTCCTGCTGCCTTCTTTGTAACGCTCATAATTGGCAAACCTGGGATCGCGCTTCCTGAAATGTGTATCCGCTACATAGGCGTCTATCCCCCCGGTAAATAGCATCTCCATGTTCTTTTCTGTATGAAACCCACTGTCTGCTGTAAGCTGGGTGGTTTTGAAAATGTCTCCTTCTTTATCAATGGCATGAAAGTTCTCCCGCACTCCTTCGACCATAGGTTTCAATAAGTCGTGTTCTTGCGCTTCCCCAAATGCCTCGGCATGAACTATAACCTGATGCTTCCCGTCCACTGCCGTCACTCCATCATACCCCTGAATAACTCCGCGGGAGGTCTTCATCTTGGCAGACTCGTTGTCCGTGATGTTGCTCTTTCTCGGTTTACCTGTCTTGCCAGGTTTGTCATCGTTGTTGTTCAACCACTCCCTAATCTTGGAAATCCTCTTGCCAAGGGTCTCCACAAACTTTTTCTCACGATTTATGTTTTGTATGTTTGTCTGGTTTTGATCCTGCTCCCGATGCTTCTCCAATATCATGCCTATGGCTGTCTCCATCTTGGCGGCCTTCTTCTCAAACTCAGACCTGGTTCCACTCCATTCTTTAGACGCGTTGGAAGGCAGCTTGCATCCATCGATGGCAAACATCTCTTTGCCGATCAAACCCAAGTCATCGCATACCAATAACACATCACGAAAAAGATGAACGATCTCCTTGTCCATGGTGGCTATAAAATCTGCAATGGTGGTGAAATGTGGCCTGGTATCGGCGCTCAAGGCCATGAAGATGATGTTCTCCTCACAACACTGGGCAATCCTCCTGCTAGAAATGATCCCCCGGGAATACGCAAAGAGAACGATCTTCAGCAATATGCGCGGATCATAGGCAGGCGCCCCGGTCTTATCGTTCTGAAACCGCTCGTCAAATACTGATAGATCAAGCTCGTTGTCGATCAGATGATTCAAAGAATATTCAAATGTGCCTGGTAGAATCTGTTTCTCGAAAAAGATAGGGATGAATTTACCTTGTTCGTAGGAATAAGGTTTGTAACGTGCCATGCAACACCTCGATGAATGGTTAAGCATTTACCAACTCCAATGTTGCAGAAATATTACAATAAAATGCCATAATTTACAACCATTTTACCTATCCTTGTCAATAGCGTTTGTGTTAGCGTTATTTTTCATAATTTTTCATAGTTTTCATGTGCTTTGGATTGGATACACTGTTCGCTAAGTTTGCAACTGTTACATGTTTTTGCCGAAGCTCTATACTCATAGTGTTTACATTTTTTAAAATATTGGCGTTTTTGTCACCTTGGGTCATCTTCATAGTAACTTAATATTATATTTACTTTTAGATCAATTTTTTCTTTACTTGTGCTGCTGTTATTGTTATAAATTTAAAGATTTAGTCAAAATAGTGAAATCAGCCTCCACCCTGGATGGAAGGACGGGTTAAGAGGCGGAGAGTTCAAAAAAAATATACACAATACTTTGGGAGGGTTTAAAGATGGACGTCAGTAGAAAGTTAGGCATCCT
>Ga0100388_10004385_pt1 | contig 11743 bp, 7 predicted proteins | sample CryGeymeta201512_FD_81536 | JGI IMG/M metagenome (GOLD analysis project Ga0100388, IMG submission 81536) | Groundwater microbial communities from Crystal Geyser aquifers in Utah, USA - Crystal Geyser metaG 2015-12 | ecosystem: Environmental > Aquatic > Deep subsurface > Groundwater | place: USA... | reverse complement strand
GCCGCGGCCCCGACGGGAACCTGTGGCTGAGCTACCCGCGGCCCTACGGCAGGATGCCGCTCGCGTTCAGCGCGACGCTGACCAACTTCCCCGGCCAGACGTACTTCAGCGAGCCGGCCGAGCAGAGCAAGACACAGGGCACGGCCGCCCCCTGGCTGTACGCCTCGGGTGCCGCCGGGCTGCGGAAGTGTGTCGTCCCCTTGGTCGGTGCGGCCGACGGTTCCGCGCTCTACACCGTCCGGCTGAGCTTCGCCGACCGGGAGAACACCACCGCCGGTCAGCGCGTCTTCGACATCAAGCTCCAGGGCAAGACGGTCGCGCAGGGCTTCGACATTATCCAGGCTGCCGGCGGACGCGACACGGCAGTGGTCAAGGAGTTCCCAGGCGTTCAGGTAGACGGCGACCTCACCGTCGAGCTGGTCCCCAAGGAGACCACCCCGGCCCCGAACCAGATGCCCCTCCTCAACGCCCTGGAAGTGATCCGAGAGCAGACCTTGTCCGTCGGCATGGCTGCGCCCTCATTCCTGGTCAGCGATGTGGACAAGGAGCAGAGCGGCACCGTCGCGCTGGTCAACAACACCGACGCCGACTTCGTCGGGACCCTCCAGGTGACCGCGCCGGCCGGCTTTGCCATCACCCCTGCGGGAACGCCAGTCAACCTCGCCAAAGACGCGAAGCTGACCCTCGAACTGAAAGCCTCCGTCGTGCAGCCCGGCAACCCGGCTAACCTCCAGGTCACTCTGTCGTTGATCCGCCAGGACGGCACGACGGAGACGGAGCGGACAACCGCTCTCGAGTACCTCGGCCCGCGCCACCGCCTGGTGATCGACGCCTCCGAGGACAGCTACGCCGGCGCCGGACAGCCGACGGCCAACTTCGGCCACCTCGCCACGTTGTTGGTGGATGGCGGCGGAGCGGCCATGGGCGACAATAGCCACAACATCGGCTACCTCCGCTTTCCGCTCCAGGTGCCGGGGAAGGTCGTCTCCGTCAAACTGCTGATCCACACCGCTCCCTCCGAAGCCTCCGAGAGCGGCGACTCGGGGAAGATCCATTTGGTCGACGAACCGTGGGAAGAGTACACGCTCACCTACGCCAACCGGCCCAAGCCCGGGACCGTAGTCGGCACCCTCGGCCGTGTCGGCCGGGACACACTTGAGGAACGCGAGTTGAAGGTAGACCTGACCGGCAGGAAGGAACTCAGCCTCGTCCTCGAGCCCACCTCCACCGACGGAGCCAACTACTACGCCCGCGAAGGCGGGAAGGGGCCGCAGCTTGTGGTTGAGTACGTCGCGGAGTAGAGCGGACCGGGCCTGCCGAGAGCCAGCCTCCGACCCACTACTGTGAGCGAACAGCCGAGCAGCGGCGCTCGGCGAGTGCGTGGCGTCAGCCCGTTGTCAGCCAGACCCCAGCAGGTACTTGACAACATCCCTGGCCGAGTAGGAGTCGCCCGACTGCTCCACCAGCGGCGACAGCTTCTTCAGGTCGTCCCCCGCGGTCAGCAGCATCTTCTCCACGTAGCCAGAGGCGTGGCACTGAGGGATCCCGATGTTGGCCAGCAGACCGTTGCACAGGCACTTACGGCCGAGCGTCTGCTCCGCTTTGCCGCCTTTGCGCTCGTAGGCGTTGACGGGCTCGGCCGGACAGCGGTAGCCCAGTGAGCCCTCGGGCTTGCGGTAGACATGTCGCAGGTACCCGAGGTCGCACACCCGCTTCCGGTTCTCGTAGACTTCGCGCTCGGAGAGAGAGACCCCTCCAGACGCGCCACCTTGAACGGGAATCCCGTGGGTGAGGCGACTGGGTCGGTGAACACCTCGCTCTCTCCGTTGCGGAGGGCGCCAATCAGCGTCTGTTTCGTCTCGGGCGTCAGGGCGGACTCCCGGCACAAGGCGAATGCGGTACCCACTTGGATGCCCACCGCGCCCAGTGCGAGTGCCTTCTCCAACCCCGGCGGCTCTCCGTAGCCGCCGGCGAGCCAGAAGGGCACACCGAGGGCGGCGATCTTCTTCAGGTCGACGTCGTCTTTCGGCCCATAGATCGGTTCGCCCGAGTCGCTGAGTTGCAGCAGCCCGCGCGGCGGGGCGTTGTGCCCCCCGGCAGTGGGCCCCTCGATGACGAAGCCGTCGACCTTGCCCGTTGCCTTCTTGGCAAGCGTCTGCGCCAGAACCGCGGAGGCGATGATGGCGAGGAACAAGGGGCGCGGCAGAGGCGGCAACCCGCCGCCGATCACTTCCGTCGGGTCGAAGGTCATTCGGTAGTCGTCGTCACCCGTGGCCCCCTCGACAAGTAGCCTGAGAGAAGCGGGCTGATGCTGGGTGTACCGGTCCAGGATCCCGGGGATCTCGCGCGGGACTCCGGCGCCCATGCACACATAGTCGACGCCGGCCAACATGGCGCCATAGAGCGAGGCCAGGTTGGGCATCTGGATCTTCTCGAGATAGTTGATGCCCACCACTCCGTCGTGTCCCTCTTTGGCGAGGAAGACCTCGACGAAGTTGGCCACGACGGTCAGTTGCTGCGACTCCACGCTGGGTTCGGCCGCGTATGCCGGTATCCGCCGAAACGGCTGAGATGCAGCTCTGCCGCCGGGAATGCAATGCTCTTCCACTATGCGTTGGGCGAGGCTGGGCACCGGGAAGCAGCTCAGCGCCCGCCGCATGTGCCCGTCCGGGTCACCGTCCTGCAGCCGCCGGGCGAGGATTACGTCGAGGGCGGTGCCGGAGACGACGCCCAGTTGTCCGGTCTCGGCCACGGCGCGCGCCAGGAACCAGTTCGAGACGCCTGCCCCCATGCCGCCCTGGATGATTGCTGGATGTGTCATGCAGTCTTGCTCTCATTCTCCCCGCCGGCCCCTCACTGCGCCAGCGCGCAAAGTCTGCCGGGGAGACCTGCCTCTCGCAAAGTCACAGCCCCTGAACGGAGCCGCGGTCGCCGCCATGGGAATTATGCTTCGCGCGCGCCCTTCTACGCAGACGAAATGTGCAGTATACTCCAATTTGCCGGACTTTACGTTAGCCGGCAAATACCGTCTTCCTGGACGCGGTGCTACGTTCCCTGACCGGGCCCTTGCTTGCCCAGCGCGTGAACGTCGTAATCTCGAACCCGGAACGGCAAAACAGGAGCCACGTATGGCAGAGGGAACGGTTCGATTCTTCAACGGGGAGCGCAACTTCGGCTTTATCGCCAGCGACGATGGCAACGACGTCTTCGTCCACATCACCGCGTTTGGCGACGAAGCAGCCCGGCCCCAGGAAGGCCAGCGGGTACAGTTCGAGACCGAGCAGTCAGACAAGGGCCCCCGGGCGACCAAGGCCACATTGCTGGACGAGTTCCGCGAAGTGCCCCCGTCGAGTCGCGGCGGCGGTGGCGGCGGTCGTCGCAGTGGCGGCGGCGGCGGCGGCGGCGGTGGCGGCGGCTACCGCGGTGGTAGTGGCGGCGGCGGCCGTCGCGAGCAGCGTCCTCGCCGGTTCTCGCCGAGAGACTTCCGCTAAGCGCCCAGTCGGCCAGGCACTCGCCTCCGGGCGGGTGGTATGAAGTCAAAACGTGAGAGCAGCCGCAGGCGGCTGCTCTCACTGCTTTGTGGGGAACCCGCGCCGGTACTCCTCGCGCTTGGCCTGCCAAACGCTCTCCAAGGGGCCGGTGGTGCCCAACATGACGGGTCGGTACTTCGGGTCGAGGCTGGACTGCTCAGCGAACCACGGGCCGATGGTGGCGACGACGTCCGGCTGAAGCGGGACGATCGCTCGGTCGAATGCCCGGACGAACGACTCCGGCGTCAGGTGCTTACTCCCCCTGAAGTACTGCGACCGGGCGAACGCGCCGAACAGCTTGCCGTTCGCATGGCAGACCCGCTTTGCCAACGCGCCCTGCGCCAGGAAGTAATGCCGGAAGCGCTGGTGGTTCTCAACGGCTTCGTCGTACTCGTCCAGCGACAAGTTGCCCGGCGGTCGGACGTGGATCGACTTGGTCGTTTCATGCACCATGCCGGCGAACCATGGGCTTCGCATCAGGCGCTCCATGTCGGTGCCCATGGCGACCGAGTTGAGCACGTCGTACTCCTCGTAGTCGGCCATCGTCACCGTCTCAGTCTGCAGGTCGCCGCGTTCGTCGCGGTACTGGAACGCAACCGGCTCTTTCGACGCCTCCCGCAGCGAGTACCACATGGGCAACTGGAAGTAGAGGACACCGCGGAAGTACGGGTTGCCCTTCTGCGCCAGACACCACTCGCGAGCGACGCGCTCGATGAACGTCGTCCACGTCTCGTACACCCAGTCCTCCCACACGCGCCAGTAGTTAGTGTCGGCCGGATCGACGAACTCAACCCAGTCGGGCAGCGACACCGTGGCGGCGTCGTCGTTGAACTCGTTCCGGTCGGCCGGCAGCTTGTCGAAGTTGTGCCCGCGCTCGCGGGCAAAGGCGACGAAGCTGTCGCGGGCAGTCGGCGAGAACAGCGGCACGCAACGCTTGGCCGGGTTGAGATATGAGTACCGCGGGTCGGCGTCCACGAATAGCTCGCGGTGCGTCTTCCGGCCGAGCCGCATCACGGTGTCCGGCGACGCGACGTCGTGCTCCGTCTCCTGCTTCGACCATACCGACTCCCAGTTGCTGGAGAGCATGCACTCGTTCAGCACAATGAACCCGCACAGCGCGCCGACGCACTCGTCCTCAGGTCCGTCCCAGGCGAACACGCGCCGAATGCTCGCCAACAGCTCCTCGACCGCCGCGCCGTTGGCGACATCGAACAGCTCCCCGGTGAACTTGATCTTCGACTCGTTGTCCTCCGGCAGCGACGGCGCGCGCCGCCACACCGACCTGTCCGCCTTCAGCGAGTACGCTCGATAGCTCTCCGGCTGCTTCGCCACCTCCTCCGGCCGGAAGAACCCCGGCAGCCGCGGGAAGCTCCAGAACCCGGGGAACAGCCTCCCTTGTTCGGCTGACACAGCCCGCATCGCCCGCGCCAGATCGCGCACGTCCCGACGCCCCGTCGCCGTGTCGACGTTCAGGTTCAGCACCTCCGCCCCGTCGAAGAACTGCGCAATCCCCTCGACGCGGAGCCGCTTGCGGTCATACGTCTTGTAGAACCACGCCGGCGGGTCGTCGGTGGTGAAGCCGGACTGGATGTAGGTGAGGGGGAGGGTAAGGGGCGGCGCCGCGGCTTCGCCGGTCACGGGTGGCGGCGAAGCCGCAAACACCGCGAGCGTCAACGCGTAGGCCAGGTGTGTCGTCACCGGCATTCACCCTTGCGACACAGGTTCGGCAACCTGTGCTACTTTCCGTGCTCCTGCTCCCACCGCACTTGCTCCGCCGGGTCATACGGCGCGACGGTACCAGTCTGGTAGAGCCCCCACGCTTGGAGTCGGCGGGTGACTGCGGGCTGGTGTGACCGGGTGTTCGTCGGCTTGAACATGTCCACGTAGTAGCGCTGCTCCATGGATATGAGCTTGGCTTCCAGCGCCTTGCAAAGCTTGCTGGCGAGCTGGGGCTTCTGCTCGATCAGGTTCCAGCGCTCGTCGGGGTCGCGCTTGAGGTCGAAGAGCATGTCGGCGCCGTTGGACGCCCAGATGTACTTGTGGGTCTTCGTGCGCGCGGCTTTGTACCAGACGTTGGCGAAGCGCACGTCGAGGTCGGCGGGGGTTCCGGCTTCGGTCCAGCCGCGGCGCATGACGTGGATGGCGCGTTGGGCCTCGATGAGGGCGAACTCGCGGGTGGGGCCTGTGAGCGCGGCAAGGAGGCTCTCGCCTTGGATGCTGGCGCGGGCTTCCTCGTCCTCGATCTCGCACAGCTCCATCAGCGTCGGGAGGAGGTCGTTGATCTGCACCAGCTCCTTGCAGCGGGTCCGCGGCTTGAACGCTTTGGGGTAGCGGATCACCAGGGGCGTCTTGCACACGCTGTCGTACACACCGTTCTGAGAGTGATACGAGTAGTGCGTGTGCTCGCCTTGGTCGTCTCCGTGGTCACCGGTGACGATGAAGAGTGTGTCGTCGTAGACACCGCGCTGCTTCAGCTCTTCAGCGAGGCAGCCGATGCGGTGGTCGAGGCAAGCAGTCTCGGCGTCGTACAACGCGCGCTGCACGATCCAATCGTCGATGGTCAGCGGCTTGTCGCCAATGGTGGTGACGGCCTGCCCGCCCTTGGCGGCCAAGGCCTGCTCGTAGGTCACGCCTTCCGGCAGGAATCGGCTGCGCCACGGCTCGGGCGGGTTGTAGACATCGTGCGGCTCAGTGCAGTTCACGAACATCAGGAACGGCTTCTTGCTGCGCGACCGTACCACGTTGTCGTCGATCCATTTGCACGCGACGCCGACGGCTTTGAAGGAGCCGTTGTCCCGCTCGTCGGGGTTGTCGCTGGGGACGTAGGGCGCGACGGCTTCGACGTTGCCCGCCCCGTACCGGATGTGCTCCTCAAATCCAGTGCCAGCCGACCACGGGTTGCCGCTGTCGTACGCCCAGCCGTTGTTGCACAGCGCCACTGTGCGATAGCCGTTCTTCGTGAACACCTCACCCATCTGCGGCAATCCAGGCTCCAGCCCTTCATGCTGCGCGCCCGCGCCGTGCCCCGACTCATACCGGCCCGTGAACATCGACGCATGCACCGGCAGCGTCCACGGCGCGGTCACGAAGTGGTTCTCGAACAGGCAGCCCTCCTTCGCGATCTGGTCGATGTTCGGCGTCGTCGGCCGCCGGTAGCCGTAGCAGTGCATGTTCCGCGCGCCCTGGGTGTCCATCATAAAGAGGACGATGTTGGGGCGGCTGGTTGGGGGGTGCGAGACTCGCTTTGCCATGGGTACGTTCCTTTCCGTGCATCGTGCCGAAGAGACACAGGTGAGGTGTGACGTTGGTTCCCCATTCGACGCGTAGCGCCGCAATCATCCCTGCGTAGGAAACTTCGACACACCTTGTGGAGGGCTGCCCAGGCTACAGATCCGTCCGCGAGAACACCCACCCACTCAGCAGCAGCAGCGCCACCACGTAGACCGCTACGTATCCCAAGTCCCACGGACTCGCTTCGGGTCGCACGAACGGCTGCCTGCCCATGAAGCCATCGAGGTCCAGGCGGCCGCTGACGTGGTCGATCCAGAGGGCGATCCGGCCGGTGGGCACGAGCATGCCGCACCAGCGGCAGACGCCGTAGAGCGTCTCGGCTGCTTCCCGCGTGGGCTCGTTCTGGTTGAGCCCGTGGGCGATCATGCGCAGAAGGCCGTACTCCTGGCTGCCGACGAGCCAGCTAAGCAGCCCGATCCCGGCCGAGAGCCACGTCGAGGCGACGGCGGAGAGTGAGAGCGTCAACGTCGTGAACAGCGCCCCGAACATCAGCGAGGCTATCGCCCCAGAGAAGATCTGCTCGTTCAATGCACCGGTGCGCCACCACAGGATGCCGGTGAGCAGGCTGCCCAGCACGACCAGGTAGATCAGCAGAATGGCGTTCAGCCCGAGCCATTTGCCCAACAGAATCTGCCACCGGGTGATTGGCTTGGAGATCACCGTGTGCAGTGCGCCGCTTTCGCGTTCTCCGGCAAGGGCGCCGGCCGCAAACAGGATGGCCAAGAACATGGTGAAGGTGCGGACGATCCACAGCCCGCCTTTGCGCATGAGTTCCGTGAAGAGGGCGTGCTCCACCGGCTTGCCCTCGACCAGCGCCGCAGCGGGGCGACCGCGCTCCACTCGCCGGTGCTCAATCTTCCGTTCGGTGCGGACGGCAAGCCGCGTCATGCCGACGATGAGGAACATCGTGAACAGGATGGCGACGACAGCGGTTCGTCGTTTGAGCGACTCCAACATGGTCAGCCGCGCGATCTCGTAGAGCCCTCTCACGCCGTTGCCCCTTTCTGCGATTCCGCGCCGTTGCCGCCGACCAGCCTCACAAAGAGCTCCTCCAGGCTTTGGCGTTGTGGCTTCAGCTCCAGCAGCTCTGCGCCAGCGGCCACAACCATCGGAGCGAGGGTGGACACGGTGGACGGCGTAGACAGGTGGAGGGAGACGTGCTCGCCGGTCACGGTCAGGCTGGAGCTTAGGGCCGCCAGACGCTGCTCCAACTCCGGCGTCAACCCGCGGAGGCGCATCTCGACCGAGACGGACGGCTCTGTCAACTCCTCGATTCCGCCTTGCCGGATCAACTGGCCGTGGTGCATGATTCCGACGCGGTCGCAGCACAGCTCGATTTCCGAGAGGAGATGGGAGTTGAGGAACACGGTCTTGCCGCGGGACTTGAGCGACAGGATGATATCGCGCACTTTCCGGCGGCCCAGCGGGTCGAGCGCCGAGGTGGGCTCATCCAGAATCACCAGGTCGGGGTCGTGGACCAGCGCCTGCCCCAGTCCCGCTCGTTGCTGCATTCCTTTGGAGAACTCCCGCACGGGGACGCGCGCCCGGTCGGCAAGCCCGACCAACTCCAACACGGCGGGAACGCGCGCCTTGCGGTCGGCCGCCGACATGCCGTGGAGCCGGCCGTGCAGGTCGAGCAGCTCCGCGGCGGTGAGGAAGTCGTGGAAGTGGAACTTCTCGGGGAGGAATCCCACGCGCTTCCGCCCTGCCGGGTGACCTAGCGCGTGGCCGCAGAGAGCGCCGCTGCCTGCCGTGGGCAGCACGCTTCCCAGCAGCATCATCACCGACGTCGTCTTGCCGGCGCCGTTGGGGCCGAGGAAACCGAACGCCTCTCCCCAGCCGACTTCCAGGTCCAGAGCCTGCACCGCTACCAGAGGCTTCCGCCGCAGTCCGCCGCCATAGACCTTGCGGAGTCCGCTCGTGGAGATCGCCGTGCCCGTCGCGATCGTCGCCGTCATTGAGACCGCTCCCGAGCCGCTGCCGGCGACCCCAGGTCGGTCAGCAACTGGGACATGCGCGCCAAGCCGGGGAAGGTCGTCTCGGAGGTGAAGCGGATCGTGGCCGCCAGCGTCTGCCCCAACGACTCTGGGGTTCCGGCCCACACCGGGCTGAGGAGGCGGCTGCTCCCCTTGGGCGCCTCGAGGCGAAGAGCGACCTCCCAGCCGGGCTTGCCTTCGAGAGCGACGACGTACCCGCCGCGCGGATCGGCGTACCCGAACCACGGCGAAGTCAGCACCGCGGCGACGTGCAGCCACGCTGCGTTGCCACTGGCGACGGGGACGAAGCTCGGCTGGTTCTCGCGGGGGAGCGCGAAATGCCCGTCGCCGGCAGTCGCGAATGCCGGTGGGTACGCGATCACTGGCTTCAGCGTCTCGCCCGGCGAAAGCACCGCTTCGGGGGTGAGCTCAATGCGCAAGTCCGCGTCCGCCAGCGCCACGCGCAACCGGCAGGGGAAGCCGCCCGACAGCCGCGCGGTGAGAACGCGTTCCTCCACCTTGGCTCCTTCCAACGGCGAATCTACCCCGGCCGCTGCGCGCCAAGTCCTGCGGGTCACGCGGTCCGTCACGGTGAGGGAGCCGGTTCTCGGATCGACCAGAACCACCAGTCGGGGGTTGTCCAACCGTAGCTCTGCAGGCTCACGGGGGGCCTTGCCGCCGCCACCCCAACGGCCGGCCAGCGCTTCGAGCGCCATGGGCGGGATTTGCGGGGCCGCTCCCGTGCCTCCGCCCGCTTCTCGCCCGGCTCCCCGTTGCCACGGCTGCGGCCCGGTGGCGCCAGCTCGCTGAGTCCTTTCGGGCCCGCTCGGCCGGCCACGCTCCCCGACCGGCGCTTTGCCGTTCAGTCCGGTTTGGGCGCCCAGATGACGGAGTTCCGTCAGGTACTGATCCGCCGTCAGTCGGCCTTCGCCGGCTCGCCGGATGAGTCGTTGGAGTGCCTTCAGCGGCGCCGGATCGCCCCCCTCTTTAGCCTGGCGGCCGACTTCAGCGCCGACCATTGCCGTCTCGCGGAGCACGCGCTCGCGGTCCGCTGGTGGCAGTTGCGCAGCAAACACCATCAGCCGCTCGCGTTCCTCCTGCCACCGCTCGCCGGCGCCAGCTTGCTCGCCACCCATTCCTTCGGCCGGTGCCTTCCCCTGCCAGTTTCCTCGGCGCCACTGCTCGGCGCCGTTCCGCTTACCCCGCATGTCCGTTCCAGACATACCTGGCCCACCACCGGGCGAACCTGCGCCCTCACCCTCGACTCGCTGGCCGGGAGCTGCGTCCGGACTCTGCGGCGGTCTGCCTTCCTCTCCCGTGGACTGTCCCCGCAACCAGCGGGCCTGTCGCTCTACCTGGGTCAGCTTCTCGCTGGCGGCCTCAAGGTGTCGCTTGTCGAGGTTCTCGCGCACCTCCTTGAGTTGCTCCTGAACCGCCGGTCGGTCGGCGAGCTCAGTCTGGAGCCTGGCGAATCGCCCCCACAGCGCTCGCTCCCGGTCCATCCCGGCGCGGCTGCTGAAGAGCCACAGCCAGCTTGCCGTCACACACAGGCCGCCGATCAGCGCGACCAGACTTGTTTTTGCCATGCATCTGCTCCTGCGAGAGGTTAACGACAGTGTCTGGTCCAACCGGATTGGGTTTCATGGATACGCCCCGGCGAGACGAGCTCGCCGGGGCACCCTCTGGGTTCTACACCCTTGGGCCGGGTCCTTCCGGTTGCCGGTCGGCTTGAGTTCCGCCGCCGTCGCGGCTATCCTGTCGCCTCAACAACGGAGAACCAGTCCCGATGATCCCCCTGCAGACGGTCGCGTTACTGAGTATGTTCCTGCCGCCCGTCGCCGCGGCTGCGCCGGCGCGTACAGCCGAGGCGCTGTGGACCGAAGGCGAGCACTACTTCGAGCAGTTCGGCTCACAGCGAGTCGACCCGCCGCCAGGCGCTTCCGGCGGGCAGTGCCTCGGGTCGAACTGGGGCGGCGCCAAGGGGCACTTCGTTGTCTATCGGTTCTGCCTGGACGCGCCGCTGGACCAGTGCATCGTTGCATTTCGCGCCGCCCGGCAAGCGGAGCCCGAGAGCCGGTTCGCGCTGTCGCTGGACGACCGCCACGCGGCCGACGTCGTGTTCCCGCCGACTGGTGGATGGGGGCACGGAGCGGACGGCGAGTGGCGCTGCGTTCAGGTCGCACTGGGCGACCTCTCGGCGGGCTGGCACACACTGCGGCTGGAGTCACTCGCCGACAAGGGCAACACGAACCTCGACGGCTTCTTCCTTGCCGTGGCTCCATTCGACCCACCGAACAAGCGAGAGGAAATCGAGAAGGCGCCCAAACTCAAGCTCAGGCGCCGAGATAGGGGAGGGCTCGTGGACGAGAACCTGAAGATCGACGACTTCGCGCCGGTGGCGGAGGACTGGTACTACCCGCCGGAGGAACCGCAGGAACGGAAGACGCTCGAAGTTCCTGCGCTCTTGCGTTGGAGGGGCGAGACAGCGGCGCTCCGTCATGCCGAGACCGGCGAAGAGCGCACCGTGTCGGTGGGCGGGTCCGCGTGGGGCTGGCTCGCCGTCGCACGAACCGACACGCCGCGAGCGTTGGTGCTGGAGAAGCGCTTCCGATACTGGGGAGTGTTCGTCTACCTGGACGGGAAGGGCGTCGTCGCCGAGATCCGCAAGGCGGTCGGGGAGCTTGCCGGAATCGCGCGGCCGCTCCAGAGATACCCCGCGGGGTACATGAACTGGGTCGAAAACAGTGCCGCCGATGTCCTGGGCGACCGGGTGCTCGCGCAAGGGGAGCCGTCCTACCAGCACGTCGCCGGGTGGCTGCCCGACCTAATACTACAACCGTACTTAGCTCGGGGCAGGTCTCCGACCGCCCCGAAACGCTTGACCGGAAGGTCTCAAAGGGCTGCGAATCCACGGGATTCGAGGAGACCTGTCGGTCCGGGGAGCGG
>Ga0100388_10004373_pt1 | contig 11769 bp, 19 predicted proteins | sample CryGeymeta201512_FD_81536 | JGI IMG/M metagenome (GOLD analysis project Ga0100388, IMG submission 81536) | Groundwater microbial communities from Crystal Geyser aquifers in Utah, USA - Crystal Geyser metaG 2015-12 | ecosystem: Environmental > Aquatic > Deep subsurface > Groundwater | place... | reverse complement strand
GGATTTTTAAAAGGCGGCAAAAACTACAATTTTTACGACCATCCAAATTTACTTAGCGATTCTAAGCCCTTTATCGTTAAATCTATCAAGGCTCAGCTGGCATTCGGCGCGAGCCGCGAGGCGGCAATAGTGCTGGGGACGGGAAAAATCAGGCAGGTTTTCAATGAGCTGAATTCGGAATATAATTTTTTCAAAAACATCTATGCGGTTGAACACCCGCGCTTCATAATGCAATATCGCCGCAAAAAATGGAAATTTATCTGCAAAAATATCGCCAGACATTTACTCGCTCCATCAAAGACGTTAGAGTATAAAAAAATTTATATTCTCTAATTCGTGCGAATAGGAGAATAACAAAAGGCGTGTTATAATCGGATAAAGATATAAAAGATCTGGAAAGATAATTAAAGGCGTTGGCTAACCGTCGGCGATTGGCGATTTTAAAATATCTGAAGGGCAAAAGGGAGGCGGTCGTCTCTGAGATCGCCGGCATTATAAAGTTATCTATAAAAGCCACGTCAAAACATTTAAATATTCTTGCGTCAGTTAACATTGTTGAGAGCGAACAGAGAAGTCTACAGGTGTTTTATAGGTTGTCGCAAGACCAAAAACCAGCCGTAAAACACATCGTATCTATTCTCTAATCCGTGCGAATAGTTCCATAAATAAAAAAAAGCATGCTTAAAAAATTCCATTCCGTTCTATTTTACGCCAGCGACTTAAATAAAACCTTGGAGTTTTATAAACAGCTTGGTTTTGACGCTGAACTGTCAGAAGGGACTTTACGTGTAAAACTGGGCGATTTCAAATTGGCATTTATTGACGAGAATCAGACGCCGATAAAAAATGATTCAGGTAAAAGTCCAAAAGGATTAGGCGTGTTTACCTATGTCGAAGTTGAGGATGCTGACGCTTATTTTAATTCGCTTAAAGAAAAAGGCATTCATACTTCCAGCGAACCGCGCGACTGGCCATGGGGCAAACGTGAATTCGCCGTCAAAGACCCAGATGGGTATAAATTGATATTTTTCTCGCCGATTAAATAACAGACGAATAACTTTGTATAGTCTAATTCGCGCGAATGGTACTATAATTAATTTTTTGATATAATGATGAGGCATGACAGAAAAAGAGCTTGAAAAAGTTTTAAAGGCCTTAGCCAACAAAAGACGACTGGCGATTTTAAAATATCTTAAAACCAGACGGCAAGCTTCGGTGGGGGAGATTGCGGGCGCAATCAAGTTATCTTTTCGCGCCACCTCAAAACATCTATTGCTTCTTTCAGCCGTTGATATTTTGGATAAAGAGCAGCAAGGGCTACAAATTTATTACCGCTTAGCCGATTCGCTGCCATCTGCCAGCAAAGCAATAGTTTCTTTAGTCTAATTCGCGCGAATGGTACTATAAAAAATACGAGTTATATGTCTCAAAAAATTATCATTTTTGATTTTGATGGGGTGATTGCTGATGGGCTGCCGGCTCTTGGTAAAATTTATAATGAAATCGCGGGGCGATATAATTTAAAACAGGTTAATTTTGAGGCGCTAAGAGATTTGACGAGCCGAGAAATAGTTAAAAGAATTGACTTACCTTTTTATAAGCTGCCGTTTTTTATAAGAGAGGTAAAAAAGCGTTTTAGAAGCGAAATTAATTCAATAAAAACATTTGCTGGTATGAAAGAAACACTGTTTGAATTAAAAAACCGCGGCTGCCAGCTTGGCATTATCACCTCAAATTCAAAAGAAAATGTAAAAGAGTTTTTGAAAAATAACGAAATTGATTTTTTTGATTTTTTATATTCCGATACCAATTTATTTGGCAAAAAAAGAAAAATAAAAAATTTGCTGCGCAAATTGAAAGTTGATTCCAAAAATATTATTTTTGTCGGCGACGAGACTAGAGACATCGAAGCCGCCAAAAAAAGCGGCGTCATTTCGGCCGCCGTGACTTGGGGCGCCAATTCCAAAAACACGCTGGAAAAACAAAATCCGGATTTTATTATAGAAAAACCCGAAGAGCTGATTAAAATTTTAGTTTAAAAACTGAATAAAATTCTGGAAAAATTAAGCTAATTTTGCTATACGACAAGATGAGGGAGTCGTATTCTTTACAAGATAACCTTTCTATACTATGATAGATTATCTTGTTTTTTGTTCGCTAAAAACTTTATCTTTGAAAGGAGGGGAAATGGCTAGCCATAGGCAATGCAAGATGAGGGGAAATCGCATGACAGAAATAGAGATCTTGAAGCATAAAAAAACTATTTTGGAAATTGAGCTAAATAAGGCAAGGCGTCTGAGAGACGAATGCAAACGGGAGAAAGATAAATGGCGTCAGGCAGGCCAGAATCTGGCGAAACTGGTTCTTAAAAGGAAGAATGTTTCTTGGCTGTTGAGGCAGGCAATAAAAAATTTTCCGGATTCGTAAAAAGGAGGGTAAAAATGGGAATAAATAAGATACCGAGCGGATCTGAGGTGTGGTTCAGCGAGGACCAGAAAATTGGCCATATTACATTTCCCGGCAGTAAAAGCTTTAGTGGCGGTTATCCGATTGATATTATTGTTTATCCTGACGGAGACGTCATTTTTGGAAAACCGAATGAAAAAACGGGCGTACTCGAAAAAATTCAAGGGAAACTGGCCGAAGAAGCTCGCGCTTTTGTAGACGAGCAGCGCGATAAATTTCAACTTTGGGGGATTAAGGCAGGAAACCACTCTACCAAATGCAGCAGAATTGATGTGAGAACCAAAGAAAAGGATTTATGCCGCGCCTCTATTTGGGCAAAAAAGAAGGAACTGGTTATATCAGTTTTCCAAAGCAATGGGGAAGAAAAGATACACAGGATACCTTTGGTGGCTTAGGAGAAGAAACGGATTGACGCAATTTGTTCATTAAATTTATAAAGGAGGAGGGGATGAAAAGAAATCACAAGAAAGAAATTAAAATTTTAAAGCATCAAAAGGCCATCTTAGAAATTGATTTAGTTAAAGTTAATCGGGCGAGGGACGAATGTAAGCGGCAGATGGACAAATGGCGTCAGGCGGCTCAAAAACTGGGAGCGGTAGTTTTAAAACAGAAGCGTATTCCGCTGGAAGCAAAGAGGATAATCAAGGATTTCCAAAATCATTAACTTAATCCAGCCGGTTCCAAAAATGGAGCCGGCTTTTTTATCCCCACACTTTTGCAAAGGTGTGGGGATAAATTTGATTAATTTTAAAAATAAAGATAGAATTAATTTATGCCAGGTAGTGAAAATTCGACTGCTGCCCGGCAGCAATTATAAGAAAATTGTTGAATTTCTACTACCTGGTATGCCAAAAGCAGTTGAAGTGAAAAATTTATCAAAGTCCTACGGAAACATTCTGGCGGTTGATGATATCAGTTTTGATGTTGAAGAAAATGAAATTTTTGCGCTGATCGGGCCGAACGGGGCGGGGAAATCAACCACTTTGCGGATTTTGGCTACCGTGCTTACTATTGGCGACGGCAGTGCTTCAATTTATGGACTGGATGTGAAGAAAGAGGCAGACAAAGTGCGACATATTATCAGCTATCTGCCCGAGGAAGCGGGCGCTTATAAAACTTTAAGCGGCATAAGCTACTTGAAATTTATGGCCGCTCTTTTTTCTGACGACAAGAGCAAGCAAAAAGAATTTGTTGACATGGCAATTGAAATTTGCGGTTTGGGGAATCGTTTAAAAGACAAAGTCAAAACATACTCAAAGGGTATGACGCGGAAGCTTCTGGTGGCACGAACTGTCATGACAAAGCCCCGCCTTGCCATTTTGGATGAACCGACCACCGGCCTTGATGTTGTCAACGCTATGGAAATCAGAAAAATCGTCCGTGATCTGTCATCGCAGGGAATGGCTGTTTTGCTTTCTTCGCACAATATGCTGGAAATAGAATTTTTATCGCACAGGGTCGCAATTATTGATAAAGGAAAAATTCACGACATCGGCACAGCCGAACAATTAAAAGAAGAATACAGCGCCAAAAATCTGGAAGAAGTTTTTATGGCGCTGACAAGGAAATAAAAGGAATATAATGGAGAAAATTTATAAAGAGAAATCAAAAATATCCGGAACCGGAATTTTTGCAAATTCCAGCATTAAAAAAGGAGAGATTATTTTTAGTGTAAAAGGTAAAAGAGTTAGAAGTTCTTACAGTCCTTATAATGCCGAACATGGACATAGATGGCTTGCAATTAAAAAGGAAATTTGGATTAGTCCATTTAGAAATAATCCTTGGTGGTTTATCAATCATTCCTGCAATCCGAACGCAGGGCTAAAAGGAATAAAAACTGTGGTAGCAATGAAAAATATAAAAAAAGGTGAAGAGGTAACAATAGACTATTCTATAACTGAAGATGATCCTTACTGGGAAATGCAATGTAACTGTGGTACGCCAAATTGCAGAAAGACAATAAGAAGTGTTCGATTTCTTCCAGAAAAATTATTTAATAAATATAAGCCATTTATTAGAAAATTTTTGCAAAAATCTTATTTCGAAAATTCTTCTAGATGAATTTGTTTGTAGTATAAAAAATGAAAAAATTCTTTATTTTAATCAAAAAGGAAGTTATTGAGCTTTTGACGCCGCAGTTGCTGGTGCCGCTTTTGGTGGTGGTGGTTGTTTTTGTTTTTATCGGCAAGGTTATCGGTAGCGAAGTCTCAAAAATCAAAGCGCCTCAGGCAATTGAAATTCTTGATTTTGACAATTCGCCGACTTCGCAGGCGGTTATTGAAATAATTAAAAAAACAAATTTTTCTCCGAATGTTTCGCTTTCGGGCAGCGCAGAAGAGATTGTGGCCAGCGCCAAAAGCAAAAATGAAAAAGTGGCTTTAATAATTCCAAAAGGATTTGAGAATGGAATAAATAATTTGCAGCCGCAAAAAGTGGAAGTTTATACAATAATGAAGAATTTCTCGATTATGGCGTCTGTCAACAGCCAGATTTTAAAAGCCGCGCTGGCGGCCATCAATGATGGATTAAGCAATCAATTAATGATCAAGGCCAATCCCAAAATTAATCCCGTGGCTATCAAGCAGCCGGTTTTGGCGAATGATTTTGTTATTGTCGGAGACAAACAGGCAAACGTTTCGCCTGCCGCTGTGGCAGGATTCATCACTTCCCAGACGACTTTAATCCCGATAATATTATTTTTAGTGATTATTCTTGCTTCGCAACTGATAGCTATATCCATCGCTTCGAAAAAAGAAAATAAAACCCTTGAGACTTTGCTCTCAAGCCCGGTTTCCAGAAAATTCGTTGTCGCATCAAAATTAGTGGCAGCCGGCCTTGTGGCCTTGCTCACAGCGGCCGTATATCTTTTTGGTATGCGCTATTATATGGCTGGCATCACCGGCGGAGCGATTGGCGGCGCGGGAACGACTGACGCGGCGACTCAAGAGGCGATTGCCAAACTGGGGCTGACCTTGACCACTCCGGATTATCTGCTTTTGGGACTGTCGCTTTTTTTGGGAATTTTAGCGGCCTTGTCCATTGCCATAATTTTGGGCTCGTTTGCCGAAGATGCAAAGGCGGCACAGGGAGTTGTCGCGCCGCTGATGGTTTTAGTTATAATCCCTTATATTTTCACTATGTTTCTTGATGTTTCTTCGCTTTCAACCGGCATGAAAATTTTGATCTGGCTGATTCCGTTTTCGCATCCGTTCATGGCCGCGCCAAATTTGCTGCTGGGCCAAACTGCCAGTGTCTGGTACGGAATTTTATATCTGGCTTTCTTTTTTGTCATTTTTGTCTTTATCGCCGCCAAAATTTTCGCTTCTGATAAAATCTTTACAATGAGAATAAGCTTTAGGAAAAAAAGATAAGCGAAAATACAAAAATGTCAAAACAAGCAAAAACGATATTGTTTATTATTGTCGCAGTCATAGCCGCTGCGCTTATTTTTTATTTTTCTGGTGTTTTAAAAAAGGCGCCGCAGCCCTCTCAAGGCCCAAGCACGTCTGAAAATTCCAGTCCGGCCACTTCAACAGAGCCCTCAGCCAATCAAAATCCCGGTAGCCCAGCACCAACAAGCAGCGCGGCTCAGCTTACCCCTTCGATTGCCAACTGGCAGGCGCGCGTCACCAAAAAACCCTTTGGAATATATATCACGCCGCAAAATTCTCCGGTTCAGCCGGAGCGATTTACCGGCTATCACACGGGCGTTGATTTTGAAACATTTTCAGATGAGCAAAATATTGACGTCCCGATTTATGCCATTTGCAGCGGTCCGTTGCTGACAAAAAGAACTGCCACCGGCTACGGCGGAATAGCAGTTCAGGCATGCAAATTGAATGACGAGGATATAACTGTTATCTACGGCCATTTACGGCTAGCAAGCATTTCTTCGGGTATCGGACAGGAGTTAAAAGCCGGAGATAAACTGGCGGTATTGGGAGCAGGTTTCAGTCAAGAAACAGACGGCGAAAGGAAACATCTGCATTTGGGTATCCATAAAGGCACGGCCATAAATATTTTAGGCTACGTTCAAAATCCCGCAGAACTTCAAAATTGGATAGATATTATAAAATATTTAAAATAAATCCCCACACCACGGGCCTACGTCCGTGATATTCCCTCTTGCTTTTGTGATTATCTACCATTTATCTAAGGGTTGACGCCCGTGGTCTTCTGATGTGGGGATAAATAAAATGGGTCTCTTGTGAAAAAGTGTGGATTGAATTAATCGGTCATTGGTCGTAAGATAGAAATAGGATGTTTAATCTTATATCTTCAGGCAAAATTCTTTTACTTTTGATGGCTTATCGCTACGCCATTTTTTTTCCTTTGACTGTGATTGAAGGCCCGATTGTCACTGTCATAGCCGGCTTTTTATGTTCAATCGGGTTTTTTAATTTCTGGCTCGTTTATGCGATTGCGATGGCCGGCGATATAGTCGGCGATGCGCTTTTTTATCTTTTGGGCCGATGGGGAGGCGAAAGGATTTTAAAAAGAGGCCGATTTTTGTGGATAAAAACAGAACAGCTTGGCAGGCTCCAAAAACATTTCCAGTCACATGCAGGCAAAATAATGCTTTTTGGAAAATGGACGCAGAGCGTGGGCGCTCCAATTCTTTTGGCCGCCGGGATGGCGAGAGTCTCTCTTAAAAAATATTTCTTTTTTAATATCATCGGTTCGCTTCCAAAAGTTTATATTTTTTTAATCATCGGGATTTATTTTGGCCGTGCCTATCAGCAAATTGATAAATATTTTGGCTATGCGATGCTGAGCATATTTTTTGCCATTATTTTAATTTTTATAACATATTTATTGGTTAAAAGATTCAAAAAGAATATCGGAACAGAACAAATATGAGAATTGCCATTTTTTCTGATAATTTTTATCCGGAATTAAGCGGTGTTTCTGATTCAATCATAAATTTAGCAAAAGAACTGGTTAAGTTCGGGCATCAAGTTGTTTTTTTTGTGCCCAAATACTCGTTAAAAAACTTTAAGAAATCAGGCTTGCCTAAAAGAGAGCTTGATCTGGGAAAATCAGTAAAAATTTACCGTTTGGGATCAATTCCTTTTTCCGGATCAAGCTCCCAGGCGCGCATGGTCCTTCCGAGCCTCTGGCGGTGGCTGAAAGTGAAAAAAATTAATCCCGATATAATTCATACCCAGCTTATATATGGTGTGGGATTGGAAGCTTTAACGGCTGCCAAATTTTTAAAAATACCGCTTGTCGGGACGAATCACACCTATCTTCGCGAATTTATTCGTTATAGCCCAATTCATGCAGAATGGTTCAAGACGTATGCTTTGCATTATGATGCTTGGTATTATAACTGCTGTGATTACGTAACCGCGCCGTCAAATTGCGTGTTTGACGAAATGGTAAAAAATGGTTTTTTAAAACCCCATCAGGTCATTTCAAACCCTATAGATACAGAATCTTTTTTACCCGGCTCAGAACGGAAGCGATTAGAAGCTAAAAAAGAATTTAAATTGACACCCAGCACTATTTTTTATCCGGGCCGCATTGCGGCAGAGAAGAAGATTGATGTTATTGTCCGTGCTTTGGCTATCGTTAAGGAAAAAATTCCCGATGTTAATTTCGCGATTGCCGGCCACGGAAACAGCCTGTCTAATTTAAAAATTCTGATACGAGAGCTTGGCTTAGATAGAAATGTCAAAATTTTTGGCATTCTTGATAAACCGACGTTAGTCAGACTTTATCAGGGTTGTGACATTTTCGCGATTGCCAGCACTTCGGAAACTCAAAGCATCACGATGCTGCAGGCAATGGCCTGCGGACTGCCGGTTGTCGGGGTTAATTCATTGGCTCTGCCCGAATATATAAATTCCAAAAACGGTTTATTGGTTGAAGCAGGCGATTATAAAGCAATGGCAGAAAAAATAATCTATTTATTTCAAAATCATTCAAAAATGCAGGAGCTCGGCCAGGGCGGTCATAAATTTGCGCAAAATTTCTCGGCAGAAAATATTGCCAGACAATGGGAGAAAATATACTCAAAAGTTATCGCGATGAAAAAATAAATTATGACGAATTTGGAAAACTTAGAGAAAGTAGAAATGCCTTTGGCAAAAAGAGTATTTGACATTTTGGGCAGCATCTTTGCCCTGATTTTATTTTCGCCGGTTTGGGTTTTAATTATTTTGGCAATGATAGGAGAATAAATCTTTTTTCCTTCCTCTCGCGGAAATATTTTTTATAACGAAATAGGAATTTCGGACGGCGAGGAATTTGAAATTTTAAAATTCAGAATTTTTAAAAATTCGGCTTTGGCTTCCTCGCCCAATGAGCGCGGTTGCATCGAGACAAAGACATTAGAGAGAAACCATGCAAACTTAACCTATGTAGGGCGGGTCTTGCGGCGGACTTATCTGGACGAATTGCCCCAATTTATTAATATTTTAAAAGGAGATATGAGCTTGGTCGGGCCGAGGCCAACAAATATATGTAATTCACAAAAGTTGCTGGAGCGCGGCAATTATTCAAAATACATAATAAAGTCTGGTTTAACGGGCTACTTTCAAGCCGCGAAAGCAAAGAAATTCAAGCATTCCGAAGAGGAATTGGATAAATCATATATTGAATTTTGCCAAAAAAACTCTGCATTTGGGATAGTTTTAAATGATATAAAAGTTATTTTAAAAACATTTAAGCCATGGTTTAAAGTAGAAGGAATATAAATTTTAAAATGAAATTGGATTTTCCAAAAGATTTACAATGGACGCAGCATAGCCTGAAAAAATTGCGCCAATATAATTTATCCGTCAGCCGGATAAAAAGGGTTTTGCGTTTTCCAAAAAGAAAAGAAATCGGAATTGCGCCAGATACAATTGCTTCAATGCAGCCAGCTGGTTCAAAGAAAAGGCCGTATGAGATTTGGGTAATGTACCAGCAAAAAGTTAAAAGTCCAGGAAAAATTACAATTATCAGCGCCTGGAGATATCCGGGGATAAGTCCGATTCACGAGCCGCCGCCGATTCCGGAGGAGGTTTGGGAGATTTTGAATAAAGAGAAAAATTGACTGGCGGATAGTAAATTGATATAGTTATTTATCAGGAAAGTTCTATAAAAAACAAGGAGGTGGCAAGGAATGAAAAAAGGAAAGCGAGAAGGAGAGGAAATAAAGACAATCGATTTCATTCGGAAAATCCCGCCGCAGGCAGTTGAAGCAGAAATAGTATTATTACAGACGATATTTTTTGACAATCAAGTCGCATCCGAGGCCAGGGATATAATTTCTGACTCTGGAGAGGAATTTTATCGGCATGCGCACGAAATTATCTATCGGGCGATGATAAGCATTTTAAAAAGGGGAGGCACAATCGATTTGATTACATTGATAGATGAGCTGAGGCGGCAGGACAAGTTGGACACGGTTGGGGGCACGTACTACTTAGACCAGCTTTTTCTCAAAGAAGCGCCAACCATGAAGACAGCAGGATATTGCCCGGCCAATGCCGAGCATTATGCCCATATCATCGTCCAGAAATATCTGCTCCGTAAGATAATCAGCATTGGCTGGGAGGTAATTGAAAGGGCGAACAATGAGGATGAGATGCGGGTGATTATAAGTAAAATGAGAAAAATAAAAACGATGATTGATGAATTAATCGTCGAAGTGAAACGAAGGGCGTAAACTTAAAGCCTGCTAAGATTGCCGTAGTAATCTTAGCAGGCCCTCTTTTTATTTGCATTATTTTTGAAAATGTGCTATTATTAAATCCATGGAATTAGATCAATTCGAGGAATTAGTGGATAAAGGGATAGCGGAAATTCCGCAGAAATTTCTCAAAAAACTGAAGAACGTGGCTGTTGTGGTTGAAGATGAGCCGAATCAGGAACAAACAAAGAAATTGAAACTGCGAAAGAACTATACGCTTTTCGGCCTTTATGAAGGGGTGCCGCAGATAAAGCGCGGCGCTTATTACTCGGCTTTGCCTGACAAAATCACTATCTTTAAAAATTCAATTGAGCAATATGCGCGGACGTCAGACAAAATAAAAGAAATCGTAAAAAATACCGTCTGGCATGAAATTGCCCATCATTTTGGTTTTGGCGAGGATGAGTTAAGAAAAATAGAGAAGAAACGCAATTTGAAGCAATAGAAAGGAGGGCTTAAAATGGCTATATCGGCAGTTTTTAAGAAACATTGTTTGGCAGTAGATGCTTGCGGCGACCTAGATGACCTTGATTGCATAGTTGAACCCGGCCGGGATAAAAGAAAAGGACCGAAAAAGGAGACGCAATTAATAATTGACTTACCGGAATGTCCTCCCGAGCAGGTCAGCAAATTAGAGGCGAAAGTTGAGCAAGTCGTCGAAAAATACGGGGGATTAATAGTTCGTTAATCATTAGATAGCGACTATTTTATTTACAAAAGGCTGATTATTAAAAATCAGCCTTTTTTCTTTCAAAAACTTACCTGTGAATTAAAGGGCTAGCCCCGTTAGAAGTTCATCTGGCATGGAGGTTACAAGATAGCTTCTAGCGAATCGCCTGCGGCTTTATTTGTGAAAAAACCAGCATGTGGATAAAAACTTCTAACGGGGCTGGCTATTTACGCATATTTATGTATAATATATGTATAATCATTAAGGAGGCATTTAAGAGGTCGAATATGGCCCAAGATTAAAAACCCCGTTTGGTCGGGGAAAATGGGTCAGCGAACATAATTTACATAATCAAATAAACATATTTTATATGCCAGGTAGTAGAAATTCGACTGACCCGCTTTTGTGGGATAAAAACTATGTCGATTTTACTATTTGGTACCGATAGTGCGAATGAAGGCAGGCAATTTTTCTTTTAAAAGAGCTTGTCGAATTTTCACTACCTGGTATGGCAGAAGAAAAAAATGAGCCAGTAATAGCTTACTGTGTTAAATGTAAAGACAAAAGAGAAATGCAAGACCCCAGAGAGGTTTCAATGAAAGGAAAAGGGGGCGTTGAACGTCGGGCAATGACCGGCATATGCCCGAAATGCGGCACCAAGATGTTTAGAATAATGGGCAAGAAATAGTAGTGCTCCAATAGCGATCCGAATTATCCGAATTCTCATCCGAATTATCCAAATTTAAATTCGTAGCATTCGGATGCCATTCGTAGATTCGGATCGCTATTTGTTATGCTATCGCGACTTTTGTATCATTTTTTAAGCTATCCCCATTATTTAATCTACGCAGGGATTTTTTTATTGATGATTTTTATGGGAGAGGAACTGTTGCTGATAATCGGCGCGCTAGCCCGCTTCGGTTTTATTGATTTTTGGGACGCCGTTTTCTTT
>Ga0100388_10004368_pt1 | contig 11782 bp, 10 predicted proteins | sample CryGeymeta201512_FD_81536 | JGI IMG/M metagenome (GOLD analysis project Ga0100388, IMG submission 81536) | Groundwater microbial communities from Crystal Geyser aquifers in Utah, USA - Crystal Geyser metaG 2015-12 | ecosystem: Environmental > Aquatic > Deep subsurface > Groundwater | place... | reverse complement strand
CGCCTCGGAGGCGGGCAGGACGCCCGCCGAGAATGCGCGAAAAGTATTTTCAGGCCGGGAACGCTTGACTGCCGACACAAGCTGGATAGTTACGGAGGCAATTATGAAAAAACTGGCTGTCATACTGCTGATGGTTGGCATCGTGAGCCTGGCGCAGACCGCCCGGACGGCCGAGTTCACCGTGAGCAGCCCGCAGTTGCCCGCCAACGGCCGGATGGCCGAGGCCCAGGTCTACAACAGCTTTGGCTGCACCGGCAAAAACATCTCACCCATACTCATGTGGCAAAACGCCCCGGAGAAGACCAGAAGCTTTGCGGTCACGGTCTATGATCCCGACGCACCCACGGGCAGCGGCTGGTGGCACTGGCTCATCTTCAATATCCCGACCAAGGTCAACATGCTGCCAGAAAACGCCGGCAATAAAGAGGCCGGCCTGGCCCCGGCCGGCAGCACGCAAAGCCGGACCGACTACGGCACCCCCGGCTACGGCGGCGCCTGCCCGCCGGCCGGCGACCAGCCGCACCGTTATATTTTCACGGTCTTTGCCCTGGATGTGGACACCCTGCCCCTGCCTGAAAACGCCAGCGCCGCCATGGTGGGCTTCAATCTCAACCAGCACGCCATCGCCAAGGCCCAGATGACGGTGCATTACTCCCGGTGACCCCCGCGGGAAACCCTGGCGCCGACCGGCCTTCCTGCCCGTTGGTTACTGCAAACTTTCGATGGTGTCCAGCCGGTTTTCTATCTTCTTAATGAAGGTATGGGCCAGTTCGTTGCCCGGATCAAGCTCTTCGACATATTCAAAAATGCCCTGGGCATCGATGTAGGCCTTCCGGGCATACAGCTCCTGCCCGCGCTCCATCATCAGGCCGATCTCCCGTTGCAGGCCTTTCTCCAGAAGCCGCGCCAACCCCTCCGCCCCTTCATCGTTTTTTTCAGCAAGACATAGCTGCCGGATGGTCGCCATGGCACTGGTAAATTCACGTTGTGCGAAAATGGGCGTGGCCGCGGCAGGTGGTTGCGCAAGGCGGGCCTGCAGAACCTCGCGCAGGATCTCCCTGGCCTCATGATGCTTCGGCTCCAGGCCAAGGATGCGGCCGGCATAGATGAGGGCTTGCCGCGGATCATGCTGCCGCATCTGGTCGCGGGCCAGCTTGAGGAGATAACCGGTATCCTGCCGCTGTTGCACTTTTTTTTGCAACGCCTTAATCTGCTCGTTGTCCGGCGCCATGGTCTGGGCCTTTTGCAGGATCGCCTTGGTCCGCGCCAGCTTGCCAGCGGCAAGGAGCTTTTCACTTTCATTCAGATAGGTGGCGACCTGTTGCTCCTTGGCAAAATCGAGCCAGGGAGCCAGGCGAAGAGCCGTCTGGTTGCTGAAGTCATAGGATAAGAGGGTTTCATTTTTCCTGATCATGGCCTGGAGTTCTTCAGGCTTGCTGGTGTAGGCCACGCTCTCTTGCCGAAGCTGGTCTTCAAGCGCGGCCAGCTTCTCCCGAATGGCCTGGTCCGCACGTAACTGTTCATAGGCGGCACACGCCTCGGCATGGGCGGGATTAAGCCGGATAGCAGCGTTAAATGCGACCAGGGCGCGCTCCTTGTCGGTCGCCGGATAGCCGCGGCCGCGCTCATACAGCCTGGCACTTTCCCTGGCCACCTTGTCTTCCAGGGCAACGATCTTGGCCTGTAACCCTTCCAGGCGGTCGTCATAAGCGTAGGCCGCCTTATAACTGGCCGCGGCATCATAAAATTCGCCTTGCCGAACATGCTGATCCCCGGCCCGCAAATGCGCGGCTACCAGGGCGGCAATGTCCCGGTAGATATCAATCCGCACGTCTTCCGGGATATTAGCGGGCGCCGGGATTTTGGTGGGCTCTGGAATGTTGGCGGGTTCCTTGACCGGGGCACAGCCCCCCGCGGCCCCGAAAACCATGGCCAAAAACAGGCAGAGAACCAGACGATGCAAGGTGTCGGTAGGCATCATGACCTGACAATCAACAGCTCAATGGGCGTGGCAAAGCCCTTTTGCACGATGGGACCGATCTTCTCGACCGCATGGACCCGGCCGGTGCGCTCGTACGTCTGCCGGTTGGTAAGAATTTCCGCGGGCCTCGCCCTGGCGCACAGGCGAGAGGCCAGGTTGACGGCCGACCCCATGCAGGTAAAATCCATCCGGTCCTGCGAGCCGATATTGCCGGCCACCACCTTGCCGTGGCAAATCCCTATACCGACCTGCACCGTATGGAGTTCTTTGGTCATGCGGTCGATATTGGCCTGCTTGATGGCCTGCTGGATGGCAATGGCGGCGTTGATGGCGTTTTCTATGCCATCCGGGCCGCCAAACACAGCCATCACCGCATCGCCGACAAACTTATCGATATCGCCTTGCCAGTTTCGGATGATCTCGGCCTGCAAATTGAAATAAAAGTTGACAATGGCCACCACCTCCTGGGCGCCCTTCGCCTCGCTCAAGGCGGTAAAGCCGCGAATGTCCGAGAAGAAGATCGTCAGTTCTTTGTGCTCGCCGCCCAGCCTGATATCCCGCGGGATGCCCTGCTTGATCATGGTGATGGTGGAACCGGAGACGAATTTCTGCAGCATCTTCTTCTCCTTGAGGCCTCGCACCATCTGCTTGAATTCGTTCCCCAGGTCTTCAATCTCGTCATTGGTGGCGACATTCAGGTCCACGTCGAGGTTGCCCCGGGCCACCGCGCTCACCGCGCCGGCCAGCTTCAGAATCGGCTTGGTGAACCGGGAGCCCAGCATATAGGCGAACACCAGGACAATGGGCAGGACAATGATAGTGCTGGCGACCGACACCAGAATGACCTTGCCGATGCCCTTGAAGATGGTCTCGCGACTGTAGGCAATGACCACGGCCCCGAGGCAATTGGCCTTATGTTCGTATTCATAAATGATCGGTTTGACAAAACGATAGGCCGGCCGCACCTCCTCGCCCGGGGGCCCATGAAGAAACGACTCATAAAAGATATCATCGGTGGCCGCGGTCAGAATCCGCTGGGCCAGGCGCGGCTCGAGCCGGACGCCGCTCTCGTCCTTTGCCCGGAGCCCCCCGAAATAGGCAAACTCAAGGGTGTCGCCGGTTTTCACGGTCATGTACACCGAGATATCGAGCACCCCCATGGACTTTAAGCGCCGCGACTTCTTAAGAACCTCTTCCAGATTGGCCTTGTCGGCCGGGGTTCTCTCCAGCAAGGCGATGAGCGAGGTCTCGCTGATGCGTTCCAGCGAGGTTTCGGCAATCTTGAAGGTTTTTTCGAGGATAACCTCGTTCATCAGGCGGATGGTGAAATAGTCGAGACAGGCCACTGTCACCAGGATGGACAGGATGATAAAACCGATCAGCCGGAGCCGTAAGCCACCCTTGCGGAGAATTTTTCTGATTAAAACAGGCATGATGTGGGACGTCTGAAATGAGAACCAACCAGGACGACGGCCGGGCGTCAGTCCTCCTGGCGGAAACCGGCGAGCGGTTCGCCCTTCTCGCCCTCGCTGGAGAGCAGGACCAGATCCACCCGTCGGTTGCTGGCCCGGCCCGCCTCGTCGGCGTTATCGGCAATGGGCCGGAACTCGCCGTAGCCCACCGCGGTAAGCCGGGTGGGCTTGAAATACATGGTATCCACCAGGTAATGCACCAGGTTGGTGGCGCGGGCCGTGGACAGTTCCCAGTTGGACGGGAAGGCCACGGAATGCACCGGCACATTGTCGGTATGGCCTTCGATGCGGATGGGGCTGGTGCTGTCCGCCAGCAACTTAGCGATCTCCTGCAAAAGCGGCAAGGCCTCCGGCCGGATCATGGCGCTCCCCGAAGCGAAGAAGCCCGCCTCCTTGAGGCTTACCACCAGGCCCCGGCGGTCCGTGGAAACCTTGACCTTATCCCGCGCCCCACTGGTCATGAGGACACCGGTGACCCCATCCTTGAGGCTGGCCAACTGTTCGGCCTCGGCCAGGATCCCGGGGGCCACGGCCTCGGGTGAGGCGGGCGGCGGCTGGGTTACCACCACCGGCGGCGGCGGCCTGAGATCAACGGTTTCAACCAGGCTTGGCACCACCGAGCCGGATCGGTGCTGCTCATAGCCAAAGGAGCCCCGCACCGAGACCGCCACCTCCTCCACCTTCTGCCGGTCAACCTGGGATATGGCGTAAAGGGTGACGAAGACGGCGAACAGCAAGGTGATGAAGTCCGCGTAGGAGATGAGCCAGCGCTCCGGATTCGGTGACTTTTCCTGTTTATGCTTTTTTCGCACCGGGCGCCTCGCGCGGCTTGGGTTGATGCACGGTGGTGGCGGCATAGAAGCCCTGGAGCTTGTCAATGATCAGACGGGGATTATCCCCATGCAGGATGGCCAAAAAACCCTCGAAGACGATCTCCTTCAACAGGAGTTTTTCCTGCATCCTTTTCCTCAGTTTGGTGCCTATGGGGATGCAGACGAGGTTGGCGGTCATCAAACCGTAGATGGTGGCCACGAAGGCCACGGCGATGCCGGCCCCGAGGTTGGCGGTATCGTTAAGATTGCTCACCACATGGATGAGGCCGAGCACCGCGCCGATGATGCCGATGGTGGGGGCGAAACCGCCGGCCGCCTCAAAGACCTCGGCGTTCAGCCGGCACGTTTCTTCAAAGGAATTGATTTCAATCTCCATGACCTCCTTGAAACGCATGGCCTCCGTGCCATCCACCAGCAAGGTGAGCCCCTTGCGGATAAAGCGATCCTCGGTCTTGTCTATTTCCTCCTCCAGCCCCAGCAGCCCGGCCCGCCGGGCCTTGTTGGCATAGCCGGCGATAAGCTGGATGATTGCAAAAGGATCTTCCTCGTCATGGAGCAGGGCCGTTTTGGCATCAGCCAGGGCCCGGATGATTACTTGCATGGGAAAGGAAACCAGGGTGGCGCCGCAGGTGCCCCCCAAAACAATGACAGCGGCGGTGGGCTGCAAGAGGGCATTGAAATGCCCACCCTCCAGCATCTGGCCGGCAATGACGGCGCCAAAACCAAGAATCAGGCCAAGAAGCGTGGCGATATCCATGCAGGGGCTCACTCTACCATGAAGAAAAACAAAGTCCGGGCCGCACCAGGGCACGGGCCGGCGACTGCTGACGACAGCAACGCAAGGCCCATCATTAAGTCGATACAATCTACACTATTTCTGAAGTATTTGGAAATCTTAACCTTTATCCTGGGACCAAGCCATCCTGCCCCGGGAAAATCCGCCGCTCCTCTTCTTCAGTAACTATCCAGCCCAACCGCGATCCAGGTGAGTTCCCGAACTGGCAATGCTTTTCGCGGCTTCGTCCGCGACCTCAGGCGCGGGATGCGCGGGATTCCCAAGCCGCCGGCCGCGGTCGCTCACCGATACGCGGACGAGCGGCCGGCAATCCGTGCGTGGTCACCGCAGCCGGCCTTCCTCTCCCGACGCACCCGCGGGAGCGGGCCAGACCATGGTCTTGCCCGCCAGGGCGGTCTTGGCCCCGGCCAGGGCGGTCCGCGCCAGGTCGCTGGCCGCCACCTCGTGGCCCAGGATCAGATCCACCACCACCGCCGGCTGGAGTTCATCGCCCAGCTTGGCGGGCGCGTATCCCGGCTCCCGGCCGTCGATCCGGCGCAGCAGCCCGGTGCGCACCAGTTCATCGAGCACCAGCCGGATGAAACCACCCGGCTGCCTGATCCGCTCGGCCAGGCTATGGAATGTAGTGACGGTGCGGCCGTGCATATCCGCCCCGGCCGCTGCCAGGATGGTAAAGGCCAGGGCCAACCGCAGGCTGGGCAACAGGCGTTGCTCCTCCCGGACATAATCAGGCCACTCCTGAATGGCGTAGGCCACCTCGGCGCCCAGCAGGAAGACCAGCCAGTCGACGTAGAGCCAGAGCAGGAAGAGCGGCAGGGTGGCGAAGGAACCGTAGATGGCGTTGTAGTTGGCCACGCCGATCTGCAGACCAACGTACAGGGACTGAACGACAAACCAGCCCACCCCGCCTACCAGGCCGCCAACCAAGGCGGGCAGGAGGCGGACGCGGGTGTTGGGCAGAAAACGGTAGAGCAGGCTGAAGGTTACCGCCACCACCACCAAGGGCAGCCGGTGGAGCAGAAAACCGCCCAGCCAGGGCATGGGCAGTACCCCTTGCAGCCAGCCGAACAGTCGCGGGCTCCGCAGGACCGCCTCGGTGGCCAGGGCCAGGTTGAGGGCGACCGGCAGGAGGATCATGACGGCGAAGTAGTCGAGGATCTTCCGGCCCATCGACCGGCGGCGGTCCGCCTTCCAGATGCAGTTCATGGCCTCCTCGATGCTGTTCAGGAGGGCCACCACCGCCAGCAGCAGGCCGCAGATCCCGAAAAAACCCAGGGCCGCGAAGTTGGTCTGGTCCACATAGTCAAACACCTGGTCCACGGCCCGGTGCAGGTGGGAGGAAAGGTTGCGGCCAACGGCGGGCTCCCGGCCGACCACGGCCGGCACGACAGGCCCGGCAGACGCCAGCTCATGTGGGGCATCAAGCTGCTCGATAAAGGCATAGGCCGCCTGGCGCATCTGGCCGCCGGCCCCCAGCCCCTTGAGCACCGAGGTCCCGAGCGCCAGCAGCGGCACCATGGCCAGCACCACGGTAAAGGTAAGGGCACTGGCCCGCATGGGAATGCGATCGAGGTGAAACTCCTTGCCAACGATGATCAGCACGCGGACCAGGGCGCGAGCCCAGCGCGCCAGCCCGTTTTCGGCCGGTGCGTGATTGAGCCATATCCAGTCACTCACCCGCCGGCCCAGGCAACGGAGACGTGCGGCCATTGAGGCCAGGACCGATGGTGTTGCAACGCTCATGGCGCCCCCTCACATCTCCAGGCCATTGGCGCGACAGGCATCAAGCACCAAATCCCGCAGACCGGCAATGAAGAGAGGCCGGTCATTGAGCGAGGCGGCGCGGGCCAGCTTCAGGCCAAGATCCTCGGCCAGCCGCCGATACTGGATATCGATCTCGTAAAGGGTCTCCACGTGGTCGGAGACGAAACTGATGGGCACCATAAGCACCGCCTTGACGCCCTGCCCGGCCAGCTCGGCAAGCATCTCCGGGGTGGACGGCGCCAGCCAGCGCACCGGCCCGCTACGGCTCTGGAAACAGAGGCGGCCGGCCAGGCCGGTGAGTTTCTCCACCGCGACCATGGTTTCCTTGAGCTGATCCAGGTAGGGGTCACCCTCCTCGATGAAGCTGACCGGCAGGCTGTGGGCGCTGTAGACCACCTGCGCCGCATCCTCGCCCATGGCCCGATAGCCTGCCAGGATGTTGTCGGCCAGCGCGCGGACATAGTCGGCCTGAGTAGGCCAGGAGGGAATATCAATAACAGTGAACTGCCCGGGCATGGCAGCCGCCGCCTTATGCAGATCATCCAATGAGGAGCCGGTGGTGGCCACTGAGTAATGGGGGTAAAGGGTAAGGGCGACCAGATTATGGATGCCGTCCGCGGCCAGGCCGGCCAGGACTTCACGGGCATACGGCGGCCAGTAGCGCATGGCCACCTTCACCCGGAAACGGCCGTGCTCGGCGAGCGCCTTTTCAAGGGCCGCCGCCTGCGCCGCGGTGATGCGAGCCAGTGGCGAACCGCCGCCGATCTGCCGGTAGTATTCGCGACTCTTCGGGGCACGCCGCCGGGCAATAAGGCGGGCCAGGGGCTTCTGGAGAAACTTTGGCCCCAACCGGATGATCTGGCGGTCGGAAAAAAGGTTGTAGAGAAAGGGCTCCACATCATCCAAGCGCTCGGGCCCGCCAAGATTCAGGAGCACGACGCCGATGGTTGCCGGTTGCTCTTGAGGCATGCCGTCCTCCTAAGGGCAAAAAAGCCGCTGGTCAATACGAGCCGCCACCTCTACGGGGCCAAAGGGTAGCCCGGCAAAAATCCTGTTCTCCAGGGCCTTGCAGCGCTCGAAATTCGCGCGAATGGCCTGGTGACGCCGGGCGTCTTGGCGGCCGTACCGGTCGAGGATGTAGACCAACCGTTCTGCCAGGCTGACCACCTGATCATGGTTGACTCGTTTGTCGGCGTAATAGACGATCTCCTCTTCCGTAAAGGCCTCCCGCCCCGTGTCCCGCAAAATAACGTGCTGGGCGACGATCTCGGCGATCTCGACCATGCCATGGGCCAGGCAGATCTCCCGGCCCCTTGCGGCATGGTCCTCCTCGGTGTTCAGACAGGCGGTCTTGCCGATATCGTGCAGCAAGGCCCCGGCCACCGCCCGCTCCCGGGACAGGACCGCGCCCGCCTGCCGGATATTGTCAACCAGCAACGCCGCTACCCGGGCCACGAGCATGGAATGATCCCGGATATTGCCGAGCATGCCATACTCCGCCATGAGGCGGCAACAATCGTCCACCGTGGGAATCATACGTTGCAGGTCACTCGTCGTCAGCCGTCCTTATGCCCGCCCCTTGCCACTCAGTTCGTGGACCAGTTGCACCAGGAGCTTGGCCTTTTCCACCGGCGTTTCGGGCTGGATACCATGCCCCAGGTTGAAGATGTGGCCGCGGGCCTTACGGCCCTGCGCGATAATGCGCTCGACCCTAGTGGCCAGCCTGTCCTCGGGCAGCAGCAGGGCGACAGGGTCCAGGTTGCCCTGCAGGGACACATCCTGGCCCAGCCGGGCCACGGCATCATCGATGGAGACCCGCCAGTCCACCCCCAGCACATCGGCGCCACTGGTCTTGGCCATCTCCAGAAGCGTCGCGCCGTTGTTGGCGAAGTAGATCACCGGCACCCCGGTCTCCTTCAGTGCGCGGACGAGCCACTGCACATAGGGCAGGGCGAACTCCGCGTAATCATCCGGCGCCAGCACCCCGACCCAGGAATCGAAAATCTGCAGGGCCTGGGCCCCGGCCGCTGCCTGGGCCTGGAGGTAATTGATGGTGCAGGCCGTGATCTTTTCCAGAAGCTTCCGGTACAACTCCGGGGCCTGATACATCATCTGCTTGGTATGCCAGAATGTCCTGGAACCGCCACCCTCGATGAGGTAGGTGGCCAGGGTAAAGGGCGCCCCGGAAAAACCGATCAGGGGCACCTTGTCGGCCAACTCGCGGCGCAGGATGCGAATGGTGTCCAGGACATAGGTGAGTTCAAGCTCCGGGTCCGGGACCACCAGCCGATCGACGGCCGCTGCGTCGCGGATGGGATGGGCGAACACCGGCCCGCGGTTTTCGAGGAAATCCAGTGGGGCCCCCATCTTTTCCATGGGGACCAGGATATCGGAAAAGAGGATGGCCGCGTCCACCCCGAGGATATCGACCGGCTGCATGGACACCTCGGCGGCCGCCTCCGGGGTCTTGCAGAGTTCCAGAAAAGTGAATTTATCCCGGACCGTATGATATTCCGGCAGATAGCGGCCGGCCTGGCGCATGATCCAGATGGGGGTGTAAGGCACGGCCTCGCCCCGGCAGGCCTTCAAGAAAGTGTCATTCATCATCGTTTCTCCGAATTTATATGGTTAGGGCAGGTTTACGAACCCCACCCTGGCTGGCTGTGTCGGACGAGTCGGACTGGTCAGACAGGTCAGACGGGTCCACCACTAGCCTTTAAACTTCCTAGGTACATGGGTGCAGAAGGGTTCCTCGCCCAGATAATCGCCGCTCACCGCATAGGCCCTGGCCCGGCAACCGCCGCAGACCCCGACGTATTCGCAACTGCCGCAGCGGCCCTTGTAGCCCTTGAAATCGCGCATCTCCGCAAACAGGGTGGAATTCTCCCAGATATCCTTGAAGGACTGCTGGTGGAGATTGCCCGCCGCCTTGGGGAAATAACTGCAGGGCAGGACGTTGCCGTCCACGTCGATCAGGCAGATGAGCTGGCCGGCCAGGCAGCCCTTGGCGCCGCCGGTGGAAAATTTCAAGGTCCGGCGTTTGAAGTCATCACCCTGCTTCTTGGCCTGCTCCAGCACCACCCGGTAATAGCTGGGCGCGCAGGTGGGTCGCACCAGGATATCCTCCTCGTGCTTTTCCATCTCATAATGCCATTCCAGGAGTTTTTCGTAATCCGCCGGCGAGATCAGCTCATCCATGATGGCCTCGCCGCGGCCGGTGGGCACGATCATGAACATATACCAGGCCGTGGCCCCCAGGGACTTGGCCAGGGCCAGGAGCTTGGGGATCTCCTCCTGATTGCGCTTGGTGAACGAGGAGTTGATCAAAAATTGGATGCCGTTCTCCTTGAACAACTTGGCGGCGTTGATGGTGGCCGCAAAGGCGCCGGGCTGATTGCGGAAGTTATCGTGCACCGGGGCCGAGGCGCCGTCGAGGCTCAGGGAGACCATCTTGATGCCCGCCGCCTTGATCTTGCCGCAGATCTCCTGGGTCACCAGGGTACCGTTGGTGGCCAGGCACATGCGCAGCCCCTTGGCGTTGCCATGGGCGGCGATCTCGAAGACGTCCGGCCGCAGCAGGGGCTCGCCGCCGGAAAGCACCACCACCGGTTTGGCATAGGCGGCGATGTCGTCCAGGACGCGGATGGCCTCGGACAAGGGAAAATCCGGATGGCCATCGATCTCCATACCGGAAGAGGAACGGCAGTGCACACAGTTCAGGTTACAGCGCCGCGTGATCTCCCAGGCAATCCATTTGGCTTCAAATTCCACGACAGTTCTCCGCTAGTTTTTCCGACTCACAGCAGGTCGGCGGCCACCGCCGCCAGGGGGCTGCGTTCGGTTTTGGTCAGGGTGATATGGCCGTGCAGGGGCACACCCTTCAGACGCTCGGCCGTGTACACCAGGCCGTTACTGCTCGAATCCAGGTACGGGTTGTCAATCTGGTAAGGATCGCCGGTGAGCACCATCTTGGTACCCTGGCCGGCCCGGCTGACAATGGTCTTCACCTCGTGGGGCGTCAGGTTCTGGGCCTCGTCGACAATCACAAACTGACGGGGAATGGAGCGGCCACGGATATAGGTGAGCGCCTCCAGCTCTATCTGCTTGCTGTGCATCAGGCCCTCCACCTGGACCCGGGCCGGCTCGCCCTCGTCCCGCTTCTGGTGGCCATCGCCCATGAGGAAGGTAAGGTTGTCGAAGATGGGCTGCATCCAGTGGGAGAGCTTCTCGTCCTTGTCGCCTGGCAGGTAGCCGATATCCTTGCCAAACGGGATGATGGGCCGGGACACCAGAATCTTATCATATAACCTATGCCCCAAGGTGCATTCCAGGGCGGCGGCCAAAGCCAGGAGGGTCTTGCCGGTGCCGGCCTGACCCACCAGGGTGACCAATTCGATGGCCGGGTCCATAAGGAGTTCCAGGGCCATGCGCTGCTCCTTGCTGCGCGGCCGGATATGCCAGGCCTCATCGTATTCCTTGGTAAGGGGCACCAGCACGCCCGCGCCATTCATGCGGCCCAGGGCGGTATGCTTCTCGTCGACCTGGTCTTTAAGCAGGACGAACTGGTTGGTCATGATATCCTTGTCCGCCAAGGCGATGGACTTGTCCCGATAAAACTGGTCGATAAGGGCGCCGTCCACAACCCGTTCGCACTGGCCTCTGTACAACTGGTCAAAGTTGACCTTCTGCTTCTCGAAGTCCATGACCTCGATGCCCAGGGCATCGGCCTTGAGCCGGGCGTTGATATCCTTGGACACGAAGATGACCACCTCGCCCTGCTGCAGGAGGGCATGGGCCACGCTCAGGATGCGATTGTCGGCCACCCCCATGTCCAGGCCGGATTGATCCGGGATGTCCTGCTCGATGACGATCTTGACAATGCCCCCCTGGTCGGTGGCCACCCCCTCGCGCAGATGCCCCTTGGCCCGCAAGGTGT
>Ga0100388_10004316_pt1 | contig 11872 bp, 7 predicted proteins | sample CryGeymeta201512_FD_81536 | JGI IMG/M metagenome (GOLD analysis project Ga0100388, IMG submission 81536) | Groundwater microbial communities from Crystal Geyser aquifers in Utah, USA - Crystal Geyser metaG 2015-12 | ecosystem: Environmental > Aquatic > Deep subsurface > Groundwater | place: USA... | reverse complement strand
CGTAAGTCAGATGGAGAACCCGGTATTGTTGCCATTTGGCGTGGTTGGCAAAGGCTACAGGATATGGCGGCTACTTGGGCGCTGATTGCTGATGACCATACCATACTTATGGGTAATAGATAGGACATCTCAGGCTTTGGATAATATTAAGGCGGTGTTATCGTCTTCTGCCTATGCGTCACATGACCCCGATCAAATTAAAATCGCAATCGCAGATGTTCTGACCAAATTTGACGAAAAACTTGCCAGTATTGATGCTAATCCCAAAATCGTTCAAGAAGCCAGCGCCGAACAAGAACATGATGATAGCATTGGAAGTCTTAAAAAAACTTTGCTGAAACTACTGGACCGTAAACCACCTGAAAGAACAGGCGACAAATGACCTGGATCTCTCCCGGTATTGAAGTAAGCAACGGGGCGGGAGGTTGGCAGGCGATGATGGCTTGGCAGATCTGTTTGCGTCCTTATAAAGAATGGATTAATTCACGTTGGGGGTTTAATGCCAGCGTCTTGCTGGAAGAAGCTCTTGACCGCCTAAAACTTTTTATTGAGTCACAATATGTTATTGATTTTGATTTTCAAGTAGAGTGCCGTAACCAGCGCTCAGTTGTTTTGCGCAGCATAAATTACCCCCAAAAAGGATTATCCTTGGGATTGCTTGGAAAAATTTATGCTGCGTCAGAACAGCAAATTTATACAGATGCCTTGGCTTTTGGCCGCGAAATGGAGTCGGTTTTTCCACATGACTTTTTTCTACATCGCGCATCAACCGAACAGGAATTTCGTCAAGTTAACGGTAGCAGCATCTTGGATGGTACGAATCTTGACGTAAGCATCGTTGCAATTCGACGAGGAGATGTATTTGTAAAAGAATTTCAAACAATGCCAAGGTTTTCAGGTTTTTGGCAAGCCAGTACACGTTCCAGCGAGCAAATTTGGCGCGCCCTGGCCGGCACAGATCGCCCATCTTTGTTTAGCGTTTCGCTCCGTCCAACGGTGATTTACGAACAGGAACGGCAGTTTCTGCTTGAGGCAAGACAGAATGTAGCCAACTTGGACAAGCAGCAGAATCAAACATCATCGCTGGCTTTATATCAATCTTGGGCAGAAAGTTATCTCAAAAGACGGCTGACACCCTGGAAGAAATTCTTCAATCTACACGTGCATGTAGCCATGATTGGAGAGATGGATGAGAGCTTACCCAGAAATATTGGGGCGGCAATTACACGGGATATTGGTGAACAGTCATTGCCAGGCTTTCGAATTGTCACACCGCAGTCAGGTAAAGAGAGCATTGCATGGCGCAGGGAGATTCTTCAGATGAATGCTCTACCGTTGTTCACCCGACTCGATGAAATTGCCGATCTGGAAGAAGCATTTTCAGTTTTTCGTTTGCCTTATTTACCTGAAACCGGGTTGCCCAATGTTAAGTTTGTTTGCCCTGATAAAGAACAATAGATGACTTTACTGCAAAAACCCATTCACCGCACGCGTACCTGCGGTTGGTGCAAGCAGAGACGCGGAGTATACAGAGCGCAGAAAATGCTTTTTCGGCAGTAAAACGCTGATTTTTTTCCAGAAAAAGCAGAAACATCTGCGTTCTTTGCGTCTCTGCTGTAAGATTCTCATTTTGCAGTAGAGTCATAGATGACTCCACTGCAAAAAGGTTATTTTCTGCAGCGTTACCGCCATATGTACGGGCTTGATTGTTGCAAAAGCGCCATATGTGGTGGATGCCTGCTGAATAGTTGATCTATTGCAGTGGAGTCATAGATGGTTCTTTGAGAATTTCTGTGGTAAGACCCCAATAGATTACGATGAAAAAAACATCCAAAAAGACCGTACATGTTCGGGTTATCAAACAACTGGCCATTGGCTTATCTGTAGAGGCTGACGACGGTAGCCGTGGACTTGTTCGCGCGAGAGAAATTTCGTGGGATGAAAATCGGCGCGCAAATTGGAAAAAAAAATATCCGATTGGTTGGAAAGGACAAGCAACCATCATCACTTTAGATAATAGCCAAACAATAGAGTTTAGCATCCGCTTGGCAGAAAAAGATCCTTGGGATGACTTGGCTAGTAGAATTCACAACGAAAAGATATTCGTTGGGATTGTGGGGGGGGTTGTTGGGTATGGGGCTTTCATCGAAATTGCGCCGGGAATCAGCGGGCTTTTACATCGGTCACAGTTACCTGTTTGGTTCAAGGGTGACCCACTAAACTTATTTTGGCCCGGCGACAAGGTAAAAGTAACCGTCCGTGCAATAGATTATGGGCAGAGACGAATCAGTTTAAGCCTGCCTTTTTCCCAAGTTCCTGAAGAAGATAAAAATTTGCGTAATGTGTCGTCTATGTCGTCAATGAAGGACAGTGGATGCCCACTGCCAAGCATCACATCCAACCTGACAGAGTTTATACGAAAAGGAACAGCAAAAAAGCATATTTTGGTGGTAGAAGATGAACCAGAACAACGGGTTGCATTATCTAATTGGCTGCGTAAAATTGGACAACGGGTAGAAGTGGCGGAAAACTCTGAAAAAGCATTAGCCTTATTACAAAAAACGCAGCCAGATATTGCCATTATTGATATTGGCCTCCCCAAAATAAATGGCGCACAACTAGCCGAAATGATTTTAGACCAATGGCCGAAAGTGCGCGTGATCAGCACCACTGATTGGGCGCGTGCTGACGAAATGATGGAAATGCTTGAAAAACTTCAGGCGCGCGGCGTGGAGTTGTTGATTAAGCCCCTTTTACCGGAAGATATCATCCACCTTCTAGAAAATCAAGGCAAAGGTTTTCTCAGCCCGTTACCAAATAACGTTGAAGAGAATAGAGCAGAACTTACACTATCAGAAGTTTCCGCGTCAAACGAAAGCCAGAAAATCAAAGCACTATTACAACAATTTCGCCTTCTGCTGGGGTTTGAACAGGTGATTTTATTCACTTTTGATTCAGCGCAACGATCAGTCTCTATTTTGGAACAATCGGGAGGAACACAATTTGGGAAAAAAGTAATTTCATCCCTGATTTTTAGTCCGGTCAGAGATGTGGCAGAAAGCCGGCAAGCAATCTTTGTCAACGAAATTTCGCCTTTGTACGAGGAGCGTTTTCGATATCTTTTGGAATTTATTCCAACGATGAAAAGTTGCATTGGGGTACCTGTTTTTGTACAAACAACAGCAAGCTATGCCCTTTTTGCCATTGATGCAAAACCGCACCAAATTAGTAATGAACAACGCGCTTACGCTACTGCAATGGCATTAGCGATTAGTTCAGTCCTGGAACAGTACATTTTCCAAGAAAAAGCAATTCTTATGCAACGCGCGGCGCTCATTGGTCAGTTAACGCGCGCCTTAGTGCATGAAATCAACAACCTGATAGCGCCACTCGCTTCTCGTTTGGGAAATTTACAGGAAAAACTCTCGCTGCTCGAAAAAAGTCCGCATCCCCTAGATTTACAAGAACAACGCAACCATTTAGTCGAAAGCGAATTAATTGAATTTCAAACCTATATTCGCAAAATAATTGGCACAACCCGCATGTTTGGGCATATTGCGGCAAAAGAGAAAAACGAGATTTTGCGTGTGGATAAAATTATCGAAGAAACTTTATTTCTCTTACGAGATACCAGCAATCGCTTGCATGTAACGTTTCTTTTTACTCCCCCAGATGAATTTGTTGTTATTCGAAACCAGGGCGCAGCCCTGGAGCAGGTTCTGCTGAATATTATGCTAAACGCTATCCAGCAAATCTCTGAATTACGTCCAGATATTGGTGGTTGGGTGCGAATATCTCTGCAATCGCGCCCATCAAATTCTACTTCTCTGCGTATTTTAGTGGAAGATAATGGCCCCGGTATTCATGTGAGCCTTTGGGAAAAAATATTTGATGTTGGGTTTACCACACGGCGAGATGGCAGTGGTATTGGGCTATATATCTCGCGCAGTCTCATGGAACAAATGGGCGGAAAAGTATACATTCAAGACAGCCAGGTTTTGGGTGGTACTACATTTGCAGTAGAAGTTCCTTGTTGAATCGAAAGGATTTTTATGTGCCGCGTTCTAATTCTTGATGATAATGAGGATGCCGCCAGGCAGGTTCAGGATACTATTCAAATTCATAATTTTGCCCCTGCCACTGTGTGCATTCGATTAGACGACGCTTTGGAACAAGCAAAAAATGCTTTCAGGCATGGAAAACCTTATGATATTTTCTTAATTGACCTTGTTCTTGGGCCGGGAAAAGATGGCATTGAAGCGATGAAAGAGCTGCGTTACGTTAGCCCCGATTCTGACGCCATCATCTTTACCGGATTTGGGGACGTGGAAAGCGGGCTAAGAGCCTACCGGGCTGGAGCCTTTCGCTATTTAGCCAAACCATTTGAAAACCAGGAACTACTTTTTTTACTGGAAGCGCTCAAAGAGCGGCGCAAAGCGCAGCAAGAGAATAATTGGCAGAAAATATTTTCCAAAATGTTGGAATCCGCTCTTCTGCAGACTAATTTTCACACTGTTGTTGGGGTTGTACTTGCTCATTCACTTGAATTAGGCTTTGAGAGGGCTCATTTATTTTGGATTCCGACTCGTAAAGATGTGGAAAAAGGTCTATTGCTTTGGAAAAAATCTTCCGAAAACAAGTCTATTATCAATTTTCGCAACCGCACATTTTCAGACTGGTTTGGAATTTATCACATAACCCAGCCCTATGAATCCATTTTTTTGCAAAGTAGTGAAATTAAAATACCCGCTCCTGACGCTAAACTTACCGGCTATGACTTGCCCGTTGGAGAAACTGCCGTTCTTCCACTCATCAGCATCAGCCAGGAAAAATTACTGGGAGCGCTGGTATTAGATTTTCGCTGGACCGAAAAAAACCTTAATCAGCACGAGCGTTCAATGCTTAATTTATTTATGCATCAAGCCTCCATGGTTCTGGAACGTGTTACTGATTATGAACGTAAGCAACTTGCTCTGCACGAATCAGATGATATTCGCATCCTTGCTCGCGAGGTGACAAAAAAAGCGCCCAGTGGCGACTTACCCATGCTTTTTGATGAAATTCGCAGGCAGGTGAACAATCGGGTTAGTGATGTATCCAATTTTGGCGCGGCAATGTTGGATAAAGAAACAAACGAATTAGTTTTTTATTTGCTCTATGAGAATGGAACACGCAAACAAGAAACACGTTGTTCTACGACACGCGGCCTCGAAGGTGTTCTGATTTTGAACCAAAATGAAGTTTTCTTAAAAGATAAAAATGAAGTCAAAAAATTTATTTATGAAAATGATATCCACATGGAAGGCAAGATTCCTTCTGCCTGGATGGGGGCGCTTATATTCGTAGAGGACGAACCAATCGGCTGTATTTTTATTCAACAATTTGGACAACAAGCCAATTTTTCCGAAAATGAGTGGGAATTTTTTCTCAAAGTAATTAAACAATTATCGCCAGCTATTAATGTTTGCAAAACAGCCAAAAATGAAAGGGAAGACAAAGAGAGAGTTCAGGTGCTTCAACGCGCCAGCTTCGAGATGATGCGAATTGCTCATCATAATGAAGAATATTTCTGGCTCACTGTATTAACTTTAGCTACATCAAATTTTGGATTAAGGTTTAACTGCGCCTTATTGTTTCTGGCCGATGATAATCACAGTTTCTTGCGTGGAAAAATGGGAATTGGCACAAAGAACAGGCGAGACGCTTTTCGGGATTGGGAAAGAGACCAACAAAAGCACTATAATTTTGATACGTTTCTGAAAAATTTAGAAGCTAACAATATTCATCGCACCCCTTTTGAAAAGATTGTTAGCAAAGTAAGCGTTAAGCTGGATAACCGCGCGCTTGCTATTAGCGACGTTATGGTCAGCGGTACGAGGAAGCTGCTATCAGAAAGCGAGGTGAAAACGTGTTTACCGTCTGATATTTCAAGGCGCTTTTCGCTTTCTGCATGTGCCCTTTTGCCTTTGCGAGCGGGTGCAAATATTTTGGGATTGGTGATTGTTGATAATAGACATACTCATCAGCAGTTTGATGCAACAGCGCTTGATCGCTTGCAAACATTGTTGGATAATGCTGGTTTGGTGTGGGAAACACTTCGTCAGAATCAGAAAAGCGAAATCTTATTGGATGTCAATTATCAAATTTTGAACGCCGCCAGTGGTCAGACGCTTAAACATACCCTTGATAGCATCTGTGAGGCTGCCCGCAAAATTAGTGAGGCTGATTGGGCCGTTATTTATCCCATCCGTCCCAAGACAAATGATTTGTACACCTTTGATACGGATAGCATTGGGCATGATGGCCGCCTAAAATCTCCAATCCGAAGTATACGAATTCAGCCAAGCCTGGGCGGTGTATCAGAACATGTACTGAGCGAGGGGATGTTGAAAATTTGTGACATGGATGGTAATGACCCATTGGTAGAAAACCTGGAGCTGAATAATCACCATTTTATCAAGGCTGAAGGGGTTAAAGCATTGATAGGTGTGCCTATTATTGACCCTCACACACCAGACTCACTGGGAATTCTTTATTTGGACTACCAACATCCGCGCGATTTTTCTGACCAGGAAATTCATCATGCTAAATCTTTTGCCAGCCTGGCTGCAGTTGCTATTGCTGACTCGAAACGGTTGGATGAGCAGAGGCAGCGCGAAAGGCTCAAAGTGGCCCTTGAAACAGCCGAAACTATCAGCAAGGAACTTGAGGTGGATGAAATCTTAACCAAAATTTTTCAAAAACTTATTACACTTTTCAAGCAAACCTCTATATGCGTCTTAGAATATGATGCGGACGAAAATGCTTTGAAGTTTGCGCCGATAACGCCGAAGTTTTATCGCATTCAAAATCAGAAATATGAAAATCGTCAGGCTTTTTTGCTAACTATAACCGAGCAAGGTTCAATCGCGTGTGCGGTTGCCAGAAAATCTTTGAAGACGCACAAGCCTGAACATATCAATGAACCCGATGTCTCCAGCAATCATTACTATCTACCGCTTAACCATAAAACGCGGGCAGAATTGTGCGTCAGTTTGATGAGTAGCAATGGAGATTTGCTGGGAGTGCTTGCGTTGGAGCGCGGCTTAATCAATGCCTTCAATGACGATGATGTCTCACTTATAGAGACTGTTGCCCGCCAATTAAGCCTGGCAATGGAGCGCGCCGAACAGGGAGAACGGATAAAATTTCTTTCTACAGTCTCAACAATGACGGCCTGGGCATCAGACATTGCGCATGATATCAAAAGTGAGATTGGTAATTTGAAATCCTTGGCTTACCTCATACAAGAATCTGCCCCTGAAAATCTGAAAGTTTGCGAATATGCCAAACAGATTGACGAGAGCGCGTGTAACCTATCAGAGGCAGGGTATTGGAACGAACAAATTCAAAGTCCCATTTTATTAGAGAATGCCCTCAAGCAGTGCATTGAGATTTATGCACATCAGCGCGCCATTACAATCCAATATCACTTTGACAATACACAAGATGTTTATATTCAAGCAAGTCTTACAGAGTTAAAGCGGGTATTTCATCATTTGATTAAGAACGCAGCCCGGGCAATGGAATATGAGCCGGAAAAAAAAATCACTATTTCCACGCACCTGCGATCAGATGGTCATGTAGAAATTTTACTTCAGGATTTTGGTCCGGGCGTAGTAGATGAAGAAGTGCGCGCTTATATTTTTCATCGTCAGGTAGAAAAGAAAAACAAAAATGGGGGTTACGGATTGTTGCTTGTGCGTCAATTGATTGAGAACAACATGAAGGGCAAAATTAAATTATTGCCATTTGATAAAACCATGCGAGGCGCAGCTTTTTTGCTAAAGTTACCAATATTAAACACTTCGCCATCTGTCGAGTGAAGGAGAATCAATAATGCTTACCCAAATTGGCAATTTGAGCGGATCACCCCGTATTCTGATTGTAGATAATGAAAAACGAACTGTTCATATTTTTCAGGATTTAATTTCTCACTGGGGGTATGTGCCGATTATTGCCTCAGGCGAAGGCCCTGCCCTACTGGAAGATGCAAAAAATAAGGCGCGTGAATATCGTTGCCAACTTGCCCTTGTAGATATGCGCTTAATAGATGATTCTGACAATGATGACATCAGTGGCCTGGAATTAGTAAATCAAATTAGACCGGCCATATCCATTGTCGTCAGTGGACACGGTAATTTAAAAATAGCGGTTGGCAGTATTCAGAAAAATGGGGCGGCAGGTTTTGTTGAAAAAAATGATCTCCCGCTGGGTTTGCAGGAGAAAATTAAGTGGGAAGCAGCAAAAAATTGCGCCCATGCGCGCGAACTAAAAATTTATCCATCAGAAATAATGGTTTCCATCAAAAAAACGCTGTTTGATGCGAACGTTGCTCCTGAATATCACGACCAGGTAGAAGATATTTTAGCGCGGCTCTTTCCCACAGCCAGTACATTGCGACTCGAAAAAATGAACACAGGAGATGATACATCTGGCATTGCCACTGCTCCACGTCCGCGTTCGGTTGTTTTGAAAGTATATGAGGATGAATTTCAACCGGTTATTATCAAGCTGGCGCGCAAAACAAAAATAAAAAAGGAAACCAACCGTTTTTCACAATATATCAAAGGCCGTTTGGTGGGAAATTTTGTTCCCAAGCTGGAAGATTCATGCTGTTTATGGGATATTGGTGGAATTAAATTTTCCTACGTCGGGAGCATTGATCAGACCTTTGGTCACTTTTTTCAATCTGCATCCGTACCAACTATTGAGAAAACATTAGAACGATTCTTTAAAATTACCTGGTCATATCATTTTAAGCGAGCAAAAGATAGATTTGATGTTTCTCTTTTTGAACTCTACTGCTCTGTATTAGACCATGATTGGTATGAACGCGCACTTAAATTTAAAATCCCCAATCCTGAAATTTTTATGGGCGCAGATGTATGGCGACGGATTAATGCTAAAGATCCCATTGAGTGGCTTATCCAAAAAATAGGTAGCAACACGACCGGCGATGCCAGCCATGTTGCAAAAACCCGCATCGCTGTTACGCATGGCGACTTGCACGCTGATAACATGCTGGTAGACGATAGTCAAAATGCTTGGGTCATTGATTTTGAACGCAGTGGAGAAGGTCATGCCTTGCAAGATTTTATTGAGTTAGAATCAGACATTATTAACCGCATGACACTTGGCAATCAAAATTTTTCCGATTATTATCATCTCTGCCTGGCCGTAGCAAGCTCGCAGACTACCGGGAAAATGAACATCGCCTGCCTCGCTGATGCAGGCTCTGACATGCAAAAGGTGATACAAATCATTGCCACTATACGTTCTTTGGCGCAAGAATGTACCGGCATAGTAGATGCGCGCCAATACATGCTTGGTTTATTTTTCAATACCATTTTTCGCGCTACAATTGACAAGGACTTTCGCATTATGGATGATGACCAAATCCGGAGTCAACGTTCAGCACTGATGTTGGCAAGCATTTTGTGTTTTCGGCTGGAACATTGGGATGAACCCTGGCCGCCAAAACAATGGGAAAATTTACAAGGAGAATCCAAGTGACAACCATTCCTTCTCAGACCCCCGTCTCTTTTCGGCAAGAAACACTCAAACCCTTTTTTGAGTATGTGCGTAGTGGCGAATCCTTTTACATTGTCGGCGCATCCAGTGTTGGGAAAACCCGTCTTGTAGATTTTTTATTGGGTGATGATCCTGAACTTTTACGCGCCAATATCGAGCCTGATCGTGAGCAAGTGAAAAACCATTATTTGGGGCAAGAACTGTCGGCCCGCACCTGGTTGGTTCGAGTGGACTTAAATCGCATGGGAGCCGAATATGATTGGGGTTTTCGCTTTTATGAATTATTGTTGAGCGCTTTATTGTTTGAAACTGGACGTTTATTCCAAACAGATGAAATAGACCAAATTAAAAACATACTCTCCGGCCTTGATTCTGCCGTGATGGAAAGCAAAGACCCCTTACGGGCGCATCGTCTTTTGGAAATGGCGATTAATCAATTGTGCCAATCGAACCGCATTAAACTTTGTTTTCTTTTTGACGAATTCGATGAAACCTATCAAAATATGCCGCGTGAGATTTTTGCTCAATTACGCGCCATTCGAGACGCCAATAAATACCGTCTTTGCTATGGATTATTTATGCGCAATTTGCCCGAAAAATTACGCTCTCCATTGGAAAACGAAAGTTTTTACGAACTAATTTCGCGCAACCTGATCGGCGTTGGCCCCTATTCGCGCGAAGATTCGATTTATATCCTTCAGCAGTGGGAGAATCGCCGCATCTATCCGCTTTCGCCTGACAAGCGTGAATGGATTTATCTGAATAGCGGTGGACATCCAGGAATGATGCAGGCTCTTTTTGGAATTTTCAAGGAAAAACCTTTGGCGATGACCATGTTCTCTAATCTAGATTGGTATGTTGCCCAAGAAACAATCCAAGAAGAATTTCGCAAAATTTGGGGCGGCCTGCTTGATGATGAGAAATTAGGGTTGTTAAGTTTTGTAAATGGAAATTTTTCTGCTACACTGCTCCCAATAAAAAAAATATTGTATGCCAAAGGTTTGCTTCAACCGTTTGAAACAAGCACAATTTGCTTTAGCCCCCTTTTTGAACTCTACCTAAAAAGCCAGCTAGCTAATCCACAGGGGCTTTCTCATGATCCTCCAGGCACATAAAAACAGCAGCATTCTTAATTTGATTGACAAGCATTCTTGCCTCGGCTAAACTTACTTTCATCATCAGTAACTGCTCATACTCATGTTTTTTTGCCCGCTTCGTTGCGTGCCAAAGCATAAAGCGCTTCATCAGGACAAAAAAGTTGGCTTAAGCCGACTTCCGTAGATTAAGGCCGGGCTTGAGCGCAAACGCTTATGGGTAGCCCGCTTAATTCGGAATGAATGAACAACAGTTACCATCATCACGCATTATGGAGGCGTTTATGAATTTTTCTGTGGATAATCCACTCAGCCGCCGCATGGCGGTTTTGGCGCAGCGCGTGAGCGAAATGCGCGAACATGATTTTTACTTCTACAACCAACCGATTCAGGAAGTATTGGGCGGATCCAAGGTGATTGTCAATGGCCGCGAAATGGGCATGTACGCCTCGTACAGTTATCTGGGGCTGGTCGGGCATCCGCGCATCAACGCCGCCGCCAAACGCGCCATTGACCGCTACGGCACCGGTACGCACGGCGTGCGCACACTGGCCGGGTCGCTCGGCATCCACACCGAGTTGGAGGAAACCATCTCCGAGTTCAAACACGCCGAAGCGGCCATCACCTACACTTCCGGCTACGTCACCAACCTGACGGTAATTTCCACCCTGATGAGTCGCGGCGATTACGTTCTCTCTGACAAGCTCAATCACGCCTCGATTGTGGACGGTTGTATGATGTCGGGCGCAGAATTCCGCCGCTTTAAGCACAACGACATGCAAGACCTGGAAAACCGCTTGCAACAAATTCCATCCGACGTGACCAAACTGGTGATTGCCGACGCCGTCTTCAGCATGGATGGCGATATCATTGACCTGCCCAACATGGTGGCACTCTGCCGCAAATACGGCGCGTATCTGATGATGGACGAGGCCCATTCGGTGGGCGTGCTGGGCAAAACCGGGCGCGGCATCGAAGAATATTATGACATGTGGGGCAGCGTGGATATTAAAATGGGCACGCTTTCCAAAACCATCCCATCGGTAGGCGGTTATGTTGCCGGGAAGAAAGAACTGATAGAGTATCTGCGGCATGGTTCACGCGCCTATATTTTTTCTGCCGCCCTTGCGCCGGGTCAGGCCGCCGCTGCCAACGAAGCCTTTAAAGTCATTTTGGATGAACCCTGGCGGCTCGAAAAATTGAAT
>Ga0100388_10004313_pt1 | contig 11873 bp, 10 predicted proteins | sample CryGeymeta201512_FD_81536 | JGI IMG/M metagenome (GOLD analysis project Ga0100388, IMG submission 81536) | Groundwater microbial communities from Crystal Geyser aquifers in Utah, USA - Crystal Geyser metaG 2015-12 | ecosystem: Environmental > Aquatic > Deep subsurface > Groundwater | place... | reverse complement strand
TTCCTGGCGGATAGGGTGGCTGACCAAACATTTTAACCCAGCGCGCACCCTTGCCTAAAACGGTATTAATCGGAACGCCCATCACACACTGTGGACACACAGCTTTCCGCAGATCGACTTGATCCATATCAATCCGAAGTCCGGGAAAATACTGTTTAATGCCGAGAGATTCGGCAGTTTGACCTCCACGGTCAGCGGCTGAGATAGCCGCAAACATTTCAGAACCAATTGTTAATAAAAGATCCCTGAGCTCGCGGAGAGTTGTTCCGTTATTAACTATGTCCTCTATGCCAATAAATCTTTTTTCGGCATACAAAGCCAAAAGTTTTTCCGGAATGACATGAATCTTCTTCCCAGTCGCATCCATAACCAACTCGGTTCTTGCTGGAAAGAATAATGGTGTTCCAAAATGACCCTCAAGAGATTCTGCAACTGTCAGCGCATATGGAATCGCCCCATAGGCCGGTCCAATTATACCAATCATTTCCCTACCACCAGCCTCAAGTCCATTCTTGATAGCGCAACCAGCTGAAAGGCGCAAAACTGCGGCTAATCTTTGGGCTCCGAGTTTTGCAAACTGCTCCTTGTCAATATATTCCGTACCATGCGTACCGAGCTTGTAGACAATATGATCACCCTGAACCACCGATTTACAGTCCCTCAAAATCTCTGCTATGTTTTGAGACATAAGTCCTCTCCCTCTTAATTATATTTTTCTGGAAATGCCACGATGGCAACTGCTATTAACTTGACAAACAACAACGAAAACTTGCCTGTATCCTAGCATTTTTTAAATGTAAAAGTCAATCGTTATAATAATATTCACAAATTAATCAGGTATGCTATACTAAAGACACATAACAATCTACCTTGCAAAACCCAGTGAGCAATCCGGGCTATGAAGATAGAATAAAATAATGTTTAAATTTAAGAGAAAAATTGTATATTTATTTAATGGAAAACCCTGCTTTTCAAGCTAAGGTTTTTTTAATTTTAAATTATAAATTCTAAATTTTAAATGAAATCCAAATGATTAAATTTTTAAAATTTAGAAATTAAAAATTGATTTAAAATTTAAAACTTAAAATTTAAAATTATATCATGTCTGAAACAATTACACCAAAATTTACGCATTTACATGTCCACACTCATTACAGCTTGCTCGACGGCTTGGCCAAGGTCGACAAGATTCTTGATCAAGCCAAAGAGTTGGGCATGGATTCGCTGGCCATCACCGATCATGGTGTTTTGTATGGCGCCATTGAATTTTATATCAAAGCCAAAGAACGCGGCATCAAACCCATCATCGGTTGTGAATTTTATATAACTGCCAATGATTTGCACAGCAAAAATCCGACCGCTGAAGACAAAAAGAGATTTCATCTGATTGTGCTGGCTAAAAACGAAGCGGGCTACAAAAATTTGATGCGCCTCATCACCATCGCTCATCTGGAAGGTTTTTATTACAAACCCAGAATCGATCGGAAAACTTTGCGCCAATATTCCGAAGGCCTCATTGGCTTGTCAGCGTGCGCGCAAGGCGAAGTGCCCGCCCACATCATCATGGGCGATTTGGCCAAAGCAGAAGAGCTAGCTTTAGAATATCAAGATATTTTTGGCGCCGGTGATTTCTATTTCGAAATTCAACATCACCCTAAATATGCCAATCAAGAAGTGGCCAACCAGGGACTCATTGCGTTGGGGAAAAAGCTCGGCATCAAGCTCGTGGCTACCAATGACATCCACTATATCAAAAAAGAAGATGCCGAAATCCAGGATATTTTGCTTTGCATCCAAACTAACCGCAAGGTCGATGAAAAAGATCGCATGAACTTGATGGATTTTGAATTGTATTTGAAAAGTCCGGAAGAAATGGCTGAGCATTTTGCGTATATTCCCGAAGCGATCGCCAACACCCAAGAAATAGTAGACAAATGCAATTTGGAAATCAAGCTTGGCGAAACCCAACTCCCGCATTTTGACTTTCCCGTCGGATTCACCGCGCAAACCTATCTGGAAAAATTGTGCGAAGACGGACTCGTGAAAAGATTTGGTCTGGATATTACCAAAGAACATCGCGAAAGAATGGATTATGAAATGGGGGTTATTGAAAAAACCGGCTACGCCTCCTACTTTTTAATCGTACAAGATTTCGTCAATTGGGCGAAAAATAAAGGCATTGTCGTTGGTCCGGGCCGTGGCAGCGCCGCCGGCAGCTTCGTTTCCTATTTGGTCGGCATCACCAACATCGATCCAATTAAATATGATTTGCTCTTTGAAAGATTTTTAAATCCCGAGCGAGTCTCTATGCCCGATGTTGACATGGACTTTGCCGATGACCGTCGTGATGATGTTTTGCAATATGTACGAAGAAAATATGGCAATGACCATGTAGCGCAAATCATCACCTTTGGAACGATGGCGGCTCGCGCCGCAGTGCGCGATGCCGGCCGTGCACTAGGCATCCCCTATGATTTTTGCGACAAAGCTGCCAAACTCATTCCGCAATTTTCCACCATCGAAGAAGCTCTGGAAGAATCCAAAGAATTTAAGGATTTCTACGGCATAGATCCCAGCGCGAAAAAATTAATCGACAGCGCCAAACGCTTGGAAGGCGTGATTCGCCATGCTTCGATGCATGCTTGCGGGGTGGTGATTACAAAGGAGCCTGTCACTGAATACACACCTTTGCAAAACATCATCAAGGGCGGTGAGAATGGCGGAACCGTAACCCAATATTCATCTTCCACTAAATCCAGTTTTGTAGAAAAAATCGGATTGCTCAAAATGGACTTCTTGGGACTAAAAAATCTCACCATCATTCAAAACACTTTGCGCATTGTCAAAAAATTAGAAGGTCTTGAAGTTAATATTGACACAATTCCACTAGATGATGCCAAGGCTTTCGAACTTTTGCAACGAGCGGAAACTACCGGCGTCTTCCAATTGGAAAGTTCCGGTATGAAAAGATATTTGAAACTTTTAAAACCCACCAAGCTGGAAGATATCATCGCGATGGTGGCACTCTATCGACCAGGACCAATGGACTGGATTCCCGATTTCATTGCCCGAAAACACGGCCTAAAAAAGATGTCATATCTGCATCCTAATTTGGAACCGATTCTCAACAAAACCTATGGAGTGGCCGTCTATCAAGAACAGGTTATGCAAATCGCCCGCAACCTGGCTGGATTTTCCATGGGTGAAGCCGATGTTTTGCGTAAAGCTATGGGCAAGAAAATTTTTGCGTTGATCCAAGAACAAAAAATAAAATTCATTGAGGGTTGTGTCACTCAGGGCGTGGATCGAAAAATTGGTGAAAAAGTTTTTGAATATATCGAACCCTTTGCCGGATATGGCTTCAACCGCAGCCACGCCGCCTGCTATGGCCTCATCGGCTATCAAACCGCCTATTTGAAAGCCCATTTCCCAGCACCCTTCATGGCCGCTCTTCTTACCTCTGACCAAGATAAAATTGACCGGGTAGCCATTGAAGTATCCGAATGCCGCGATATGGGCATTGAAGTTATGGCGCCACACATCAACGAAAGTTTTGAAGAATTTGCCGTTATCGTTGATCCAGAAACCAAGAAATCCAGGATTAGATTTGGACTCAATGCCATCAAAAATGTCGGTCACAATATTGCGCATGAAATCGTAGAAGAAAGAAAAAAGAATGGCAAATTCAAAAGCTTGACTAATTTTGTGGAAAGAGTGCAAAACAAAGATTTAAATAAAAAATCCATTGAAGCTTTGGCAAAAGTTGGCGCGCTGGAAGGATTGGGTGAGCGAAATCAAATCGTCGCTTCCATTGAAAATATTATTTCCCATTCTAAAACTTTTCAGAAAAATCAAAACTCGCAACAAGGCAGTCTTTTCGGCGCTTCAGAAATCGCCTTACCGGAAATTACGATGTTGGAATGCGAACCGGCCACCAAAAAACAACGCTTGAGCTGGGAGAAAGAGCTCATGGGACTCTACATCAGCGATCATCCCGCCCGCGAATACAAGGACTATTTTAATCAGATGGGCGTACCGATTAAAGATATCAGCTCTTCCCATGTCGGACAAAACATCAATGTCGGCGGCGTCCTGAGCAAAATTCACAAAATTTATTTAAAAACGCAAAAAACCATGCTCTTTGTGACCATCGAAGACACTGACGCTGCGATGGAAATTTTAGTTTTCCCCAAAGTGCTCGATGCCACTGACGCCATTTGGGAAGAAGACAAGGTCGTGCTCGTTAGTGGAAAAATCTCCGACAAAGACGGCAACTTCAAAATTCTCTGTGACACCGTCACTGTCATCAACCAAGCCGAAGTGGAAAAATTCAGCCGTGTCTTGGCCACGCGCCAACATAATGAAAAACTGGCCGAAAAAAAGAATGATTATTCAAAAATGATAATCACTCTACCTAGTTCTACTTCGCAAGATATCCTTAAAAAACTTTCCCAATACTTCGACCGCTGTGAAGCCGGCGCCATCAAAGTCTTCCTCTCCATCAACAACTCCCGCCTCGAAACCGCCTACTGCATCGCCCACTCCGACACGCTGGAAAACAATCTAAAAAATATTGTACCAGAAGCCAAGGTTGAAATATATTAAAAGATTGGTTTATTGCTGAAGCATATGCCAAAGTAAGTACTTTAGTATGTATTAAAATGCGGATTGATTTTTTTGAAGAGTTAAAAATTTGGAGATAAAATATCAAATTTAACTCTGTCGCTCACCAACCTCAGTAACAGCGTGTCGCATAGATGATAGAAAATTTATTTTAAAAATTTTATTATTTTATCTACTGATTTTTCAGGGTCTTTTTTAATTTCATGCTCCCATATCCGCAAAACTTTCCAATCCTTTCTTTTTAAATACTGCGTCGTTAATACATCCCTCTTTCTGTTTTTCTCTATTTTTTCTCTCCAAAAATCATCTTTTAATAAATGCTTCCAACGCGGATATCGCCAACCATGCCAAAAATCGCTATCAAGAAAAACACACATTTTATCTTTCAAAAAAACGATATCTGGTTTTCCTCTTAGTAAAACCAGACTTAATTGAAATTTTTTGCGTGTCTTCTTCCTTAAGGTCTCAATAAATTCTTTTTCAAATTTCGTATCTCGTGAACGAATCTTAGACATCAAAATTGACCGCTTATCAATTGAAAGAGGATCTTCAGTTCTTTCTTTATTAAAATTTCTATTAAGATAGTTCCTTGTTTTCCTCATAAAGCGCGTAATCAAAAATATCAGAGGCCAAAATATCAGAATTAACTAGAATAAAATTTTTATCTAGAAAATTTTTCCATTGACTAAGTCGATCTTCTCCAATCTTATCAGTGCGCCAATAATAACTCAGAATTTTATTATCAAGCTGATTGATTTTAATTTTAATTTCTTTCGCCTGAGCGAAAAGACGAGCACATATTTGCGGAAGCAAAACTTTCTTTCCATTTATTTCCATTTCAACCTTTCCCCCTGATGAAAAGCAATCACGAATATTGGAAGATACTGCGTTATGCTCGGCTATAAGATAGGCGGCCGCACGCTCAAATTTTGTGTTCTTTTTTCCAAATATTTCAGGAAATAATATCATTGCCTCAATTACAAAATTATCTTTCTCCTCCTTGGCCAATCTTCTGAATGGACGAATAATTGGACTAACTGACTTATCATCACTTTCCTGATCAATCCACCATAATTCCTCCCCTTCTTTCAATAATGCCCTGTAATATTCTTTAATTTTCTGTATTGTATTATCATTTTTCCTTAAAGTGTCATAATCAATTCCAATTTTATCAAAAATAGATTTGCCAATCGGCAATTCCATATTTATTCTATAACGCGGAGAGTGAGTAACGCTCACCTCGGGCAAGCATTCCTGATAAAGACGATATCGAATATCTAAAGTACCACCAAATTTTCCAAACATTATATAAATCCTCTCGACATCTTCGATTCTGAGTGATTCAAGAACGCTATTTCCAGTTGAAATCCAGTGATTGCCTGTCGTCATCTTAACTTCAACCCCAAAATATCCATTTGCCACAATATCAGGAAACGCATGGGCATCCGTCAACTTAATTGTTCCTTCAAAAAAAGTCCCCACTGCGGCCTCCCTCATTTTATCACAAACGATTATCATCTTTTATTGTTTCCACTTTCAATCCTTCTTTTTTTGACTCACCCTCTAGATAATCAAGCATCTTCAAGCTATAATCGAGTCCAATTGCTTGATATCCCCTTCTAGCCATTTCTCTAAGTTGCAAGGCAGTTCCACAAGCCAAATCTAAAACTGATTTCACATCTATTTTACTATATTTCTTAATAAATTTTTCGAACAAATCAGCTTGTTTTTTTGGATCAACAAAGCTAAAAGCGATCTCGTAATATTTAGCTTGATTATATACCTGTGATTTCATTATATTGATACTGAATTAATTATGCAGTCATTAATACTATCCGCAAAATCACTATACCATGTCTCAAAAATATATACAAAAAAACCGGCCTCAGGGCCGATATTTCAGAATTTTTAATTTTATGCTTTTTTCACAAAACTTAGTTTTTCGTATTATTAATCATGCAATCACTCCTCCATGAAAGTAGAGTTCATATATTTTTTTATTTTTAAAATAAATAGTTTCGATGCCTGAAAAAGAAGTCGGATTTCCCATAAATTCGGATGCATATTGATAATCACCATCGATAAATTTTGCTGGCCCACGGAATGGCGCAGACTCAGACACTTTCATTAACGCTCGCTTCAAGAAGTTATACACAATGCTTTCGCTGACTGTTTTATCCAGAATATAACCATGATAATTCATAATCCAAACAGCTTTATTATTAAAGAAAACAACCTCTTGCCCAGTGAAAGGATCAGATCCAAAATAGCGATCGCGATAGGAATAACTACCGTCAGCATAGGTAAATTCTTTGCTTCCATCGCTTAAAATCTTTTTGCTATCATCTTCAGCATTAGCATAAGTAGATTTTTTAGCTTTTAATATAAAATTTATTAATTCTTTGTTCATTTTATTCATTCATACGCTACAGTTAAACCTCTAGGGCAGGAACAAATTTATTCTTTTTATTAAATTCCCTGGTTACCAAATAATACTGTTTTATTTTCAGAGATTTAGAGATTTTCTCCAGCTTTTTCAAGTCAGAATCATCCCCCTTGGTTTTTATTTCTATCGCTATTTTTTTATTAATTACAAAATCTACTTCTCCGCCGATTCTTTTTTGGTAATAGTTAATTTTCCCATATTTTTTCAAATCAAGAAATGTGGAATTTTCAAATAATGATCCTTCGGAAACTTTGGCAAAATTATTCAAAATGCCATTATCACAGAGATACACCTTCTTGCCTCCACTTATTTCTCGATCAACATTTCTGGAAAACGGTTCTATGAAATGGACAAAATATGTTCCCTCCAAGAAAGAAAGGAAAGAATAGATTGTTTCGCGAGATACTCCGATTTCTGAAGACAATTTGGTTATTTCAAGCTTTGAACCAACCCGTTGCATTAGGAGCAAAATCAAATCGCGCAATGCTTTAATTTCACGAAAATCAGCAAGGTTTTTAACATCTTTTTCAAAATAAGATTTAAAAATGTCGTTTAGTTTCATTTTTTTTTCTTCGGCAGTTCCTGCCAAAACCACTCCAGGAAAACCTCCATACCGCATATATTCCTCATATAGCTTCTTGTTTTTTTCATAAAAAATTGCATTTTTGTTTTTATCTTTTTGCGCAAAAGATGCATAAAACTTTTTCGATATATTTTTAAACATCAGAAATTCTTCAAAATCCAATGGGAACATTTCAAAAACATATTTCCTGCCAGCCAAGCTTTCAGGAAAAATATTTTTCAAATAAAAACTGCTTGAACCGGTAACAAAAAACTTTATATCATAATGATCATATAGATATTTTATTGCCCTTACAATTTCAGGCATCGCTTGAATTTCATCCAAAAAAATATAGGATTTCTTTTTCACATCAATGCCTAAGTCTCGCAGATTAACAATAATATTATCGTAATCATCTTCTTCAAAAATTTTTTGGGTTATGGGGTTTTCCACATCTAAAAAAACTTTGTTTTTAGATTTAATGCTATCAAAAATAGTCCTGTACAGCGTGGTTTTGCCCACCCGTCTCATTCCAGTCAAGACAAGAATCTCTTTGGACTTTATATATTTTTCTATTTTAGGCAGAATTTTTCGCTTATATATCATATACATCCAGCTTACATTTTTTATATAATTTTGTCAAGTGCTAACCGACACTATTTTCATCAAGTATGGATTACTTATAGTTTAGAATACCGGTTTGCACAAATTTCTACTATTTGTCAGATATTAATTACACTATTCCTATCCATATTATGCCCCTAAATTGAATTTTGAGCAAGAAAAAAGCAAGCCCTTTGCGGATGTTCCCGCAAAGGGCTTGGGTTGACACTGGTTGCTACAAGCCTAAAACCTCACAATAAAAGGCTCAGGTTCAATGAAATTGTCACGATCAGAGCTCCTGGATATCAAAGCTGAATCCGTTGGCAACATCACCAGACACGACTATGTCCACCAGAGCGGTAGGATTCTCATCCCCCGCATATCCATATGCCTGAGGAAGATCAATTGAAAAACTTCGAATAGAACTTCCGGCCTTGATTTGGACGAGAGCCTGTTCTGGGAAATTCCCCTGGAAATAATTGACTCCCACTCGAAATGTTCCTTCTGTCAGATCTTCGCAAGACACATAGTAGTGCTCCGGACCCCAGCCGTCGGTGTCATCAACATCCAGATAACCAAACTGGCCTTGCGGACTCGAATAATAGATATGGATTCCTAACGGTTCCAACACATGAAGATCAACATCGGGGTTCTGCCCCCAGCTGAGCGTCAAGGTTATGATGCCTTCTTGAGCGATCTGGTTGGGACTCTCGAGAGATGCTATCACCGAAAATATATCGCTCAAGATAATACTCTCGCTCCTGCTTCCGAAAATCATATAGGCATCACCGAAACTGTGACCTTTCCAATCTTCGTTGTCGGTTCCATCGCCTACATTTGTGACATTGGGAGCAAGTGGAGGAACAGTTCCGGCGGCAACAGAAGTCGCCGCGATAGCCGTAATCACCACATCTTCGGAAAGCGTGACATAGGAGCCACCTCCAGCCACGAAACTGGCCGGGGTGGCCACCGCCACGATGCCAAAACTTCTGGTCGCAAGATGATTAGTATCCTCATAGAGGACTTGGTATGCCGCATTGGCAAATAAGTTCCCCTGCGAATGGGAAACTAGGAGCACCTTTTTCCCTTCAGCGATGCTTGTCCGATAAAAAGCGAGGTGGTTGGCGATGTCCTCCGTTCCGAAATGCTCCGAGACATCGAATTCAGCCACGGCCGTATTGATGAATTGCCGCACATCCTCCGGCACGGCTTCAAGATTTCCGATCCACCGCCAAAAGGACACCGAAAAATTATCAGAAGCTCTCCTTTGTCGCAAGGATTCATACAGGTCACCCATAAAGCCGTATGACCGGTTATAGGCAACCTTGAATTCGAGTTTGGAAAAATCTTCCGATGAGAGAGATGCTCGTAATCCATCACGAAGAACTTTGAGAGAATTGTTCGCATCACGCTCGTTATTCATGATGCCATTCCCGAACACCACTACGGTAGTTGTAGTATTTCCGTTTCCACAAAATGTTTCAATGGACGCCCCAAAAGAAACCAAGGCCTGACAAAAAATCGAGAGAAGCAGGAAAAAACCTGCCATAAACAGTTGTATCATCACACTTCCTCCTGTCAGAAAAATAAATAGTTCAATTTGCCAGCGCAGCCGGATCGAAATCGCAAGCTGACAGCTCATTCGGAATCAGCGAAAACACCTCATCGCCCAGCTGTTTATCATAACGAAAATACGCTCTAATGCGCTCGTCGGTGTTGAGAAGTTGGGCACGAAGATCATCAAGAATTTTTATAGATTCTCTTAAACCAAGCAAATGCTCGGCACACGCTGATGACCTATGCCCCTCTTCTGCATGCTTCATTGACAACTCCTTGTTGTCCGCGTCGAGCAAAGACTGTTGCAAAACTTTCACATCCTGCGTGAGTGCCGCTCTTTTTTTCTCTGAATCAGGATGCGTCATCGCAATATAGCGCTGGATATCATCCCGCACTCCGTCACCATCGGAATCAATGCCAGCAACCGTTGCTTTGCCGGCTTCCCCCGGATCAGGCGGAAGACCGTCTAGCGATTGCGTGGGCACCTGAGTTTGCGGCGTATTATTGTCGCTGCCACAACCTACAAGCAAAAAAACTGCTGCTATCACGATTAAAGTCGATAGCGCCGCGAATAATTTACTTTTGCTTCTTTTTAGCTTCTGCATTTTTTACTCCCTCCTAATGGATGAATGTTTTGCCCGATAAACGGACATGCCTCTGATAAAGATTTCGCCTCCTTTCCCGATCTGCCGATCGAGTGTTGTAAAGAACATATAAACATTTTAACACACTCTTATATTTTTGAACAGACTAAATCATCCGATTCCAGGAAAAATTTCTCTGGGCCTGATTTTAAAATTCAAAATTTTATAAAGCATTGGCTGTTTATCCGCCAGCTTGTTCTTTCTGGTTCACTTCCACTTCTGTTTCATTGATTAATTATTCCTCACTTGACACCTCCCCAGACTCTTCTTTACAATCAATGTCACCCTCCTCACAAACAACTTCTTCCTCGACCGCCAGACACTCCTCTTCATCTTCCGCGCAAGCAGATCCTTCTTCTTCAACGGCTAGACATTCCGCATCATCTTCCGCGCAAGCAGATTCTTCCTCCGCTGGATTTTCTTCGTTATATTTAACCGGATCGCTGCAGGCAGTAGCATATTGAGCCTCCAACTGATCCTCAGTGCAAAATTCGGTTGAACAATCCGCTTCCTGATCACCGCAAGTCCAGGGATCGCAATTTTCATCTTTGTCCGGATCACACAATGGAATGTTGGCGGCATTTCTGCGGGCGACTTGAAAATACCAGCTGTCATTTTCCGGATCACCGGTGCAAGCCTCCCCCTCCACATCAGATTCCGGATCACATTCCCACAAAAAACATTGCTCGACATATGGATCACAGTCAGTCTGCGCTTCGATGATATAATCTTTCTTGATCATTATTTTGTAATAGGTAAAAGCCACTGATCCAATGATCAGTAGTCCAAAGATAATGAAGAATATTTTTGATTTTTTATCCATAGAAATTTTAATTAGCAGATAAATCCTCCTCCGCGCATTCCGTGTCATCCTCGGCGCAAACAACTTCATCTTCCGGATTGGCTTCGTTATATTTCACCGGATCACTGCATTCTGCGCCTTGCGCAAGTTTATTTGTGTCATCGCACAAAGTCACAGAACAATCTTTTTCTCCCGGCAAACATTCCCAAGGATCACAATCCTCATTTTCATCTGAATCGCAAAGCATCACATTGGCCGCGTTTCTTTTGGCAAGTTTATAATACCAGACATCTGTCTCAGCGTCCCCCGTGCATTTGTCAGCTTCATCAGTCGCGTTCGGATCACAACTCCAAATAAAACATTCCTCGGCTGTCGGGTCGCAATCAATCTGTTCTTCCGTTACATAATCATGTCGGATCATTATTTTATAATAAGCAGAGGCTGCCGCTATGACAATCAATAGTCCAATAATAATGAGGATGATTTTTGTTTTTTTATTCATCTTTTTTTTAGTTATTTTTTAAACCACTGAACAATTAAGTTTCAATGTCCATTTTACTCCTGTAAGAGTAATTGGCGTCTCAGTTTGAGAGCTTTTTTTCTTTTATCTCTCAGAGTTTCTCTTTTTGAGTAGTC
>Ga0100388_10004305_pt1 | contig 11886 bp, 7 predicted proteins | sample CryGeymeta201512_FD_81536 | JGI IMG/M metagenome (GOLD analysis project Ga0100388, IMG submission 81536) | Groundwater microbial communities from Crystal Geyser aquifers in Utah, USA - Crystal Geyser metaG 2015-12 | ecosystem: Environmental > Aquatic > Deep subsurface > Groundwater | place: USA... | reverse complement strand
ATCTCACTACAATGTGCTGAACAATATCGTTTCATACAACAATACTTCAGAGGGATTGCGATTAATATGAGCCAATTACAATATCATAAACAATTACTTATGATATAACAATATAGCACATGGAATACAACTTGTCGCGTTTGCAACTGGGAACCAATACTTTGGTACAATGAGCATATTCTGAAATGGAAATAATACAGTAGACTCTGATTTGACTCAATGAGGATCTACATATAGCAGCCTCTGACGAACAGCAGGGAGTGCTTCTACATGAACCACACTGGCACGAGGACACATTTCCAATCCTTACAATGCGAGTTGAAACTACCTACTCACTTGGAATACATGATATTCATATCTCAGAAATCAATTTACGTGACGATTGAGCACTACGCCTATCACCTACTCCATCTGATGATACACTCCTCTACAAATTCAACCTGTCAGACGAAACGCATGAGGGACATGATTAGAATACTACGGACTATCAGGAACTAGCACCAGCACTGGTGGTTGTGATCGATATCCAGCCTATTATATCTGATCAAACTTCACAGCACTCACGTGAAATATGACACTCAGTTCAGCCTACTCTATTTTCAATGGGCAAATGTATACAACAACAGGAAATATTACAGTAAATATATTATCGACAGGAGCTTATTACTTATTGGCGGGAAGCAACTTTACACCTAGATCATGAAGCTTCCCGGTAGGCACGAATATTTCAACGGGAATAACAATGACAGGATGAGATGGGTTGAAGGTAGTAGTGCTTCAACTCTGAACAGGAGACACTCGGGCGACGCATTATGGATTCAACGTAATCATTGATACCATCATGCCGACATTCATCGCAACTGCAGCATCAATATGAACATTTGCGAGCGGGCAATATCTCAGCACGACATGAGTAATAATTTCTTATTCTGATGCCAATTTCTCATGAGCATCACTGGCATTCAGCGGTTGAATAACGATGCAATATACATGAGGCACTTGAGGATCAATAACGATCCCTGCGGACGCAACATACATCTTCACCGTAAATGACTATGTAGGTCATAGCACATGAATCACCTTTACCATTGACGATATCTATCCTACGATAACAGCGATCACCAACACATGACTAGCAGTTACGAGCGGACAGACATACACGGCAGATAGCATAACTTTATGATTTTCTGATGCTAATTTTTCTGGAGCGACATTATACAAGGATTCGCTATTATATAGTTCATACACGGCATCTCAGACTGGCGTATTGCTCCCACAAGAATGAGTCTATACGCTCACCGCCACAGACAAGGCGAATAATTCGACATGAATGATCTTTACTCTCGTAAAAGCATTGAGCGGACAGCTGATACTTTCATGATGAAATATAGTACGAAATCCGACATTACAATCACGATTCACAAAATCAGAAGCTTCGATTCTACTACGGTCCAATAAGACTGGCGGAGTTGCCGTCACAGGAGAATTCTCCACACTTGGAGGATCATTCAATGAAGCGATAAATGCCAATCAATGGATATCTCGTACACTTGCAATGACCTGAGGAGATTGAGCAAGATTTATTTATGCGACATTCACAGGCTCATCCATCATGTGAATCCAAACATTGAACATCCACAAAGCAGTATATCTCGATACTACCTGACCGGTGATTACAAGCTACTCATATCCTAACGATGGACAAACGGGAATGAGCGGAAACATGCCATTCTGACGGGCTTGAACAGATGGCGCAGGTGTCGGCATATCAGGATTCTATTATTATATTTCTACTACAGGTACATTCGCAACATACGCAACTAGCGGTTTCACAACAAGTTCTAGTATCACTGTGCCATATTATGCTCTTATCAGTAGTTGAATATATTATCGAAACATCGTAGGAGTCGATAAATTAGGCAACAGATGAATAACGGGTGATACACGATCATTTGATTACATCGCTACAGTCGACGCAGAACCAGATTCATTCTCTTTCGACACTATCAATGATGCTGATACCAATACAGCATATATGTCCAATACTGTTACCATTACAGGGATGACGCCAAATGTTGAAATACCAGTAAGCATTGATAATGGAGCACTCTATATCAGTGGAATCGTTGTAGGAAAGACATGAACAGTCAGACAAGGCGATACGATAAAGATAGAATTGATTTCTAGTAATGATGTCGATGAAACAGTCACCTCCACACTTACCATCTGAAGTCTCTCTCCAAAATTCCGCGTCAAAACTACTCAAGTATGAGATTGATCATCCACGCTTTCCACACAAACAAAATTAGCTATCGCGATTGTTTTTGACACTATCACAGATCTCTATGCAGACAACAAGGGCAAACAATTAGAATTTATTGTCACCTTCAATAGCATGCTAAAAGATTTGATTGATACGATGGAAGACGATAACAATCTCAGCAGTTCAGAAGAAAGAAAGCTGGCCATACTCAATTATCTTGCTGAAATCGTACAGGAATTCATCGACGATAATAATATCTCTGATGAGGGATTCCATACAGCTCCAAACGGAAAGATATATGTCATAGTTCGGGATGATAATAAGTCATGTTATACTTCACCAAACTTCATCGTACAGAATAAATGTTTCCCTTCATTGGTCGCGATGAAAAAACACATCGATGATAACAATCTAGCATGGAAACATACGGTGGATACTTCACGAAGCACACCAATATTCGTGGCTCCAAACATGAAAATGTACACCATCCTGAAGACAACGGATGGTAGATATTTCTCTTACAGATTCGTCACTCCGAGATATTTCAACAGTCTCAAGGATACACAAAATTACATCAATGCGAACAATCGCAAAAACCAGAGACGATAATTACAAAAGCATACTTTCAAAAAACCCCGACAATCGCTGGGGTTTTTAATTATATAATTTTTCAATTGTATTCACCGTTTCATCCCAGGACCTCGGCCCAGCTCAGCTGGGAAATATTTTTTGCGGAATCATTTCATTCGACTTTCGACCTTCGACTTTATGACTTTCGACTTCTTTCACCGCTTTCACAATCTCTTCTGCATTCCCAGGACTAACAAACTTCACATTCCCCCATATCACTTCCGGAATCGAAGCGACATCAGTCGTGATGAGAGGTTTTTTCATCGCGCATACTTCCGTATGCACCGAACCGAATCCTTCCGAAAGCGATGGCGCAACAACACAATCCACACTTGCCACCAATTTCCTCAACTCCTCTTTCTCAAATCAATTAAATATCTGAACACGATTATTTATCTCGTTACTCGTCACTCGTCACTCGATACTGCTCTTAACAAGAGCCGTCCTTTTACTCTCGATCAAATTAAATACCACAATAATCTTTTCATCCAAGGCCAATATTCACGGTACAGCTTCAATCAAGTAGTCAATCCCCTTCGATTTCCCCGCATGACCATAATACAACACCACAAATTTATCTTCTCGTCAATATTCTTTCCTTAACGACATCACCTGCTCTTTTGGTACCTTTTCCGGATTCCGGAACTCATAATCCACACCGTTATAAATCATTTTCAATTTGTTATCAGGGATTCAGTAATAAATCCTCAAGCAATTCATCGTATATCTTGATACACAGTGATATACATCATATGGAAACCGGAAAATACTTCTTTCAAACAGCCTATAAAGCCGTCATCCGAACGTTCATTTATAGGCCTTCCGTAATTTGCCGAATACTTCATGCACGGTCAGAATCACTTTTTTCTTGAAGAGCATACCTAGGATACTACCTGGGATCGCTCATCCATAAGTACTTGCATGAATAACGGAGATACCTGCTCCGTCTTTAGCGGAGTCGTGATGTTTTTTCAGGATTGATATTCATGTTTTTATTGCACAAAAAAGAAAAGACAATCTGCCTGATCATGTTCTATAGATCGTAAGATGCTCATGAAGTTCTACCAAGGGAAGCTTTTGATCGAAATGACTAGTCAAGACCGAAACTTTGTATCATTTCTTCAGTAATCTCGTAATCACATTTTCAAAGACATTTTCGACGCCCCCTCTATGTGGTAGATAATAATCTAATACGAATAAGATATGTTTCATACGACACTTTGTACGTATTTGAACGCTGAATTCAACAATGTTTTCCAACGATTTTTAACCATTTTTATCTATTTTTAACAATTTTCGACCACTTTTTTGATTTATGTCAACACAAATGGCTCGCATAAAGAGCATTTTTTGACAAATATATAAATTCAGCATATAATTAAAGGTAAGATAGGTCTATAGGTGGATAGGTTTGATAGGTCTCGGCACTTATTTTCCTATGCACCTCTGCACCTTTGCCACTTTAAACCTTTCATTGAGCCATGCCTCGTTGAACAACAAAACACATTCGCAAACAAACAAAAGCAATATGCGCGCATGAACATAATATTTTTCATGAATTTATCGGCCGTCACATTTATCATATCCATAAACATGGTCATAAATTATTGCATCTTGCACACAAATATAATCATCACGCCATACATCTCGGAGAATTAATTGTAGTCTGATTTTTGTGTGTATCTCATTTCGTATCGTCATGATTCACCGCCAACACAGGTACAACAATCATCACAGATCATGCGATAGTGGCGAGCAATCTAGTAGCCGCAATGAATCAATGACAGATGAGAACAAACGATTCCAAAATAATTTCCATGCGGATGATGGATGGTGATGTAGATAATTCATTCTATCCATGATATTGTACCTACGGCGCAGCACGTATCTCTCCTGAATTTTTTCCATTCATAGAACCGAAAAAACAGCAAAGAACGTGGTGAGGTAATGCGAAAGATCGATGTGCAAACGCACAAGCTACAGGATATAATATCTGATCAACACCAGTTGCATGAGCGCTCATAGTCTACAGCAAGATAGGAAATTCAGTATTGTTTGGTCACGTAGGTAAAGTGATATATCACAATGCATCCAAAGGAACGCTCATCGTCAGAGACATGAACCGAGTAGGTAAATTCACCATGACAGATCGTCGAGATGAGGTGGTAAATCCAAGTATCGAATGTTACATCTACAACAAAAAAACCGCACCGATACTAGTAATAAATACAACACAAACCTGACAGGCTTGATGACCTTCGACCTGATGACTTTCGACTTGATGACTTTCAACTGGAGTTTTGATAGCGACCAATACGAACGACCCACAAATAATCGCATCAATCATACCTCCGACAAATACATGAACGACAACGACAACAACGCCGATTATCGCAATCACTCCACCAACCATATCAGTCGAGCAATTCGCGACAAAACCCATTTATCTCGATTTTGATTCAGTTTCAGATCTTGCAAAACACTTCATCACACAACGGAATATCGAAGCGAAACTGACGACAAAAAATACACTGAAAGTCTGAGACATAGCGATGCTCACACTCGCTATCAAAGATCCGAACACACAGGCAGGATTCGAATGATTACTCAATCTTCCATTTGAGCTCATCGTATCAAACGATAACATCCAGACAAGTTATTCTTTGATCCAACTCATCAAAGAAGGAAGGATTGATATCGCCATCACGGCCAAAAATAAGTGAGACACCGCCCTCATCATCAATTTTGACGGAGAAAGGATAGGGAAAGTGAATTTCAAGATTGAATAATATCCTTCAATTTTCAAGCTAAATCCATATCGTAGAGACGTTGCAACATTACGTTTATTTTTTGACATTCCAAGTTGATATCGCTCATATTCGATCTCTCAATCTCCATTTAATCTCCTCGTCTCCTCCATGAAAAAAACTCCCTACCTAGACATCCTGAAATCACTCCTCCCAGTGAACGAATGGAAAGCTTTTCTCGAATCTTACAGCAAGCCATTACCGAAGAGCATCACAATCATGAAGCATAAAATCTCGACAGAAGAATTTCTAAAAGAAACAAATCGCCAATGATGGAAATTATCAACTGTTCCCCATGAGAAGGGGGATACCCGAAGGGAGGGGGTTTGTTTCTCTTCCCCATCACGTCCCGGACAACACTTCCTGCACCAGGGATGATTCTTTTACATCCAAGAAAAAGCCGCAAGCTTACCAGCACAAGTCTTGCTCGATTCAAAATTTTGTCTCCCTTTAAGAAAGGCTACAGTCCAGCAAAGCTGGAGAGAGGTCCGCAGGACAGAGGGATTTTTCGAAACAAAAGAGAAAGAAGCTCCCAGTGCTGAAGACTACAAACTAAAGACTAACGAACTTATTTTAGATATGTGTGCCGCCCCCGGTGGCAAATCCATCCAACTCGCGGACACATGACTGCCGCCCGTCATTGCGAACGAAGCATGGCAATCTAGCGGTAACAATTTCATAGTTTCCAACGAACCCATCGATCCAAGACGTAAAGCGCTCATTTTCAACATCAACAGAACCTGATGTTACAATACCATGGTAACCAGTTATGATGGCACAAGAATTTGAACACTATTTCCAGAGACATTTGATAAAGTGCTTATCGACGCACCATGCTCAGGCGAAGGTATGAACTATAAGCTCGATCGCAAAAGAAAATTGCGAAGCAAGAATTCTTTTGATGGGAGAGCTATGCCGACGATTTGAGAAACTGCAAGTTCAACCCCGACGCTTCGGGGGAAGGAATTGCAGATTTCGAAAACAGTCGTGCACAAGATTGCCATCCAGCAATCACGAGATGAATTAAAAATCAAAAAAATCGCTGCCCTTCAATATCAGTTATTGAAATCATGAATCCTCGCATGCAAACCGTGATGAACCATCATCTATTCGACTTGCACATTGAACCCGATAGAGAATGAATGAGTAATCGCAAACATCATGCAAGAATTCTCATGAAAAATAGAGCTAGAAAATGTTGATGTCGAGTGAAAGTCGACAGGCATGAACATGTGGAGATGAGAAAGAATTATGGAGAGTGACCAGGCGTCCAAACTGGCAAGATTCCGACCACATAGAAATCATATCGGCTGATTTTTTATCGCCAAGATAAAAAAACTGGAAACTTTGTCCTCCTTTGCAAAGGAGGAAGTCCGCAGGACAGGAGGATTTAAAATTCCCCTCGCAGGGGGATTTAGGGGGTCTTCTGAACTACAATCTGAAGTTCGACATCATCTTCAGGAAGAATTTGGAATCGAAAAAAATAATGACTATTTTTTTATTTCGACCGGGAAGTCCCCCCTTTACTGAAAGGGGGAAGCAAAACAGGGGGATTTGGGTAATATCTACATAACGTCATCGGAATACAAAAATTTTCCCGACCATCTCAAAAACAATGCTGGCAAGATCTGAATCCCAATCTATACGATAGGGAAACACGCAACTCCTGGTTTTAACCAGGGGCGAATCCCCACGCATCATCTCGGCAACATTCTCGGCCATCTCGCGACAAAGAACGTCATAGAACTCAGCGACCAACAAGCCCAAGACTATTCCGATCACAAAGATTTATCTGTTCCCGTCATCGAAGACCCCGCTTTAGCGGTGGTTGCGACCGAAGAGAAGCAATCTGGGAACCCATTCGTGATTTTAACATGGCAGAAAAAATGATTTTCACTAGGGAAGATCGTAGATTGAAGAATCAAAAATAAAATGATTTAGTAAAAAATCCTACGGGTTTATTTGAGACGCAAAGAAAGCCTGAAGTAAAACGAAGGTTTTCTAACGTCGAAATTATCCCGCAAAGCGGGAGCAATCGCAAGATTTTTCAAAATTAAAAAAAGATTTCATGCGGTTGCAAGGCATGAAATCTATATATTTTAACAAAAGAAATTACTTTAATTTGTGTCCCTTGACAAAGGGAGAGGGAGTAAGGCGGAAGAGGGATTTGTCTCCCATCTCCTCGAAGGAGAGGGGTTGGGGGTGAGGTCAAGAAATTACTCCTTTACCACCGCCACATCCTCTTCTACACCTTCTTCAACACTCACCAACACCTCATCATTCATTACTTTCTTTCCCATTCTCATCTCCTTAATCTTTTCGATGATTTCTTTCTCCAGATTCTTTCTTACCTTCTCGTCAGAATCCAATAATTGAGCTAATTTATCTTTTCCTTGAATTTTCTGCTTGCCGATAGTGTAAAATGCTCATGATTTGCTGATGATTTTGAGAATATCGGCTGATTCGATGATGTCCATAGTCTTTTCATATCCCATAGTCCATTTCACGGGAAGCTCTGCGGTCTTAAACGGAGCAGCAACTTTATTCTTAGATATCTTGATCTTTGCAAAATATCAAATTTGCTCTTTATCGTTCATGATTTTTTCTCATTTTCTGATTTCAATTCTTTGTGAAGCGAAGAATTTGAGTGCATTACCTCCTGGAGTCGTTTCTGGATTACCAAACATCACGCCTATCTTCATGCGGATCTGATTGATGAAGATGCAGGTAGTTCAAGATTTCGCCAAGATAGATGATAATTTTCTGAGTCCTTGAGACATCATTCTCGCCTGCAATCCCATATAACTATCGCCCATATCCCCTTCCACTTCAGCTCTAGGAACCAAAGCAGCTACGGAATCGATGACAATCAATCTGATAGCTCATGTTCTCGCCAATTCTTCAGCGATTTGCAATGCTTGCTCACCATAATCAGGTTGTGAAAGAAGCAAATTATCAACATCCACACCCAATATCTTCGCATAGCAAGGATCCAAGGCGTGTTCCGCATCAATAAACGCAGCAGTTTCACCTCTTTTTTGGATTTCTGCGATAGCATGAAGCGCAATAGTAGTCTTTCCTGAAGATTCAGGTCCATAGATTTCCACCACTCTTCCTTCTGGATATCCTCATCCCAAGATGAGATCCAACACATACGATCAACTATGGAAGGTATTCACAAGTCCTACATTTGAATTGTCACCCATTCTCATAATTGCACCTTTTCCGAATTGCTTCTCAATGTTCTTGAACGCCTCTTGCAATTCCTGTTTTTTCGTTGCCATAATAATATTTAGTATAAAGTATAAAACATTTTTACTCGGCTGTCATTCCGATGTTATTACCCGCTAGCGGGTTGCAACCGGAATCTAGCCGGAATCTCATTCAACGATGTATACATTAATCATATTTTTACAAAAATCAAGAGATTTTTCAGCAGTTCACACCTAGCAAGTCAAATTATGTCAAAAAATACATTGATTATGTCAAAAATCCCTTGATATTGTCAAAAAAATCCTTATTCTCTTCGTCAGTCACTCCGGCTGTCATTCCGGTGTTATTACCCGCTAGTGGGTTGCAACCGGAATCTAGCCGGAATCTCATAAGCAATTATTTAATTTCTAATGTAAATATTCCCATGAAAGAACTCGATTCCATCCAGAAAGCTTTGATTAGTTTTTTTAAAAAAAATACTCACCAAGAATGAGTCACTTTGAGAGAAATCGCAGCCGGCATCTGAGCCAATCATCCGCAGACCGTACTCAACAAACTCAATCAACTCGTCCTCAAAGGATACTTCACCAAAGACGAAGGATGATACAAACTACTCAGAGAAAGCATCACGGATCAATTTAGTGATATTATCCAAGTTCCCATCTTCGGTTTCGCACAATGCGGAAACAAAGGAAAAAGAATCGTGGACGAATATTCACAGGAAAAAATCCCGATGACTATCGCCATGCTCGGCACCAAAGATCCACGCAATTGTTTCTTCGTGAGAGCAAAATGAAATAGCATGGAGCCAAAAATACAAGATTCTGACTTGGTTCTCGTCAAGCAACAAGACAACTACGATCCCAACGACTACGTTCTGGTGGAGCACAACGAACTTCCAAAACTCAAAAAAATACTCAAGCAAGATGGCAAATTATTCCTTGAATCAGTGAATAGATTCTTCGACAAGGTCGAAATCGTCAAATACGACCAAGCAAAAGTCATCGGTGTCGTAAAAAAAATCATTAAGAATATATAATATGGTAGAGACGCCCCGAATAATCGGGGCGTCTTTTTTTTCGTCATCGCATTTACGCCACCACTTTATAATCATCGAATACTTCAGGCAAAACGGCAAGCGGGTCAACCGATTTGTCGTTTTCTTTTATAGTAATATGCAAATGAGGTCACGTGGATCTCCCAGTTTCTCAAACATATCATATCACATCACCACTTTTCACTTTTTCTCACTCATCTAATTCAGATTTTTTCTGCATATGGAGATAATAATAGGTTTTCCCATCATTTCATTTGATTACTAATTCATTTCATCACAGATCAGTTTTTCTATTTTCCAAAACCTCGCCATCACAGATTGACGATATAGAAGCTCATTCGTTGGCAGCCAAATCGATTCAAGTATGATTGTCTTTTTCTCAAGTGACAGGATGCTTTCTTGGGCCAAATTTTGAGGTAATCTTTACATCATCGGTATTTTCGATGGGTTTCACATGGTCAAATTTTTCAACTCACGATTCAGAAGAGGTATTCGCAGCCACTACACCAGTTCACACGACAGCAGGAACAACTAAAAGAGTCTTGATATCAACTCAACCCTTTATAGATTTCTTTAATTCTTCCAATTTTACTTTATCAGTCTTATATTCATCTTTCGCCATCAATTCCCTCATAGGATTGAGTTCTTTTTCTTCGTCGAATCCGATAGAAACGCCTGTGAATTTCTTCAGCATAGAAGGAAGAAAACCTGAACCGCTACCCTTAAGCACATCAGCGAATTGCGAGACTTCTGGGGGCAGATTGAGTCAACTCAAATCAATCTGTTCCTCTTCTTGTTTAGGCTCCAAGATATACTCCCTTGCCTTAGCCTTTATTTTTTTGCCACGTATAAGTCATTTCACAAAATCTTTCTTATTCAATTTATTGAGATAAGCATCGACGACTTCTTTTCTGAGTGTTTGTATATCATTAGCGGGGTTGAACGTCTCACCTTCTTCAGGATTTTTCTTTTTATCAGAATTTTCATCAGCAGATTCCTCCTGATTGTCTTCAGACTCTTGGTCGACATCTTTGTCCTCTTCCTCTTTATCACCACCGATTCCTAGAAAGTTCTTGGCTATGTCTCCTAATTCTAATCACATTATACTCGATGATTAAGAAATAAAATATTTAAGCGACCTTCTTTTGAACACTTTGATTATTATTCAAATAGTCAATAAATGTAGTTTTAACGTCATTATTAGCATCAAGCAAACTTGGCATTTTCTCTTTTATGACATCTAAATCTAATATTTGTGTATCCATACCGCTTTCAGACCTATAAATTCCATAATCCATGCCGGATCGCAATCTAGATCCGAAATAAAAATCTTTTACGCCTGGATATTTATAATGGATCCGATTCATGAGATTTGCTACGTATACCAATTCTTTAAAATCTTTGAAAGCCATATTCAGTCACTTAATCTTAAGCACCGTAGGATCTATTTCGATAGATTTGGATCGGCTAGCGAGCGTTTTCTTTTCTGGATCAAAAACCAATTCTCATCTCTTGCCCTGCCATACCACATCTGCAAGAGTAGCCTGAATTTCTTTGGAAACCTTTTTGGAAGCGTCCATAGTTTGCACATCTTTTTCATCGATTGGCAAAATCTCTAATTGTTCAACTGAAGTAGTATTGATGGCCTTGAAATCAATATCAGGCGGCATGAAGAATTTTTTTTCATCTAAATTATACGCCAATAATTGTTTCGCTTTGCTGAATCATTTGATTTTCGCTATAGAATCCAGACTCAACAATGAATAATCTCCAGAATATATGTCTTCGATACCAAACAATTCGTTCATACGCAAAGTTTTAACTTCAAGAATCGTTTTCAAAACTTGCTTAGCTGCTCGATATCATTTTCTCTGCTCCTCTAGATCAGAAGATTTTACCAATTCTGTGATAGTCTT
>Ga0100388_10004301_pt1 | contig 11892 bp, 11 predicted proteins | sample CryGeymeta201512_FD_81536 | JGI IMG/M metagenome (GOLD analysis project Ga0100388, IMG submission 81536) | Groundwater microbial communities from Crystal Geyser aquifers in Utah, USA - Crystal Geyser metaG 2015-12 | ecosystem: Environmental > Aquatic > Deep subsurface > Groundwater | place... | reverse complement strand
TGGGGCGTTGTTGCAAGCGGGCGATTTATTGCTGACGCGGCAGGATTACACCGGCAATCTGGTGGGGACGGCGCTGGGGCTAGTGGCCACCACCCAGGGTTACAACCGCTACAACGAGGTGGCCAGTTTTGCCGCCGTTGGTGCCGGGAGTGCCCTGATCAGCACCACCTACGTGCGGGATTTGCTGGGCCGCATCGTGCAGAAAAGTGAGACGATTCAAGGGGTGACCACCACCTACGGTTACGGCTACGACGTGGCGAGCAGGCTGGTGGAGGTGAGGGAAAACGGGGCGGTGGTGGCGAGTTATAGCTTCGACGCCAACGGCAATCGGGTGGGTGGTTTTGATCGCTTTGGACCGATCACGGCGACGGTGGACGTTCAAGACCGGCTGCTCAATTACGCGGGGAACACCTACACCTATACGAAAAATGGGGAGCTTTTGCAGCGTCATTCCCGTGCAAACGGGAATCCACAAGTTTCAACGTTCACCTACGACTTACTCGGCAATCTGACCAAAGTGGTGCTGCCTGATGGTCGGGTGATTGAATACATCATCGATGGCCGAAATCGCCGGGTGGGCAAGAAGGTGGATGGGGTGCTCGTTCAGGGCTTCCTTTACCAAAACCAATTGGAGCCGGTGGCGGAGCTGGATGGGGCGGGGAATGTGGTTTCCCTGTTCGCTTATGGCTCCAAGGCCAACGTGCCCGATTACATGGTGAAGGGCGGGGTCACCTACCGAATCGTTTCCGATCATTTGGGTAGCCCACGGCTGGTGGTGAATGCTGCCGACGGCAATGTGGTGCAGCGGATCGATTACGACGAATGGGGGAATGTGCTGTACGACAGCAACCCCGGCTTCCAACCGTTTGGTTTTGCGGGCGGGATCGATGATCGGGATACGGGGCTGATTCGCTTTGGAGCTCGGGATTACGATCCGCAAACGGGACGGTGGACGGCGAAGGATCCCATTTTGTTTGCGGGTGGGGATGGGAATTTGTATGGGTATGTTTTGGGGGATCCTTTATCTTTTATTGATGCTCTAGGTCTTTACACTAGAGTTTCATTTTATCAAGGGTCACCATTAAACCCATTCGGACATATTGGAATCGGCTCAAATACCCCCATCACATATGGGAAATACCCTGCATCAAGCGCATCTACAGTTAATACATTGGCGCTATATCCTGTTGCAGGGGAAGTACATGTCGATGATTTAATGAAAGTCCAAAGAACCTTAGTGATCGACACGAACAGCATCCAAGATCAAATACTCAGCGAGTACATAAATACTCATATAGTTACCCCTGGGCCGTACGACCTTGATGATAACAGCTGCGTGGACTTTGTTAGGGGTGCTCTGGCAGCTGCTGGAATCCACTTTGATTCATCGATAAATACACCGGAAGGCTTGTTTGATACAATCGATCAACTCAACAAAGAGAAATCATCAAATGAATGCCCGGTGCAGTAAGGCATATAGAACAGCTAAAAAGATTGCCATTGTAGCAACTGCAGCCAATTTATTATTGGTGTCAGGGTTGGCATGCGGTGTTTATTTACCCGCAAAACTTACACTAATTATTGGTCCGTTCAACGTGCTCATGGTAGGCACGTATTATTTTGGTACCGCAATTTCATTGGCTTTAGCGCTAATCGCTTCTGTACTAAATGGGTTGTTATACTCGTTGGTCTTCCATTTAATGTTGCTAGGAAAAAGCAATGCGGTGTTTTTTGCTATAGCATTTATAGTTGTATTGGCTTTAGAGCTGCCTGTAGTTATTTTATTTTGATGAGAGGGCATTTAATTTCACGCAAACGTGGAAGTCGGATCTTGATATGCCGCATGCCTCACAGGAGGCATCGGGGTCAGGTCTTGACATGCCACATTCTTCCCTCGAATCACCGCTTCCCTCTGGGAATCCGGTACTCCGCGAGTAAACGGGCCTGCCTCTGACGAAAATATTGCATGTCAAGACCTGAACATCCCGCTGGAATTTTCAAGCCGATTTAGCGTTTTTCAGCCCCTGATTTCGTACTCCCGCCCCCGCTTGAGCATGTTGAAAATGACCCGGCAAAGATGCCGTACCAAGGCCCGGATGGCCTGGTTGTGGGTTTTGCCTTCGGCCCGCTTTTTCTCGTAGTAGCGCTTGGATTCCGGCACCCATTTCCGGTGGCGATCCACGGCGACCATCATGGCCGCCTTGGCGCGGGTGTTGACGTGTCTTGGGCTTTTCGTGCCCCGATAATCGCCCGAGCTGTTGTCCAGCGCGGCCATGCCGAGATAGAGGGCCACAAGACCACCCCATCCGGGACAACGACCTATACCTATGACCTGCCTGGCAATCTGACCGAGGTGGTGTTGCCCACTGGGCGCGTCATCGAATACATCATCGACGGCCGCAATCGCCGGGTGGGCAAGAAGGTGGATGGGGTGCTCACCCAAGGCTTCCTCTACCAGGATCAACTCAACCCGGTGGCGGAATTGGATGGGGCGGGGAATGTGGTTTCCCTGTTCGTTTACGGCTCAAAGGCCAACGTGCCCGATTACCTGGTGCGCGGCGGGGTCACCTACCGGATTGTCTCCGACCACCTGGGCAGCCCCCGTTTGGTAGTGAACGCCGCCGATGGAACGGTGGTGCAGCGGATCGATTACGACGAATGGGGGAATGTGCGGTTCGATTCCAATCCGGGCTTCCAACCGTTTGGATTTGCGGGGGGGATTGCGGATAACGACACTGGGCTGATTCGATTCGGCGCCAGGGATTACGATCCGCAAACGGGACGGTGGACGGCGAAGGATCCCATCCTTTTTGAGGGTGGGGATGGGAATCTGTATGGGTATGTCCTAAGGAATCCGATAAACTTTATCGATCCGTTGGGGCTTTGGGGTTATGCAACTGAATACAGTACAACTGGAGAAGGATTAACTGGTGATATAACGATTATTGAAGGCGCTGTTGATCAGGTATATCAAGATGTGAGTGGAACTACGTCCGATGCAACGGTGACATATTCAACAAATGGCGAACACACTTCACCTGCATCGAAGCATTATACTGGTGAGGCGGTAGATTTGCGGACACGTGATCTCACCACTAACACCCAAAAAGTTGAGTTTAAGGAGCAGCTCCAAGATCTACTCGGTTCAGATTATGATGTTATACTTGAGCCAGACCACATCCACCTTGAATACGACCCCGATATAAAAACATTGAAGCCTGATAAGCCTTTAAAGATACGGTGCCCATAAGATGAAACTACTTCTTGTAGGATTGGCATTAGCGCTATTTTCGCAAAATGCTATTGCTAGAGAACTTATTAATGAAGATTTACCTGCGGGGTGGCGTCTTCCAACGGATGAGGATGTTAGTAGTGGATGGGCTTATTATCGAAGTGAGTATTCTTCCCCGTACTCTATAGACGCAGACTTTGATGGTGATGGGGCTATTGATGCGGCACGGATATTGTTTTTTATAGGAGATAGTAATAGATGGGGGGTCTTTGTTTTTCTGTCGCGAGGGGGTAGTTTTAATATCCAGCAAATATATACGTCAAAAGGCAGGATTCCTGCGCAATCCGTTGGCTTGATTTCGGTTGATGGCGACTTAAAAACAGCATGTTCAAAGGGGTATTTTTCGCCGCTAGATTGTGTTGGAGATCCAGGTGTTTTACGGCTAAGAAATAGTGCAATAAAAATGCTCATGTTTGAAGGCGCGGCTTCCGTTTTTGTATATGACAAAAACAGCGATAATTTTATTCGTTACTGGATAAGCGATTGACATGATTCACAACAGAGGCATCGGGGTCTACCATCGGATTTTCCAGCAAAGTGACGCGGTCGGCTTGGAGCGTTAGCATCCCCCTTGGCGGGGGTGTGGCTCCTGGGGTCGGTGGCCCTTGGCTCGCTCGACCTTGAAATGCAGCCCCCGCCACTTTGCATCGTCCGTTGGGTCAACCGGGATGGTGCCGATCAGCCTTCTGATGTGGCTCTGAGAGTAGACGCGACCGGCGGACGAACCGGTACGTCTGACCGACGCAGGCCACGCCATGAACACTCCCCCCAGTACCGACATTCGCGTTTGCGTTGATGTCGGCAGCCGCAAGCACAGCGTCGCGGTCGGCCTTGCCGACGGGCGCTTCCTCGACGCCTTCGAGGTGGATCGCCGCCCCGAAGGGTTCGACCGATTCTTCCAGCGCATCGACGATATTCAGCGCCAGCATGGCGGCAAGGTCTCGGTGGCGATGGAGGGGTACAACGGTTGGGCGCGTCCCCTCGACAGCCTTGTCCAAAGGCATCGGGCTCTACCATCGGATTTTTCCAGCAAAGTGACGTGATGGCTCCCTAGCGTTAGCATCCCTGTTGGCGGGGGTGTGGCTCATTTGGGGGGGCCGTCGCCTTTCCGTTGGGCGTTCCGATAACGCCTCTGCTATCGCTGGGAATCAAAAACTCAAACGGCCCCTCCCCTACGCCCCCTGCGGCAGAGCCCCGTAGGAAACCGCAAACTCCGTCTTGAACAGCTCCCAGGTTCCCCCCGCGATCGATTCTCGAATCCGCTGCATCAGATTCAGATAGAAGGCCAGGTTGTGCACCGTGAGCAGCATGGGGGCGAGCATCTCTTGGCTGAGGTAGAGGTGGCGTAGGTAGGCCCGGGAAAAACGGCTGCAGGTCGGGCAGGGGCAGGCGGGATCGAGGGGGCGGTCGTCCTCGATAAAACGGGCCTGCTTGATCGTCAGCACCCCCTGGCTGGTGAACAGCGAGCCGTTGCGGGCGTTGCGGGTCGGCATGACGCAATCGAACATGTCGATCCCGGCATCGACCGCCATGACGATGTCCTTCGGCCGCCCCACCCCCATCAAATAACGGGGGCGCTCAGTGGGGAGCAGCGGCGCGGTGGAACGTACCACCTCTTCGATGATCTCCTCCGGCTCCCCCACCGAAACCCCGCCGATGGCCAGCCCCTGAAAGGGCATATGGGAAAGCTCGGCGACCGCCTCGGCCCGCAAATCCAAAAACCGCCCCCCTTGCACGATGCCGAATAGCCCTCCGGGGCCGGGACTGGCCTCGTAGGCGTTCCAGGCCCGTTTGGCCCAGCGGTTCGAAAGGGCGGTGGCCCGCGCCACATCGTCGCGCTCGGCCATGCCGGGGGGGCATTCGTCCAGGCACATCATGATGTCGGAGCGCAGTTTCTGCTGGATGCGCACCACGTTCTCGGGGGTGAGCATGTGTTTGGCGCCGTCGAGGTGACTCTGAAAGGTAACCCCCTCCTCGGTGATCTTGCGTTGCCCCGCCAGTGAAAAGACCTGGAAGCCGCCCGAGTCGGTCAGGGTCGAACCGCCCCACCCCATGAACTTGTGCAGGCCGCCAAAGCGGTCGATGAGATCCTCTCCGGGGCGCAGGTGCAGGTGGTAGGTGTTGCCCAGGACGATCTCGGCCCCGAGGTCGGCGAGCAGGTCGGGATCCATCCCCTTGATCGTCGCCTTGGTCCCCACCGGCATGAAGGCGGGGGTCTCGGCGGTGCCGTGGGGGGTGGTGATCCGACCGCGACGGGGGCCGCTTTGACGGTTGCCGGCGAGGAATTGGTAGGTGATGGGCATGGGGACTTTCGCTGCGGGTTTGGCCAAACAAGGGAGGCCGAATCTTGGGGGTTAACCCCTTTAAGGTCCAGCCGACGGTTCAGCGCAGACCGGGTGCCATAAAGGGTGCAAGGTGAATCGCGCCCCCTCCCAACCCGCCCCGTGCACCTCATGGAAGCGGTCGACCAGGGTTACGGCGTCGCCCATGGCCGGATTCATCCAGCTTAAGGTTTCGAGCATGGTCCGGTGCTGCGCCGCCAAGTCGCGCCAATGCCAGATCGGCTCGTGGTGGAAAATCCGGTTGCGCAGGGTGCGGATGGCGTTCAGACGGGGCGACAACACCGCCCGGCGGCATCGCCTGAAAGAAACGGCGCTGCTTCAGCAACCGTGGCCACGAGATTTGCCCGTGTTCGTACCGGCGGTCGAACAACCGAGTCCAAAACCCGAAGGTCAATTCGGCCACGATCCGGTCGGCAGTCTCCTCCTTGCCCCCTTTGCGCAGTTGCTCGCACGCCTTGACGACCGAGTGAAGTTCGCGTGCATCCAACACGGTGCCCGGCATGGTCATCCAATCCTCCCGTCCCGTCAGATCGCTCAGCGCTTCGTGAAGCGTGTTGCGTAACGTGACCTCGAAGGTGTGAAACAGGGGGTACAGGCTTTCCCCCAAACGCACGTTCCAAAAGTAGTGGGCCAACAGCCCCTCGGCGTGATCGGGCGCCCCCTTGTCCACATACCCCCGCAGCCGTTCGTGGGCGATGGCGTCGATGATTCGTCGGCCGAATGGGGCTCCAATTTTCGATTGCATCCGCAGCTCCTTTTTCCTAGCGTTCGCCCGCCGTCCCCGGGTAAATCCTCTCCCAGCTTCGTGCTGGTGCATGATCCCGGGGTTTTTTTATGCCTGCTTAAGGCCGGACTTTCCATAAATTCGCCCGATGATCGCGTAGGACTTTGATTTCAATGGGGCTCGCCTCAAGGCGTCTACTTCTGGTTTGTGAGCCCGTGGCGTAGCCATGCCTACGTTCAAGCGCACAAAAAAAACCAGTGCAATCAAAAGACAAGCGCGGGCGGAACGAGATTGATGAAAAGTCCGGGTTAGGCCCCCTCCCCCAGCAACAACGCAGCCTCCCGCACCGCCTCCCCCAGCGTCGGATGGGCCGCCACCGTCTTCGCAAAAACGGAGGGGGTCAGCTTGAGCTGCACCGCCAACGCCACCGGGGCGATCAGTTCGCTCGCCTCGATCCCGACGATGCTGCCGCCGCAGATCGCCCCATCCTCCCCGGCATACAGCTGCACGAAGCCGTCGGTGGCGTTCAGGGTGCGGGCGCGGCCGTTGGCGGCCAGGTTGATGCGGGCGGAGCGGTTCGATACCGCCCCCACCGTCGCCGCCTCGGGGAAGGCAAAAATGCAGGCGGGGATGGCGCGGCCTTCAAAACGGCCGTCGATCCCCGCGAGCACCTCAGCGACCACCTCCCCCTGCCGTGAGGCGACGTGGGCCAGCCCCTGACCGGCGACATCGCCGATGGCGAAGACGCTGGGCAGGGTGGTGCGGCATTGGGCGTCGACCTCGATCCCGAAGCGGCCCACGTCGATCCCGAGGGCGGCCAAGTCCCCCACCCCGGTGTTGGGGCGCCGCCCCACCGCGACCAGAAGCTCATCGAAACCGACCGGCTCGCTCAGCCCCTCGACCGTAGCAACCCCGGCCTCGGCGCCGCGCACCAAGCAGCCGGTGCGAATCGTCACCCCACCCCGTTGCAACGCCCCGGTCAGCGCCTGGGCCACCTCGGGATCGACCCCCGGCAGCAACCGCTCGGTCGCCTCGACCACCGTCACCTTGCTGCCCAGGGCAGCGGCGATGGCGGCGAATTCGACCCCGATCACCCCGCCACCGACGATGAGCAACCGCTCGGGCAGCGCCTCAAGATCGAACAGATCGCGGTTGGTGATCCCCGCCAAACCGGAGATCTCGGCGGGGCGCGAACCGGTGGCGATGACGATGTGGCGGGCCGCAATCCGCCGCTCGCCGTCGATGCTTACCAGGTGTGGCCCCTCAATCCGCCCCCAGCCACCCATCGTCTCGACTCCGGCATCCTTGAGCAGCCGCTCGATCCCCATGCGCGAGCTCTTCACCACCCGTTGCACATGCCCCTTGGCCTTGCCCCAGTCGAGCTGCGCCGCCCCGAGGTTCACCCCAAGCCGGGCCGCCCCCTGGGGCGCCTTCATCATCTTGGCGACCGCGTGCAGCGCCTTGGTTGGGATGCAGCCCCAGTTGGTGCACTCCCCCCCCAGCGCCCCCGCCTCGATCAGCGCCGTCTTCAGACCGCGCCGGGCCGCCTCCACGGCGCAAACATAGCCGCCGGGACCGCCGCCGATCACCACCACATCGAATTCGAACCCGCTCATCGCCGCATCACCCATTCGTCGCTTGCGTACTTTTTTAGCAAATCGGGAATTCTTTTTTGTTCGTCCGCCGTTAAGGAAGCGGGGGTGAGGGTGAGATCCAAAGCCTCGACAAATCCCGCTTGCATCGCCGCCGCCGCTTCACCGAAGCCGACCTCCCGTCCCAGAATTTGCTCGGCTGAGGTTACCCTTTGTCGTACATCCCGGATCAGTTTGCCCCGCATCTTCTCGTCGGCCACTTGGAGCAACCGGAACATCCGCTCCACGTCGACCCCGAGTAAAACGGTGCCGTGTTGCAACAGCCCCCCGTGTTTGCGGGTTTGAGCCTGACCGCCGAGTTTTTGTGGAATGTCGTTCGCCGTAACCACGTCGTTGAGGGGGGCAAAGCGGGCCGCGATGCCCAACTTTGCCAGCCCCGCCACGACGCCTGTGCAGATCCTTTCGTAGCTCTCCAGAATCGTCCCCGCCCCCAGGGGATGCCCGGCGGGGAGGACCAACGAGTAGGTCAGCTCGGCGTCGTGAAAGACCGCTCCACCGCCGGTGATGCGACGAACGACCGTCACCCCCTCGCTACGGCAGGCGGTCAGGTCGAGCTCGTCCCCCGCCGATTGAAAATAGCCCAGACTCACCGCCGCCGGGGACCAGGCGTAGAGGCGCAGGGTCGGAATCGCCTCCACCCCCCCCAGCAAAATTGCCTCGTCGACCGCCATGTTGCGGGCGGCGGGCTGGGGGCCATCGACGATCAGCCGCAGCTCATTCGCCATGGCCCGCCTCCTGAATCCCCTTCTCGATGGCCGCTTTCAGGTCGTCGGGGGTGATGCCAAACCATTGGGCCGGATGACTCTGCACTGCCGAGTCGAGCATTTCGCCCACCGCTCGCTTGGTGGCAGGGCCTCCTAAAAAAACGGCCTCGATCGCCTCCAAAGCCTCTTCGGGGTGGATGAAAAAGTCGCCCTCGACCCGCAGCCGAGCGATGCGTCCCCCCTCCAGGCGCAGCTTGACCCGGAAGAGTTTGCTGCCGGGGGGTTTTTCGGTGATGAGGATTTCAGGCATGAGGCAGGCTCGATTGATCTGTGGAAACAATTCGGCATCGGGTGGATTCCGGGTTGCCTTTGGCGCCCCGGAATGACGCGAAGGGTGGGCGGCGTTGCGGCGTAGGGTGCATCCACCAACCGCCCTCACCCCGACCCCCGCTCATCCCGATTGGGAACCCAAGGCCCATCTGTCGGGGGTTCACCCACCGCTGGTTTGGTGGATGCGCTGCGTTTATCCACCCTACGAACTGCTTCTTACGGTTTTCCTTTTTGAACATGACCGCGCAACCGCCCCTCACCCCGACCCCCTCCCCGTGAAGGGCGAGGGGGATTTCTCTTGGATGGCTTGCAGCCCCGCCCGGTCGGCCCGAAAGCTGGAGCGCACCAACGGCCCCGCCTCGACGAAACCGATTCCGGCGGCCTGAGCCGCCTCGGCCAGCGCGTCGAATTCGGCTTGGCTCAGATGGCGTACCACCGGCAGGCTTGTCTTGCTCGGTTGCAGGTACTGCCCCAACGCCAGGATGGAGACCCCCGCCTCGACCAGCCGCCCGAAGAGCGCCACCACCTCGCGGCGCTCCTCCCCCAACCCCAGCATCAGCGCCGTCTTGACCGGAATTGCGGGGGCGGCTTGGTGGAAGTCGGCCAGCAGATTGAGCGAGGTGGCGACGTTTCCGACCCGGATGCCGGGGTAGAGGCGGGGAATCGTTTCGATGTTGTGCGAAAAGACATCGGGGGGATGGCGCAGCAGGATTTCGATGGCGCCAGGCTTACCGGCGAAATCGGGGGTCAGGATCTCGATCTTGCAGCCGGGGGCGTGATGGCGGATTGCCGCGACGGTCGCGGCGAAGTGGCCCGCCAAACCGTCGGGCAGGTCGTCCCGGTTGACCGAGGTCAGGACGACGTAGGTCAGCCCCAGCTCCCCCAACAGCCGCCCGATGCGTTGCGGTTCATCGCCATCAAGCGGCTCCAGCTCGCCGTAGCCGACCGAGCAATAGGGGCAGTTTCGGGAGCAGCGGGGACCGCCGATCATGAAGGTGGCGACTTTGTGGGACCAGCACTCCCCCATGTTGGGGCAGTTGGCCTCGGCGCAGACGGTGTTGAGGTTGTGCTCCTGCAACCGGCGGCGCAGCCAAAAAAACTCGGGGCTGGAGGGCAGGGGGACGACGGTGCGGACGTGCGGCCTGCTGCCCATCAAAATTGGCTTTCGAATTCAAACCGCTCCGAACCAAACAAATCGCGACACACATCGACCACGCCAGCGTCGTACTTCACCCCCCGCCCCGTGCGGATCTCCTCCATCGCCTCTTCCAGGGTTTTGGCGGGGCGGTAGGGACGATAAGAGAGCATTGCCTCGACCACATCGGCAACCCCGACGATGCGGGCCTCCAAACCGATCTGCCCCCCCTGCAAACCCAAGGGGTAGCCCGAGCCGTCGAGCCTCTCGTGGTGATGGTGGACCATCTCGGCCACCGGCCAGGGGAAGGAGATGTCGCCCAGGATCTCCTGTCCCACTCCGGTATGGGTCTTAATGACCTCGAACTCGATGGGACTCAGGGTCGAGGGTTTGGTCAGCAGTTCGGCGGGGATGGTGATCTTGCCGATGTCGTGGATGGCGGCTCCCAAACGGACCCCCTCGACCCGGTCGGGATCGAGCCCCAGCCCCCAGGCAAGCGCCTCGGCGAGCTGGGCGACCCGGCGTTGATGCCCGGCGGTGTAGGGATCGCGGGCCTCCACCGCCTTGGCGATGGCGTGGACCGTCCCTGACAGCGCCTCGCGTAGCCTTTGGTTGCTTTCACGCAGCGCCTGCCGGTCGCTCAGCTGTTGCCGCCGCCCCTCCCCCTCGGCCAGGGCACGGCGGATCACCGGCCCCAGACGCAGCGCCTCTTGGGTTGCAACGAAGTCGTAGGCACCCCGGTGCATCAACTCCACCGCAGTGGTCAGGTCGAGATCCTCCGACATCACCACCACGGGCAGGTCGCCCTGGGGGCTGCTTTGCACCACCTCCAGGGCGGATGCGGCTGAAAACCGGGGCAACTGCGCAGCCACCACCGCCAGATCGAAGCGCTGCACCTTCAGCTGCGCCGCCAAGGTTGCAGCCTCTTCGACCCGCTCGATTTCGGGACGAAATCCCGCCTGCCTCAGCTCGGAGTCGAGCTGCGCCACCACGTCGTCCGAAGGGGCGATGGCCAACACATGCAATGACCCCATGACTTGGGTGCCTCACAAAAAAGGGGATCAGTCCCCGTGTTTGAGCGCCGGCTTACGGGCCGCCGCCACTTCGTCGAAACGGCTGACTGCGGTGGTGACCGGGGCGCGGTGGAGCAGGTCTGGGTCAGAGGCCGCCTCTTGCAGCACCGCCTCCATCGCCGCCACGAAGGCGTCGAGCGCCTCCAGCGCTTCGGTCTCGGTCGGCTCGATCATCAGAGCCCCCGACACATTGATGGGGAAGTAGACGGTGGGGGGATGAACCCCGTAGTCGATCAACCGCTTGGCGATGTCGAGGGTTTTGATGCCGTTGGGGACCCCCTCGTCGTTGAGGACGAACTCGTGCTGACAGACCCGGTTGTAGGGGAGGTTGAAATTCGTTTGCAGCCGAACCCGCAGGTAGTTGGCGTTGAGCACCGCCTGCCGCCCGATCTGGGCGACCCCCTCTTCCCCCAAAGCGCTCAGATAGGCGTAGGCCCGTATCAACATGCCGAAGTGGCCGAAGAACCCCTTCATTCTTCCCAGGGTGTGGGGGTGTCCCTCCTCGGCTTGCATGACGAAGCGGTCGCCCAGGTTGACGACCCGCGGCACCGGCAGATACCCCTCAAGTTTTGCCACCACCCCGACCGGGCCGGAGCCGGGACCGCCGCCGCCGTGGGGGGTCGAGAAGGACTTGTGCAGG
>Ga0100388_10004221_pt1 | contig 12031 bp, 7 predicted proteins | sample CryGeymeta201512_FD_81536 | JGI IMG/M metagenome (GOLD analysis project Ga0100388, IMG submission 81536) | Groundwater microbial communities from Crystal Geyser aquifers in Utah, USA - Crystal Geyser metaG 2015-12 | ecosystem: Environmental > Aquatic > Deep subsurface > Groundwater | place: USA... | reverse complement strand
TCTTTGATTCTTTTCAATACTTGTTCTTTTACATCGCTTGATATGCGATAGTTGTGTTTTGTGTTGCCCATATGCTTTTGATTATATCTGAGAATCTGTGTCTAGTATATGGGGTACCTGCCACTTCAGCTGAAAGCTATTTTTACCTCTTACGCCTACATAACTACCGGCAACGAAGTTGTTAAAAGCGCCATGGGCAATGTGGAACCGCTGGTTCTGGCGGCTATTATCATTTTTGCCATCGTTTTCGGCCTAAGGAAGCTTGACCAGGCTGAAAAACATCCCGGCCTGGTGATGGTGATCGCGATTCAGGCGATCGTAAAAATCATCGCTTTTTTAGCGGTAGGATTTTTCGTTACCTACTTTTTATACGACGGATTCGGCGATATTTTTTCGCGGATCGCCAGCAACGAAGCTCTCTCCGCGGTTCAACGCGGAAACACGCCTTCCTACTCTCTTTTTATGGCTTATACTATCCTGTCCTTTTCCGCGATTATGTTCCTTCCGAGACAATTTCATATGTCCGTGGTGGAAAACACGAGTGAAAAATTCGTCCGCACGGCCACCTGGCTTCTGCCGGTGTATTTCATCGCGATCACAATCTTTGTCTTTCCTATAGCGCTGGCCGGAATTCTTAAGGGTTATGACGTAAAAACAGCCGACATTTTCATCTTGCAATTGCCGTTAAAGCAAGGGAACTTATGGCTTTCGATGCTGGTTTTTATCGGCGGCTTTTCCGCCGCGATCTCCATGATTATGATTTCCGCGCTTACCGTGGCTACCATGACTTCAAACCATCTGATACTTCCGTTATTTGAAAAAATAAAAATATCCGCTTTTTTCCGCCGGCACCTTCTGGGCTTGAGATGGGTGGTGATAAGTCTGATCATAATTATCGCTTATTTGTTTGAAGAAGTAGCCGGTTCTTCTTATACTTTGGTCAAGATCGGAATGGTTTCTTTCGCCGCGGTGCTTCAGTTCGCTCCATCTATAATCGGCGCTCTTTTTTGGAAAAAAGGCAACAAGGCGGGAACCATAATGGGGCTTACGGCCGGATTTATTTTATGGGGATACACTTCCCTGATGCCGACTTTTGTCAGGAGCGGATGGTTAAGCCAGTCTTTATTGTCAGACGGGCCATTGGGAATACATTTTCTGAATCCGGAAAAACTTTTCGGAATCACGAGCCTCAATCCTCTGGCCTTGACGGTGCTTTTGACTATGCTTTTCAACGGCGGATTTTATATTTTAGGTTCTCTTTTCTTCCGCCAAGGCGAATCGGAAAAACAAATTGCCGCCGACTTCTTGGACATTATGAAGAAGAAAGACGTGTTTTTGCATAGCGCGGCAAAACAAGAAAGCGACATTGTCATAGAGAATAAAATTAAAACCATCAGTACGGTTTTCAACAGATATCTCAAAAGCGAGGATGCGGAAAAGGTGATTCAGCAGTGCCTTATGGAAGCCAATCTTATTAATAAGGATAAAATTACCCTAAGCGAGCTGGTTGAATTATGCAATGTTTCTGAAAAAACGCTGGCAAGATATATCGGAGCGTCTTCCGCCAGCGAAGCTCTGGCGAGAGAAGAAATTTTTACCAAAGAAGAAACGGCGCGCCTTTCCGATGTTTATGCCAAAATGGCGGCAGAGATGAGATTGACGCCCGGGGAGATGAGCGAAAAAATCAACTATTACGCCGAAAAAGAAAATCTGATGAAAAAACAGGAAAAAGATCTGGAGGAGATGGTAAAAAAACGAACCAGGGAACTGGAAGAAAAAAATAAAGAACTGGAGAAGTTTCAGGATATTACGGTCGGAAGGGAAATGGTCATGATTAATCTGAAAGAAAAAATAAAAGACCTGGAAGCTAAAGTAAATTCTTCCCAATAAAATTTTCAACTTCAAATAAGCGCGTTTTTCGCGGAGGTTTTTCTTTCTTCATCTTCGCTCCGGCAAAGAGGTCTCTCCCGTTTGTTTTTGCCGGAAGCGGACAAGCGACCTAAAACTTTTCCAGACCTGTTTCAGCCCTGGTTTTTTAGGCTCGAGCGGGATGGTAAAACTTGTGGTAGAATACAGGAAATAATCGAAACCGCTGAAAATTGATATTTTTCAGTTCTTCAGCGGATTATAATCCGAATAAAGCGTTATGTATTGGAAGAAGATATCGATAAAATTGCTGGTTCCTTTTGTGGTTGTTTTTTTGGTTTGTTTATACGCTATAAGATCGCTGGGACTGATGATTAATTGCGATTGCTTTATCAGCCAATTCGGAACATTATCCGTCTGCGTGGTCGGATTGTTATCTTTAATCTCGTCGGTGCCGACCGTCCTGGTTATTAAGAAAGACTGGAAATCAACATACACTTTGTTCGTGATTTTTTTGTTTATAACTATGGTGATCGCGTCCTGGCTGATCGGGGAAAAATTTTATAATCCGCCTGTTTTTTAGCCGATGCCAGCCGATTAGCCCAAGTATAGATTTTTTTGTTATTTACTTCCATAATAATGTCGGGGATAGCCGCCAAGAGGGTTCGATAGCGGATAGTTAACGAATCCGAGCTGGTTTCTGCTTCCATATATTTTAACCCGTATCCAATAATAAGTCGTCCAATTATTATTGAATCAAGTAATTATGCTATAAATATAGCATAATTAAACTTGTATAACAACGAACTTTTTAATCCAGTTCTTGTATAAAGTTTTTTACGCTTAAACAGCCCGCAAATTAACAGGCAAGCTTTCTGTTAATAGGAAAGATTGTGTTATAATTGATCTGAAAAAGAGTCGGTCTATCGAAGAAGGATTATAGAAAATAATTAAGTTATTAAAAAATCTATGGAAAATATTTCTGAAAAAAGCAAGAAAGTTTGCATCATAGACGACGAAGACGATATCCGGGAAATTTACTCGATGAAATTCAAATTGGAAGGATTTGAAGTAATCAGCGCGGCTGACGGAGAGGCGGGTCTTAAGCTGATGCGCGAACAAAAACCGGACATCATTCTTCTGGATTTGCAAATGCCGGTAAAAAACGGGCTGGATGTTCTGGCGGAAATGAAAAAGGACGATTCGATTAAGTCCATTCCGGTTGTTGTTTTGAGCAATATCAGCGATGAAAAAACTTTTGCCAGAGTGGGGAAATTTAGGACGCATTTTTATATAGTCAAAGCCTTGACGACTCCTCAAAAAGTCGTGGATATCGTTCACGAAGTGCTGCGTTGGTAAGGATAAAGCAAGGCGATTTTCGGCTTAAAGCAGGGCTAATGATTTTTTATGGAATTAAAACAGCCGTCTTTGAAATCGGCGAAAAATAACAGGAAGCTCAAATTTTTTTTGGGACTCGTTCTCGTTTTGATTCTTTACGGTTTTTTCCGCTGGTTTGATTTTTTTGGGGAAAATGCAAGCGTCCTTGAAGATATTCCGGCCAGTCAGGAAATACTGAAAGAACCCGAAGAAAAGATTGTCAATTATACTGTAGCCGAAGGCGATATTCCAGCCGAGGTTTTTAGCGCGCAGGGCGGTTGGGACGCCAATGACACGGCGGCGCTGCTTCTAGCGGCCAAAGATGTTTATGATTTTACACATATCAAAATCGGCCAGAACTTACGCTTCTATTTTAATCAGGAAGAAGAACGAGCGAAATGTCTGGAATATGACCGCAATACCGAATCCCTGATTATTGTCGAGCGGAACGGAGATGATTTCAGCGCGCGGGAAGAAAAAATCGCTTATGAAGTTTCGCGAAAAATCGTCAGCGCCACGATTAATAATTTTTTCTATATGGACGCGCTGGAAGCGGGCATCAGCGAGCCGACGGTTTTGGCAATAAGCGATATTTTGTCTTTTGATATTGATTTTATGACGGAAATCCGGCAGGGCGATCAATTTACCGTAATTTATGAAAAACGCGCGCGCGGCGGCAAAGAAGCGCCGGACGGAAAAATTTTGGGTGCTAAATTTATTAATGACGGAACGACTCATTACGCTTATTATTTCGATAATGACGGCCAGGGGGGCTATTACGACGTCGAAGGGCGTGTTTTGGAACGGCAATTTTTAAAAGCGCCTTTAAGTTATCGCTATATTTCTTCCGGATTTACCGGCGCGCGCTATCATCCGATTACCCGCACGGTTTCCGCCCATTATCAAATTGATTACGCGGCGGCGATCGGGACGCCGGTAGTGGCAACGGCGCGCGGAACGGTCGTAAGTGCCGGTTGGGAAGGCGGTTGGGGAAGAATGATACGCCTGCGTCATAACAACGGCTATGCGACCCACTACGGGCATTTGAGCGCTTTTGCCAAAGGTGTTCGAAGCGGCGTTAGCGTGAATCAGGGCCAAGTGATCGGATATGTCGGTTCGACCGGCTGGTCCACCGGACCGCATTTGGATTACGGCATGAAATTAAACGGTTCTCCCGTCAATCCGTTGAAGCTGGAGCTGCCCAAAGGCGCCCCTTTAAGCGCGGATAAAATGGAGGAATTTGAAAAAGTGAAAGATGAATTTGCCGGTTTCTGGGAATAATTAGATTATTCTTTACAAAATATTTTTTTAGGCTGAAGATAAGTAATTTCTTGCTTTGTAGATATTTTTGTGTTAGTATCTAAGAGTTAACAGTTTAAAAGGACTGCTTCAAAGCAGTTTTTATTTTATGGAAATTAGGAACATCGCCATCATCGCCCATGTGGATCACGGCAAAACCACTTTAACGGACGCCATTATGCGGCAAACCGGAATGGTGGATAAGGACGGAGCCAGCATGGATTCCAACACTTTGGAAAAAGAGCGCGGCATTACGATTTATTCCAAAAACGCTTCGGTTTTTTATCGTGGAACGAAAATCAATATTGTCGATACGCCGGGGCACGCCGATTTCGGTTCGGAAGTGGAACGGGTGTTGCGCTCTATTGACAGCGTGCTTCTCGTCGTGGACGCGCAAGAAGGTCCGATGCCGCAAACCCGTTTTGTATTGAAAAAATCTCTGGAATTGGGGCTAAAGCCGATTGTGGTGATTAATAAAATCGACAAGCCGGCGGCTAATCCGGATTTAACGCAAGAACAAGTTTTTGAACTTTTTTTGGATTTGGGAGCGACTGATGAGCAGCTGGATTTTGTGGTGGTCTATACCATCGGTAAACAAGGTATCGCTAAAATTCATTTAACCGATGAATCCAAGGATATTTCACCCTTGTTAGATACTATTTTACTAAAAATTCCTTCCGCTTTGGCTGAAACAAAAGCGTCTTTGCGTTTTCAACCTTTCAATCTGGGTTATGATAATTTTTTAGGACGGCTGGCCGTAGGCCGAGTGCGTGAAGGAACCATTAAAACAGGAGTAAATTTAGTGCTGAAAAAAATTAACGGAGAAATTAAAATCGGAAAAGCGACAAAAATATTTACTTTTAAAGGTTTGGAAAGAGTGGCGGTAGCGGAAGCCTCGGCCGGAGATATCGTGATGGTGGCCGGTTTTCCGGATATCGATATTGGCGAAACTCTGTGTGAAAACAGGGAACAAGCGGTTTTGCCGGCGATTACCATTGACGAACCGACCATTTCTTTGAATTTTATGGTGAATAAGTCTCCTTTTGCCGGCCGCGAAGGAAAATTCGTGACCAACAAACAATTGCGGGAAAGGTTGGAAAAAGAATTGGAAATAAATGTGGGACTGCGCATTGATTTTCTTAATGAATCCTATAAAGTTTACGGCCGGGGAGAGCTGCACGTCGCTATCTTACTGGAAAATATGCGGCGGGAAGGCTATGAAATTCAGGTTTCCCAGCCGCAAGTCATTATTAAAGAAAAAGAGGGGAAAAAATTGGAACCGTTTGAAGAAGCGCTGATTGATATGCCTCAAGATTATTCCGGAGCGGTAATGGAAAAAATAGGCAAAAGAAAAGGCCTGATGAAAGATATGAAAACCAGCGGGAGTCAGGTTAGAATGATTTTTGAAATTCCCACGCGGGGGCTCTTAGGCTATCGCAGTGAATTCATTATTGATACGCGCGGAAAAGGCATTTTATGCTCCCGGTTTATCGGCTATAAGGATTACGCGGGAGAAATCAAAAAACGCGACACAGGTTCGATGATTTCGATGGCCACCGGCAAAGCGCTGGGTTTTTCTTTGTGGAATCTGCAAAATCGCGGAATTTTGTATATCGAACCGGGAACGGAAGTTTACGAAGGCATGGTTATAGGCAATTCTTCCAAAGGAGAGGACATGAGCGTCAATCCGATTAAAGGCAAGCAGTTGAGCAATATGCGCGCTTCCGGCAGCGACGAAGCCATTCAATTGACGCCGGCCTCGGCGCTCACGATTGAAAAAGGCCTGGAAATTATGGCGGAAGACGAATATCTGGAAATCACGCCGCAAAGCGTTAGATTGCGCAAACAATATTTAACCGTTGTTGAGAGAAGAAAAGCTTTGCGGCAAAGTTGATTTTCCAAGATGTGAATTGTTGCAAGAAAATTTGTAATTAATTCTTTTCGACTTTTCTTTGCCGAAAGAAAAGTTGCAAAAGAACTCTCAGCCTAACTGCAATCTCAGACGAATTCGCGCCTCATTCGCTAAAACTCCTAATTTTTGCTCCGCAAAAAAGATTGCGGAGTTTTTTTACGCTCATTTGGCGGAATTCGTTCCTGAGTCTTCCGTTAAGGCTGATTTTTTTAATCAATTAATATATTCCTTGCTATTGTAGCTCCTAGGAATTATTATATAAAGAGCATAATCATTAAAAATAATTTAAGCGTATGGGATCCAAAATTTGGGTAGTGGTTATCAGTAGTCTATTATTGGCTGGTTGCGGAACTTTTTCCAGTGATGACGCGATTTTAAGACAAAAAACGACCGAAGCGGAAAAAAAACCCAATTCCGGTTATATTTCCAATTTATTGGAAACGAAAGAGCAAGCTAAACAAAATATTCAAAATTCTATGGACCAGGAAAACACCAGGTTAAATGAAGCTCTGGGAGAAGTCGAGGGCGATTATGCGAAAAAATATTCCGCCGTTTTGGTGGAAACTAATTGGGGAAAAATAAAAATTAAATTGTATAACGCCGAAGCTCCGCTTACGGTCAATAATTTTTTGCAGCTGGCCGATAAGCGATTTTATGACGAAACCAAGTTTCACCGGGTGATCAAGGGCTTTATGATCCAAGGCGGCGATCCGAATTCCAAAGATGGCGATTGGTCAAATGACGGGCAAGGCGGGCCGGGCTATCAATTTGCCGATGAAATCAACACGCGTAAATTAACGCGGGGTTCTTTGGCTATGGCTAATTCCGGACCCGATACCAACGGCTCCCAATTTTTTATTGTCACGGCCGAATCGACACCGTGGCTGGACGGCAAGCACACGAATTTCGGGGAAGTGGCGGAAGGGATGGATGTTGTGGATAAAATCGAAAACGCCAAAGTTAACGCCAACAGCCATCCGCTGGAAGATATTGTCATTAAAAGCATTACTCTGCTGGAAAAATAGTGGAAAAAATAGCCGAACAATTTGATGTGGTAGTGATTGGCGGCGGACCGGCCGGAATGCTGGCGGCCGGAAGAGCCGGTGAATTAGGCGCCAGAGTGGTCTTGCTGGAAAAAAATGATTCTTTGGGCCGCAAGCTTTTGATTACGGGCAAAGGCCGTTGCAATATTACGCAAGCCGAATTTAACGATGCGGAATTTATTAAAAAATTAAGTGGTAAAAAAGGCCTGCCTGCCGGCAGGCAGGGAAAATTTCTTTTCTCTTCTTTGGCGGCGTTTGGTCCGGAAAAAATGATTGAATTTCTGGAAAAAAGAGGATTGAAAACCAAAATAGAAAGAGGCGGGCGGGTTTTTCCGGTTTCCAATCGGGCGCGGGATGTTTTATCTGTTTTGGAAAGATATTTAAAAGCCAATAAAGTCAAAATCTTCTGTCGGGCGGAAATAGAAAGTTTTGAGCGGGGAAAAGGCAGAATTAAAAGTGTTAATCTGAAAAAAGGAAATATTGCAGCGCGCAATTATATTTTATGCACTGGCGGAAAATCTTATCCGGCGACCGGTTCGACCGGAGACGGTTATCAATGGGCAAAACAATTAGGGCATAGCGTAATTAATCCCGCGCCGGCTTTGGTGCCGTTGCGAACAGAGGAAACCTGGCCGCGAGAAGCGCAAGGTTTGAGTTTAAAAAATGTCGGCGTGAATTTGTGGCAAAACGGCCGAAAACAGGCGATTCGCTTTGGCGAGATGCTCTTTACCCATTGGGGCGTGAGCGGTCCGGTTATTTTGGATTTAAGCAAAGAGGCGGGAGAATTATTAAAAAAGGGAAAAGTGGGGCTGAATATTGATCTTAAGCCGGCGTTGGATTTGGAAAAATTGGATGAACGGCTAAAAAGAGATTGCCGGCTTTTCAGCAACAAAAATTTCCGCAATTATCTGCCGGAACTTTTGCCGCAAAAATTAATCAATCCCATTATTAAGCTAAGCCGGATCGCGCCGGACCGAAAAATAAATTCCTGGCGCCGGGAAGAGAGAAAAGAATTAGCCAGGATATTAAAAAATTTAAAGCTTACGGTCACTTGCCTTTTGGGATTTGATCACGCGATTGTGACTAACGGCGGAGTGGATTTGAAAGAAGTTGATTCTAAAACTTTGCGTTCAAAGCTGGTTTCCAATTTATTTTTCGCCGGAGAAATTTTAGATTTGGACGGGCCAACGGGCGGTTATAATCTGCAAATTTGCTGGAGCACCGGCTACGCGGCGGGAACTTATGCGGCCAAAGGTAAAATGGTATAATAAAAAAGATATTAGATTACTGAAGAATATAAATTTTCTCGAAATTAACTCGAACCCCGAATTTTCTAACCAAAAATTTTTCCACCTTCGACGGCAGCCTTGAAAAATTTTTGGAGAAAATTCAAATTCTCAAACAAGAATTTCTTGAAAATCCATATTCTTTAGCTGTTTTAGCGGCATATAATTAAAATTAATGTGGAGAATGAATAAAATTAATTTAGACAAATTTTTAGTGGGAATTTTGGTTCTGATTTTAATCGGCCACTACGCCGGTTTTTTACCCTCGGGTTTGGATCAAGTCCTTTTAATTTTTTTTGCCAGCTTTGCCGTCTTTCCGGTATTAATCAGCGCCTTTCAATCTCTAAAAAATAAAAAAATAACGATTGATCTTTTAGCTTCGGTAGCGCTCGCCGTTTCCATTTTCAATAAAGCATGGGCCTCGGCCGCTTTTATCAGTTTGATGCTGGCTTCGGCCAGAGTTTTGGCCGCTTACGCGGAAAACAAATCTCGCGGAGTGATTAAAAGCCTGCTTAAACTTAAGCCGGCTAAAACCAAAGTCAAAAGAGGCGATAAAATAATAGAAGTTTCTTACGCTAAAATCGAAGCGGGCGATTTGGTCATCGTGGAAATGGGAGAAAGAATTCCGGTAGACGGAATTATTGTCAACGGAGAGGCTTTAGTGGATCAGTCTTCTTTGACTGGAGAATCAATTCCGGTAGAAAAAAAAGCCGGCAGCCGGGTTTTCAATTCCACCTTGAATGTTTCCGGATCGCTGGTGGTCAAAACGGAAAAAACCGGCAAAGACACGACTTTTGAAAAAATTATCAAGTTAGTCGAGCAATCGCAAAAAGAGAAAGTCGGCATCCAAACGATGGCGGATAAATTTGCCAGCGTTTATGTGGTGGTGATCATCCTCGCGGCCATCGCGCTCTTTTCTTTTTCTCGCGATTTAACCCTGGTGCTTAGCGTTTTATTGGTGACTTGCGCGGATGATATCGCGGTCGCCGTGCCGATGGCTTTTTCCACGGCTATCGGCTTGGCGGCCAAGCGGGGAATTATTGTCAAAGGCGGCGCTTTCCTGGAAGGATTGACGGAAGTTAAGACGATGATTTTTGACAAAACCGGAACTCTCACCAAAGGAAAAATAAAAACTGAAGAGTTTAATTTTTTTCCGGATAATCAAGTTGCTGAAAAGGAATTAATTAGTCTGGCTGCTGGACTGGATTTTTTTTCTAATCACCCTTCCGCTAAGGCGATTGTAAATTACGCCAAGGACCGGAAAATAGCCGTCGGCAGACCGGATAAATTTGAAGAATTTTCCGGAAAAGGCAGCCGGGCTTTATATGGCGCGCGAGAAATAATTTGCGGCCGATCGTCTTTTTTGGAAGAAAAAGGGATTGAAATTTTGCCAAATGATCGGGAAAAAATAATCCAGGCGCAAGCCGGCGGAAGCAGCCTGGTTCTGGTGGGCTATAACGGCCAATTGGCCGGTTATTTCCGGTTGGCGGATGAAATTCGTCCGGAAGCTAAAGAAGCGCTGATGGATTTAAAATCTCTGGGTGTCAATAAATTTGTTATGCTCACGGGCGATAACGAAAATGTAGCCAAGCGGGTGGTCGGGGAAACGGGCGTGGAAACTTATCACGCCAATTTGCTGCCGGAAGATAAATTGGCGTATGTTAAAAAATATATCGGTTCCAAAGGAAAAATGGCGATGGTGGGAGACGGCGTAAACGATGCCGCCTCTTTGACTTTGGCGGATATCGGGATCGCCATGGGAACTATCGGAGCGGACGCGGCCATTGAAGCGGCCGACATCGCTCTGATGAAAGACAATCTGAATAAAATTCCGGAAGCTTTGCGAATCGGGCGATTGGTCAAAAAAGTGGCGAAACAAAATTTCTGGATCTGGGGCGCGGTGAATGCCGGAGGACTGGCTTTGGTGTTTTTCAGAATTATCGGACCGGAAGGCGCGGCGGCTTTTAATTTTATCACCGATTTTTTTCCGATCTTTAATTCTTTGCGCCTTTTTCTGCCTCGAACCGATAAAAACTTATAGCTAAATTCAATTCGCGTCTCCTTAAAGGCGGGCAGGGCGCCGGTTTCCGCCTCGCGGCTTATCGCGAAAATAAAGCCCGAGGCTCACCCGGAGGTTAGCATCCCTTATTCGTGGTATAATTCAGCTAACCAATAAAAAAATAAATCCCGCCCTAACTTTGCACCCTATGATATTTTGCGTCCCTGCCTGCCGGCAGGCAAGTTTGGCGCAGTGTAAAGTTAGGGCGGGATAAAAAGACAAAATGGCGGAGTCAATCATTCAAGTCAAAGATTTAAGCGTTATTTATAACGAAGGGCAATCGAACGAAGTGCGCGCTCTGGAAAACATAACGACTGAAATTTTCCCCCAGGAGTATGTGATTATCCATGGTCCTTCCGGTTGCGGAAAATCCACTTTGCTTTATACGATAGCCGGACTGCAAATTCCAACTCATGGAGAAGTGGTCGTGAATGGAAAAGATATCGCTCAAATGAAAAACGGCGAATTGGTGGAATTCCATCGCTCCGGGGAAGGGATAATTTTTCAGGCTTTTTATCTGATTTCGTCGCTGAACATCATTGATAATGTTTGCTTGCCGCAGATTTTTCAGGGTGAAAATCTCAAGAAAAGGAAGGAAAAGGGAATGCTGCTGTTGCAACGTTTTGGCATCGCCGAACAGGCCTATAAATTTCCCAGCCAGCTTTCCGGCGGCCAAAAACAAAGAGTGGCGATCGCGCGCGCCTTAGTCAATAATCCCCAGATTATTTTGGCGGACGAGCCGGTGGGAAATTTGGGCAGCAAGTCGGCTCAAAACTTTTTGGGGCTGATCAAAGAGCTGAATGAAATAGACAAAAAAACTATCATTATGGTTACGCATAATGGCGAGCATTTATATTATGCCGACCGCGTTATCAATATGCGCGATGGCCGAATTGTCAATGAAGAGGTGAATAAAGAAAAAAGGCCCGTGGAAGCCGTGAAATTAGCCCGGGAAATTATTGAAGAAAGCGGAAACTGGATCAATGTTACGGATGATTTTAAGATGCTGATGAAAATGTTTAAAGGATTGAATCCCCAACAGGTGGGAGCTTTATTGATTCCCTTCAAAGCTAAACAATTGCTTTCCCATGTCCTTTCGGAATTATCGGAGGAGCAAGCAAGTTCGGCGGAAAATTTTCTCAAAGAGTTACTTTTTAAGAACATTGATCTGGCGACTTTTGAAAAAAAT
>Ga0100388_10004219_pt1 | contig 12032 bp, 8 predicted proteins | sample CryGeymeta201512_FD_81536 | JGI IMG/M metagenome (GOLD analysis project Ga0100388, IMG submission 81536) | Groundwater microbial communities from Crystal Geyser aquifers in Utah, USA - Crystal Geyser metaG 2015-12 | ecosystem: Environmental > Aquatic > Deep subsurface > Groundwater | place: USA... | reverse complement strand
TGACGGCATTGGCAAGCGAAGAGTCGCGCCGTCTCGATGCTGAAATGCTATGGCAGATCGAACGCATCGGTGCTCCGGTGATTGCGCCGAACGGCGATCGGGTGGTGGTTCCGGTGACGCGCTTCGATCTCGACAGCGACGAGTCCGAGACCCGGCTTTGGCTGCTGTCCGCCGGCGAGGACGCGGTCCAGCGGCCGCTGACCGCCGCAGGTCAGAGCGCCTCCAGCCCGGTGTTCTCGCCCGATGGACGTCGCCTGGCGTTCGTTGCAAAGCGCGGTGAGGACGAGGTCGGCCAGATCTACCTGCTGCCGATGGATGCGCCGGGCGAGGCCGAACGCCTGACCGAGGTTCCGACCGGGGTCAGCGCTATCAAGTGGGTTGGCGAGCACCTTTACTTCATTTCCAATATCTGGCCCGGCAAGGGCTTCGACCAGATGGCCGAGGCATTGAAGGTCGACCAGGATTCGAAGGTTTCGGCACTGGCCTGGGATGCCATGCCTTATGCCTTCTTCGATCGCTGGCTCGATGCCGAGCGCCAGAACCACCTGTTCCGTATTGCTGCTGACGGCGGTGAGATCGAGCGTCTGACCGAGCCGACCGGGTTGGCGCTGGACCCGGGCAGTGCCGGCAGCGGCGACTACGACATCTCGCCCGACGGTCGGCGGCTGGCATTCGTCGCGGATGCGTCAACCTCCGGCATCTACCCGGATCCGGACCTGTTCCTGCTCGAGATCGGTACGACCGAAGCTGTCAACCTGACCCAGGGCAACAAGGCGCCGGATTTCGGGCCGATGTTTTCGCCCGATGGCAGTATGCTGGCCTTCATTCGTCAGCACATCCCGGGCTTCTACGCCGACCAGCAGAAGCTGATGATCCACGAGCTGGGCACCGGCCGCACCCGGCTGGTGCTGGGTGACTGGGATCGCTCGGCCGAAGGCCTGGTGTGGTCGCCCGATTCGGCCGGCCTGTTCGGCGCGATCGATGACGGCGGCACGCGCCGGGTGCATTTCCTGCCGCTGCGTGGCACCGAGGCCGTGCCGATCACGGGGCCGACCGACTACGACGGCCTCGCGATCGCCGCCGACGGTACGCTGGTGGCACGCGATCAGAGCTTTCTGTACCCGCCGCGGATCGTCCGGATCGAGCCGGAGAGCGGTCAGACCCGGCGTCTGGAGAGCTTCAATGACGCCGTGCTGGCCGAGGTTGAACTGGGGACCTATGAGTCGGTGAGTTACGCCGGTGCCGACGGTGCCCCGATCCAGATGTGGGTGCAGTATCCGCCCGGCTTCGATCGAGCGAAAAAGTATCCGCTGTTGCTGCTGATCCACGGCGGTCCGCATGGCGCGATTACCGATACCTTCCACTTTCGCTGGAATGCCCAGACCTTCGCCTCGTGGGGCTACGTCACGGCCTGGTACAACTTTCACGGTTCGACCGGCTTCGGTCAGGACTTCGCCGATTCGATCAATCCGGACTGGATCAGCAAGCCGTATGCCGACACCATCGCCGCGGCCGAGTGGTTCGCCGACCAGCCGTGGATCGATGCTGAGCGCATGGTCGCCAGCGGCGGTAGCTACGGCGGCTACCTGTCGTCGATCCTGCTCGGGCGTGAGCATCCGTTCAAGGCGCTGGTGATTCATGCCGCGGTCTACGACCTGTACGCCCAGACCGCGGCCGATTTCGCGGTCCACGAGCAACGCTTCGGCTCGTACTGGGACAACCCGGACATCTACCGCGCGATCTCACCGCACTACCAGGCCGGCAAGTTCGAAACGCCGAGCCTGATCCTGCATGGCCAGAAGGACCTGCGCGTGCCGGTCGGTCAGGCATTTTCGATGTTCCGCGCACTGCAGCGGCGCGGGGTGGAATCACGCCTGGTTTACTACCCGGACGAAAATCACTGGATCCTGAAGCCGAACAACTCGCTGCACTGGTACGGGGAAGTGCGCAACTGGATTGCGCGTTTCGCGGCACCCGGCCCGGTCGAAATGCAAGTCGTGCCGTGATCGAGCGCATTCCACCACAGGTTCAGACGATCGCGTTGCTGACGCCGAGCAATGTGTTCATGACCTTTGCCTGGTATGCACATCTGAAGGAGTTGAACCACAAGCCGTGGATCATCGCAGCACTGGTCAGCTGGGGGATCGCGCTGTTCGAGTAGCTGCTGCAGGTGCCGGGCAACCGGATCGGCCATACGGTACTGTCGATTGCGTACCTGAAGCTGATCCAGGAGAGCATCACGCTGTCGGTGTTCATACCGTTCGCGCTGATCTACCTGAAGCAACCGCTCGAGCTGGATTACCTCTGGGCCGCACTGTGCCTGGTTGGTGCGGTCTACTTCGCGTTCCGCTCGCAGCTGGCCTGAGACGACGGGCTCAAGCGGCTTCAGCAACATCCGCGGCAGGCTGATTCTTGATCTGCCGGCCCCGGATCATGTCGGCGGCCTTCTCGGCGATCATGATGGTCGGCGCGTTGGTATTGCCGCCGATCAGGGTCGGCATGATCGAAGCATCGATGACCCGCAGGCCGTCGATGCCACGCACGCGCAATTCGGGGTCGACCACTGCTGCGTCATCGCTGCCCATGCGACAGGTGCCAACCGGGTGATAGATCGACTCTGCCTTGTTGCGAATGAATTCGATCAGGCCGGCGCGGTCGGTGATTTCGTTGCCGGGATGAATCTCGTGCGCGCGAAACGGCTTGAATGCCGGTTGCGCGAGGATTTCACGGGCCGCGCCGATGCATTCCAGCATCATCTCCAGGTCGTCCGGTGCGGACAGGTAATCGGCGTGGATCGCCATCGGCTGGCGCGGATCGCTCGAGCGCAGTTCCAGGTGGCCGCGGCTTTCCGGGCGCAGGTTGCAGGCATGCACCGTGTAGCCGTCGCCCGGCAGGCGATTGCGGCCATGATCATCGAGCAGCGCCGGCACGAAGTGCATCTGGATGTCGGGCCGGCTGCGCTTGCTGCGGCTGCTGCAGATGAAGCCGCCGGCCTCGGCGATGTTCGAGGTGCCGATCCCCTCGTGGAACAGGAAATACTTCAGACCGACCGCGATTTCATTGAGGTGGTCGTAGGTGACCGGTTGCGAGCAGCGCGTCAGGGTCATCACGTCGAGGTGGTCCTGCAGGTTGGTGCCGATGCCGTCCAGCGCGTGCCGAACCTTGATTCCAGCGGCTTCGAGCATGGTGGCCGGCCCGATGCCGGAGAGCATCAGCAGTTGCGGTGAGTTGATCGCGCCGCCGGCCAGCAGTACTTCGCGCTCGGCGCGCACCTGATTGCGAAGACCGTGGCGGACATATTCGACGCCCGTGGCGCGATGGCCATCGAACTGCAGGCGCGTGGTCAGCGCACCGGTGCGCACGGTCAGGTTGGCGCGGGTGCGTATCGGCTTGAGGTAGCCGGACGCGGTCGAGCAGCGTCGACCGTGTCGTTGGTTGACCTGGTACAGCCCGAAGCCGCGCTGTACCGGACCGTTGAAATCGATGTTGCGGAAATACTCGGCCTGTTCGGCAGCCTGGATGAACACCCGGCTCAGTTCATTGACGTGCTGCAGGTCGGCCACGCCCAGCGGCCCGTCGGCACCGTGGTGCTCGGATTCGCCCCGGACCTGGTCCTCGGAGCGCCGGAAATACGGCAGGACATCGTCAAAGCTCCAGCCCGGATTACCCAGATCGTGCCAGTCATCGTAGTCGGTCGCATGACCGCGGACGTAGCACATCGCGTTGATCGAACTCGAACCCCCAAGTACCCGGCCGCGCGGCCAGTACAGTCTGCGGCCGTTGAGATGCGGTTCGGGTTCGGTCTGGTAGTTCCAGTTCAGCGACTTGAACCGCACCAATTGGGCCAATCCGGCCGGCATGTGAATGAACGGGTTCCAGTCGCGTGGCCCGGCCTCCAGCAGCAATACCCGGCATTCCGGATCTTCGCTGAGCCGATGGGCCAGGACGCAGCCGGCCGAACCGGCGCCGACGATGATGTAATCAAAACTGCTTGGCATGAGAATCTCCTTGATCCGGGCCCGGCACAACGACACGGAGCGTCGTTCGGCGCGAGCCGGTTCCGACGCAGCCTGCTTCCCCGAAACGCAGCCCTTCAAGCGGGGGCCGTCGCGGTCGATACATGCCGACCGGCCTGTCCGGCCCACCGATCAAGATACCGCAAACCACTGCAGCGTGGCGTCGAATCGAGGTTTATGAATTGACGTGCTGAATCGCGGCGCCGGCCACCTTGACTTCTGGCACTGGCACTTGATGCTGCTTTTGCGGTCGAATGGCAGATTGACAAGGCCTTCAGTCCGGTCCGTGATACTACACGACCGGAATTTCGTTGAATTCAGGAATACTCTGTGCCATTCACTCGCCTCGGTTTAAGCAATCCGGTCGCTGTCGCCGTCGGCTGCATCCTGCTGGTCATTTTCGGCCTGCTGAGCCTGACCCGACTGCCGGTGCAGATGACGCCGAACATCGATCGCCCGACGATCTCGATTTCTACCGGCTGGCGGGCGGCCGCTCCAAGCGAAGTCGAGGCCGAGATCGTCGAGCCGCAGGAAGCGCAGCTGCGCGATGTGCCAGGGTTGCAACGGATGAACTCCAGTGCCAGCCAGGGTCGCGGTTCGGTGACGCTGGAATTCGATGTCGGTGCCGACCTGAATCGGGCCCTGATCGAGGTCATCAACCGGCTCAACCAGGTTTCGAGTTATCCGACCGACGTGTCCGAGCCGACGGTTCGGGTGGGCACCGATCAGTTCGGCGATACCATGGCGTGGTTTGCGATCCTGCCCGTGGCGGGCAACAATCGGCCGATCATCGAATATCAGGATTTCGTCGAGGACACCATTCGAGAACGCATCGAGCGCATTCCCGGCGTCGCCTCGGCCAGTCCGCGCGGCGGGCGGCCGTTCGAAGTGCGGATTGCCTTCGACCCGTACCGGGCTGCTTCGATCGGAGTCGACCTGACTCGAATCGGGCAGCAACTGGGTCAGAACACCGACGTTTCGGCCGGCTTCGAAGAAGTCGGGCGACGCCAGTATACGCTGCGCTTCGCCGGCCAGTACGCGATTTCCGACCTGCAGGACCTGGTGCTGGACTGGCGCGACGGCCGGCCGGTATTTCTCGGCGATGTCGCGACCATCGATCGCGTGATGCGGGACTCATCCGGGGCCATGACCCAGAACGCCAGCCCTTCGATCGCCATGAACGTGGTTGCCGAGCCCGGCGTCAACATCCTCACCGTAATGCAGGAGCTCAAGGCCACGGTTGCTGAGCTGCAGCGGACCTATCTCGATCAGGCCGGGCTGGAGATGATCCAGGTCTCCGACGACACCATCTATATCAAGCAGTCGATCTCGATGGTCGTGACCAACCTGCTGATCGGCATGCTGCTGGCCGTCGCTGTGTTGTGGTGGTTTTTTCGCCGGGCCCGGGCCACGCTGATGGTGGCGCTGGCGATCCCGCTTTGCCTTTGCTTTTCCTTCCTCGTTCTCGATGGCATGGGTCGTTCACTGAATGTAATCTCGCTGGCCGGTCTTGCCTTCGCCACCGGCATGGTGCTCGATGCCGCGATCGTGGTGCTGGAAAACATCGTGCGTCAGCGCGAGCAGGGTCGCAGTGCATTTGAATCGGCCGATCGTGGAGCCGGCCAGGTCTGGGGCGCGCTGCTGGCCTCGACGGCGACCACCGTGGCGATCTTCCTGCCGGTGCTGTTTCTCAAGGACGAGGCCGGGCAGTTGTTCGGTGATCTTGCCGTGGTCATTTCCGCCGCCATCATCTGCTCGCTGATGGTTGCCGTAATCGTATTGCCCGCGGCCAGTTATCGGCTGTTGGGTGATCGCTCGATGGAAGACCGGCACAAGAACTGGTGGAACTCGGCCGCTGATTTCGTGATGAAGCTGACCGCAACCCGCAAGCGCCGAATCGGCTGGATCACCGGCCTGATCGGCGTGCCGCTGGCAATCGGCTTCTTCCTGCTGCCGCCGGCAGACTACCTGCCCGAGGGACGCCAGAACTTCATTTCGGCGTTCGTCCTGACCCCGCCCGGTATGGGGCCGGAGACGGCCCGGGTCGAGTTGATCGACGTCATCAACGAGCGGCTCAAACCTTATCTGTCGGGCCAGAAGCAGCCGAAGATCGCCAACAACTTCCTCGGCTTGTTCGGCTCCGGTGCCTTCCTCGGCATCCGGGCCGAGGACCCGGAGCGTGCCGACGAGCTGATCGATGTGGTCAACAACGAGATCCTGGTCGGATTCCCCGACACCTTCGGCCGGGCCGCGCGGAGGCCGATTTTCGGTGGCCGCGGCGGCCGGCGAATCGAGGTCGACCTGCAGGCCGCCAGTTTCGAGCAGTTGCTTGAAGCGGGAGCTGCCGGATTCTCGAAAATCGCTGAGGTATTGCCCGAAGCCAATGTGCGCCCCGAGCCCGGTCTCGAACTGGCCGAGCCCGAGTTGCGCCTGATCCCGGACGATCGGCGCATTGCCGAACTGGGCTGGACTCGCGGCCAGATTTCGCTGCTGGTTCGCGCCCTCGGCAGCGGTGCATTTCTTGGCGAATACTTCGATGGTGACCGGCGGCTCGATGTAATCCTGCGCGGCGAGCGCTGGACGACACCGGAAGAGCTGCTGTCAACCCCGTTGGCCGCGCCCAACGGCGAGATCGTCACGCTCGGAGAGATGGTGCGACTGGAGCGCACCGCCGGGCCGAACCAGATTCGCCGCGTCGACCGGCGCCGCACCCTGACGCTGCAGGTCACACCACCTTCGGGCATGCCGATGGAAACCGCGCTGGAACTGCTGCAGCGTGACGTCGAACCCGAGATTCGCGCGTTGCTGCCGCCGGATGGTTTCATCACCTACCGCGGCACCGCCGAGGCGCTGGGCGAGACCCTGCGCAACATGGCCGGTAGCTTCCTGCTGGCGGTGGTGATCCTGTATCTGCTGATCTCGGCGCTGTTCCGCTCGTTCCGCGATTCGCTGTTGGTGGTGCTGACGCTGCCGATGGCCACGGTCGGCGGCGTACTGGCGCTGCGGCTGGTCGACCTGATGTTCGGCCAGCCGATGGACATGCTGACCATGATCGGCTTTGTCATTCTGCTCGGACTGGTGGTCAATAACGCAATCCTGCTGGTCTACCGCGCCCGCGATGCCGAGCGCGAGGGCGTACCACGCCGCGAGGCGGTGCAGCTGGCCATCAGCCTGCGGCTGCGGCCGATCCTGATGAGTACCTTTACCAGCCTGTTCGGCATGCTGCCGCTGCTGTTGATTCCCGGCGCTGGTACCGAATTGTACCGAGGCCTGGCCGCGGTGATCGTCGGCGGCATGGCGATCAGCACCCTGTTTACCCTGATCCTGTTGCCCAGCCTGCTGCGCATGAACGAAGAAACGACTCCCGTTCCCCGGACAGTGACACTGCCGGCGCAAGGAAATCCCGCATGAACATCGTATTTCGAGCCTTCGCTCCCACGGCCCTGCTGCTTATCGCAATCACCTCAGCCCAGGCCCAGTTCGGTCAGGCCGCTCCGGTCGAGATCGACCAGGCCCGCATCACCGCCATGGCGCCGACCATGCAGGTCGCCGGCACCGTGCTGTCACGCTCCGACGTGCTGCTGTCGGCCGAGATCGAAGGTCGCCTGCTGCAGATTGCCGAAGTCGGCCAGCGCTTCACCGCGGGTGATGTGCTGGCTCGGGTCGAAGATACCGTGCTGATCCTGCGCGCCGAGGAACTCCAGGGCGAGATTGCACGAGTCCAGTCGCGGCTGGAGTTTCTCGAGGCCGAATTGACGCGTTACGAGAGCCTGGCCCAGAGCAAGCTGGCCTCGCGCACCCAGATCGACCAGACCCGCTCGGAGCGCGACATCTCGCTGTCCGACCTGCGCATCGCGCGAAGCCGGCTGGCCCAGATCCAGGACCAGATCGAACGTACCCGGATCCGGGCCCCGTTCGACGGCATCGTCGCCCAGCGCCTGGTGCAGGCCGGAGAAAGGGTTTCCGTCGGCACCGCAGTCATGCGCGCCTATGATCCGTCCGATCTGGAGGTCGTGGCGCGTGCCCCGCTGAGCTACTACCGCTTCCTGCAGCCGGGCGACGAGCTTGCGGTGCGGGTCGGCGAAGAGGTCATTGGCGCACCGCTGCGAACCCTGGTCAGCCAGGGCAGTGAAAGCGTTCATGTGTTCGAGCTCAGGCTCGACCTCGAGCGCGCGCTGCCGGTCGGCCAGACCGTGCGAGTCACCATTCCCACTGCAGACGTACGCGAAGTGCTGGCGGTCCCGCGCGATGCGCTGGTGCTCAGAGGCGATGGCGCTTCGGTGTATGTCGTCGATGAGCAGAACACCGCGCGCCAGGTCAGTGTCGCCATCGGCATCGGCTCGGAGAACCTGATCGAAGTCAAAGGGCCGATCCAGCCCGGCGACCGGGTGGTCATCCGCGGCAACGAGCGTCTGCGCGCCGGCCAGGCGGTGCAGGTGATCGAGCGTGAAGTTGCCGAAGCGACCAGTTCGGTCTGAACTCGAGGGCCGGTGGCCGCGCCTGTGGCTTGATCCGGAGTCACATACAGATTGTGGCAGCGGGATTCGAGCGTGACCGGAGCGGGTTCTGGTTGAGCGGTAGAACGGTTCGTTTGCTGCCGGGAACCCCGCACTCGAACGGACTGACGCAATAGTCATCCTGCAATCGTTCGCGTGTTCGGACGGTCGGTTGCTACAATTCGCGACTGTTCCTCTGGGCCACCTGAATGGTACGCAACTGGTTTTACGGTATCTCTGCCTTGCTGTTCGTGATGGTGGCCCTGGTCTGGATGGTTTGGCCACCGGTACTGTGGTTGCTGGCGTTGCTGGTGCCGCTGTTCCTGCTGGGCTTGCGTGATGCGCTGCAGAACCAGCACACGATCCTGAAGAACTTTCCGCTCATCGGCCATGGCCGCTATCTGGTCGAGAGTGTCCGGCCGGAGTTGCAGCAGTACCTGATCGAATCCAACCTCGATGCCTTTCCGGTCGAGCGTGAGTTCCGGGCGCTGGTGTACCAGCGCGCCAAGGGCGAGCTCGAAACCCGTCCGTTCGGCACCCAGCGTGATGTCTACCGCGTCGGCTACGAGTGGGCCAGCCACTCGCTGGCATCGGTCAAGCAACTGGACCAGGAGCCGCGGGTCAGGTTCGGCGGTCCGGATTGCAGCAAGCCGTACGCGGCTTCGCACCTGAATGTTTCGGCGATGAGTTTCGGCGCGCTGTCCAGTCGCGCGGTGCTGGCACTCAACGGGGGCGCGAAGCTGGGCGGCTTTGCCCACAATACCGGCGAGGGCGGTGTGTCGCGCTACCACCTAGAGCCGGGTGGCGATCTGATCTGGCAGATCGGCACGGGTTATTTTGGCTGCCGCGCCAGGGACGGCTCGTTCGACCCCGAGCGTTTCCGTGAAACGGTCGCGAACGAGCAGATCCGGATGGTCGAGATCAAGCTTTCGCAGGGTGCCAAGCCGGGCCACGGCGGCATTCTGCCGGCCTCCAAGGTCACGCCCGAGATTGCTGCGGCACGTGGCTTGCCGGCGTACGAGTCGGCGCTGTCGCCGCCATGGCATTCGACCTTCTCGACGCCGATCGGATTGATCGAATATGTCGCCCGGTTGCGCGAGCTGTCCGGCGGCAAGCCAGTGGGAATCAAGCTGTGTGTGGGGCGGCGTACCGATTTCCTGGCCATCGTCAAGGCGATCCTGGAGGTCGGTACCGCGCCGGACTTCGTTACTGTCGATGGCGGCGAGGGCGGTACCGGTGCCGCGCCGCTGGAGTTTTCCAACTCGTTGGGGATGCCTGGGCGCGGCGGCCTGGTGTTCGTCGCCAACAGCCTGCGCGGCGCCGGCCTGCGCGACAAGATACGGGGGATCGACTCGGGCAAGGTGTTCTCGGCCTTTCACATGCTCCGCGCCATGGCGCTGGGTGCCGATACCTGTAACTCGGCGCGCGCGATGATGTTCGCGCTGGGCTGTATCCAGGCACTGCGTTGCAACACCAACCTGTGTCCGACCGGGATCACCACCCAGAACCCGGCGCTGGTCAAGGGCCTGCATGTGCCGACCAAGACCGAGCGCGTCCACCGGTTCCATCATGCGACCATCCACGCCTTCCTGGAAATGCTCGCCGCGATGGGCCTGCAATCACCGCGCGAGATCCGGCCCGATCATGTCTATCGGCGCGTCGATGATCTGCACGTGCGTTCGCTGGCCGAGATCTACCAGTTTCTCGAACCCGGTCAGTTGCTGACCGGTGATCTTCCCTCGTGTTCTCTGGCCAGAGAATGGAAGGAGGCTGCGGCCGAGCGCTGGAGCTTCCAGGCCGAAAGTGGTGAAGCCATCGTTGCCAGCTGAATGCCGCCCGGGTTCAGCCCGGATTCAGCGCCGATGCTGCATCATGCAAAAGTCACAGTTGCCGCGTCGGCCTGAGTGCGCTGTTCACAGAAGCACTCGCGATCCGGATGAACCTTCAACCGAATTCGATATGGAGAACCACATGAATCGTCAGTCCGTTCTGTTTGCCACGATCTTCGCCACGCTGATGACTGCCGGCTGCATGACCACCGACCCCTACAGCGGCGACTCGCGCATGACACGCAGCGGACAGGGCGCTGCCATCGGCGCCGCAGCCGGTGCCGTGCTCGGCGCGATCAGCGGCGGTGATCGACTCAAGCGCGCCGCGATCGGTGCCGGGGTTGGTGCGCTGTCCGGGGCCGCGGTCGGCTCGTATATGGATCGTCAGGAATCGCGCTTGCGCGAACAATTGCGCGGCAGCGGGGTCAGCGTGACCCGCCAGGGCGATGACATCGTGCTGAACATGCCGGGCAACGTCACCTTCGATGTCGACTCGGCCTCGCTGATGCCGCAGTTCTTCGAAGTGCTGAACTCGGTCGCGCTGGTCACCACGGAATTCGACCGTACCGTCCTGATTGTCGATGGTCATACCGATTCGACCGGCGCGGCGGCCCACAACCAGTCGCTTTCGGAGCGCCGCGCCGACACTGTTGCGCAGTATCTCGTCGCGCAGGGCGTGGCACCGGTGCGCATCGCGGCATACGGCTATGGTCTGAACTATCCGGTTGCAAGCAATGAAACCGCGGCCGGCCGGGCGCAGAACCGACGCGTGGAACTGACGCTCTCTCCGATCACGCAATAGGCTTGACGCGGATATCGACATTTCGTAGCCCGGACAAGTGCGGCCGATCCGGGCTACGCTGAAGCGTCTTTCACATTCGCTGAACGGTATTCACACCAGAGTCTCGGCATGTTGATTCTCATCGCTATTGTTTCCTGTCTCGCCGTAATGGCCGCGCTCTGGTTGTGGCAGCGCGGTTCGGGGCGGGCTGATTGGGTCGACGTGGCCTGGTCGCTGATGATCGGCGTCCAGGCCTTGTTGTATGCCGCAATGGGCGACGGCAGTGTGGAGAAACGAATTCTGGTGGTGCTGGTGGCCGCTAGCTGGTCGTTCCGCCTGACCCGGCACCTGTGGCAGCGCGTCGGCGGACATGATCAGGAGGACGGCCGCTACCAGGCGATGCGCGAGCACTGGGGCGAGCGCGCTAATTTCTGGTTGTTCTGGTTCTTCATGGTCCAGGCGCTGGTGGCCTGGCTGTTCGCGCTGCCGGCCTGGGTCGTGGCCAACGATCCGTCGTCGGCTCTGAACGCCTGGGTGATCGCCGGCGTGGCGGTCTGGCTGATCTCGCTGGCCGGAGAATCCATAGCCGATCGGCAGCTGGCCGCGTTCCGGACCGATCCAGACAACCGGGGCAAGGTCTGCACTGTCGGATTGTGGCTGTATTCACGTCACCCGAACTACTTCTTCGAGTGGCTGCACTGGTTTTCCTATCCGCTGATCGCACTCGGCGCACCGAATCAGTGGCTGGCCTGGCTGGGCCCGGTGCTGATGCTGCTGTTCCTGTATCGCGTCTCGGGCATTCCCTACACCGAGCAGCAATCGCTGAAGTCGCGAGGCGAGGCCTACCGCGAGTATCAGCGGACCACCTCGGCGTTCGTTCCGTGGCGGCGGGGCGGCTGAGCGCGGCAGA
>Ga0100388_10004215_pt1 | contig 12038 bp, 15 predicted proteins | sample CryGeymeta201512_FD_81536 | JGI IMG/M metagenome (GOLD analysis project Ga0100388, IMG submission 81536) | Groundwater microbial communities from Crystal Geyser aquifers in Utah, USA - Crystal Geyser metaG 2015-12 | ecosystem: Environmental > Aquatic > Deep subsurface > Groundwater | place... | reverse complement strand
GGCTGGTCAAATTGCCAATCGGCAAACCGTGGACTGACTGACTGACTGACTGACTGACTGACTGACTGACTGACTGACTGACTGACTGACTGACTGACTGACTGACTGACTGACTGACGCAGTTTCGTAGCTGTCGATTATCTTGTCAAGCAAATCCAAGATCAATGGGCCCCGCAATTTCGTTCGCAAAAGCTGTTTCAAAACATGGTGATCAACGCTCAGCACGCACCTAAAGCGCACAAAGCCGCTTATCTGTTAAAAGCCCAGGCACAACTTGATATTTTGCGCTTGAAGCTCCGTTTGTACATGGAGCTAAAATTAGCCAACGAAACAAAGTTATTCCAGCTACACGCCGAACTGCAGGAAGCTGGTCGTATGTTGGGCGGTTGGCTTAAGAGTGTTTCGTAATCGAGTTTTGTGGAAAACCTGTTGCATATTTTACCTTTCAGGCATACATTTAGAATTATAAATAAGGAGTTAGACATGAGTGCCCTACAGTCCCTAGAAACCAACCTGGAAGATGTGTTTGTCAAAAACGCCCCGGCTCTGCCCGAAAACGGCAAAAAAATGATTGTTGAGTACCTGCCCTGGATTAATCTAGTCCTCGGTTTGATCTCGTTATACACGGTCTACATGCTCTGGCATTGGGCGCACCTGCTAGACGCCGCCAACAAGTTCATTGACTACGCCAACAGCATTACCCAGGCCTACGGCGGCACAACGGTCGCCGGCCATCGCCTGAGTGTTGTTGTTTGGGCCTCCATGGCCGTCATGGCCGTGCAAGCCGTGTTATACATACTGGCCTTCCCGGCTCTACGAGCCCGCAAAAAGTCCGGTTGGGATCTGTTATTTTACGCCCTGCTGGTTAACGTTGTTTACGGTGTCGTTGTTCTGTTCAGCGATTACGGTGGTGTCGGTAACCTGATCGGCTCGCTAATCGGCTCAGCCGTCGGCTTCTACTTCTTGTTCCAGATCCGCAGTCTGTACCTCAAAGCACCGGCTGCTGCCAAATAAAGTTCTTAGCTATTCCAGTTCGTGTATGCGGTCGTGATCGAGGCCGTAGTAGTGGGCGATTTCGTGCCACAGGGTGTGCTTGATGGCCTCTTTCAGATCGGCCGGACTCGAAGCCTGGTACTGCAGAGGTAATCTGAACAGTGTGATCTTGTCCGGGAAAGTCCTGGTCATGCCCTGCCGTTGCGGCAATGGCACGCCCTCATAGAGGCCCAGCAGTGTCTGATCATTGCGCAGTTCGAGCTCACGGCGTTGCTCGGGCGTTGGCAGCTCTTCGTATAAAATCGCGATGTTCTTGATATTTTTGACATGCTCGCCCGATAGTTCACCCAGCGCCTCGTCAATCAGCCGCTGAAATTCCTGGTCGCTGACTTCTATCACCTAAGCCTCGAGGTGTAGCCGCTTAATCAGCCAATCGCGCGACAGTATACTCAGGAACCAACCGGCTCGCGGGCCGGATTGCTGGCCGATAATCGCACGGTACAAAACGGCAAACATGTCTTTGGGCGCCAGGCCGGCGCTGTCTTTGAACTCATAGATAGCCTGATGGAACCAGGCACCGTCGGCCTCGGCCGGGGCTTGGCTGATCTTGTCGGCCAACGCTGTCAGAAATTGCTTTTCGGCATCGCTAAAATCATCGGCCTTGATGGTTGACTGAACGGAGAACTTGACCTCTTGGGGGGCGTGCTTTTCCAGCCAGACATCTATAAAATGCAGTTCGGCCTCGATGATGGCACTGTCCTCTTCGACCGTAGGTGCGTATTCGGTACGGCGAATTATATCCAGGGTGCGCGCCGGGTCTTTAAGAGCCGCCTGGTAGCTGGCCACCAGATGCGAGAAAGGTACCCGGCTGATGGTGGGGCTGGCGACACCGTGCAGTGAGATATCAATCAACTGCTTGTCGGCGTCCGATTTGTCGGCTTTTGCCAGCAGAGCGCCAAAATCGTCTACCAATTTAATAAGGGTTTCGCCCTGGTCAAAGAATAACTGCTTGTCGGGCGGAAAACGCAGGATAAAATACCAGACCACCTCGGCCGGTAAGACCTCGAGCAGTTCGGCGGCGGTAATCACATCGCCGGCGCTTTTACTCATTTTTTTGGTTTCGCCGGTGCGGTTAATAAAGTTATAGGGCAGAGGGATGGGCGGCTGGATGCCACAAACGCGTTGAGCGATAATGGCGCCGGTGTCATATGAACCACCTTTTGTGGCATGATCACGTCCGAAAGGTTCGGCGTCGACGTCCAACAGCCACCAGCGAGCCGGCCAATCAATCCGCCAGTTCAGCTTGACTGCCCCGGCGTCGTATTTAATTGTTTGGCTCTGGCCGTCTTTGTCTTTATAGACCAGGCTCTTATCGTTGGGGTTGATGCTGACAAATTGGCGATTTTTTAGGTAGCCCTCTTCAATCACCTGAATCGGCGACCACTGATCATCGACTTTGTGACCGGAGACAGTTTCCAGGGTTTCGCGTATAGCCGCCTGCTCCTGCAGAGCCTTTTCAATCGCCTCTACAAAAAAGCCTTGGCGATATTTTTCGTGAGCCCGGACGATTTCCATATCGAGGTGCATGCCCTTGGCGGCAGTCACCAGATCCTTCAGGTAGTAGTCGGCATACGATACATCAGAACCATCGGGCGATGGTACGTCACACAGTGGTTTACCCAGATATTGTTTGAAATCATCGGGTACGCCCACTGGCACTTTACGAAAAACATCCAGGTCATCAACAATGTGCAGATGCCTGGCTTGGCGCTGACGCTTTTTGAGCTCGTAGGCGATGGCTTCGGCCGTAACAACCTCGCGCAAGGTGCCCAAGTGGTAGGTTCCGGACGGCGAAACGCCGGAAGAAACCACAATCTCACCCTCCGGATGGCGGGCCATCAACTTATCAACAACATTGTTTAACCACTGCATATAGCTAAAGTATAGCAGTCGGGGCTTAGCTGATGTCGACGATTTTGTAGGTGGTGGTGTCGGTAGGGGTCTGAATCTCGATTGATTCGCCCTCTTTTTTACCGACCAGAGCCTGGCCGATTGGCGATTCGTCGCTGATTTTGCCGTTTAGGGGGTCAGCTTCTACGGTGCCGACAACCTGGAATTCTTTGCTTTTGCCATTGCCCTTTAACTTGACTACAGAGCCGAGCTGGACTTTGCTATCGCCGCGGGGCTTTTTGATGATTTCGACGTTTTGCAAGATGTTCTCGATGTCGGAAATACGGGCTTCGGTGCGATCCTGCTCGGCGCGAGCAGACTGGTATTCGGCGTTCTCGGCCAGGTCACCCAGCTCGCGGGCAGTTTTAATGGCATCGGCAATAGCCGGGAGCTTGGCGACCAAGGTGTCGAGTTCGGTTTGGAGTTCGTTGACGCCGGATTGGGTCAATCTAAACAGCTTCTTCATGGGTATCTCTCCTTAAAACCAGTAACTGTATTGCGCCCAATTATAGCAAGTTTTAGCTATTAATGCCTAGTGCTTTCCGAAGTTCCTCTGCACTCACCTGCCCGGCCGTGTCTGAAGTACGGGCTTTTAGCTCATAGAATTTGCCGGCTACCGTCTTGTCGCTGATAACTACGCGGTATGGAATGCCCAGCAAATCGGCGTCGGCAAACTTCTCGCCGGCTCGCACTGCCGGACGATCATCATACAGCACTTCAACACCGGCGGTCATCAGACTGTCATAGAGCTCGTCGGCCTGCTTAACGACAGCCGGGTCTTCGCCCAAACGAGCGAGATAAACCTTGGCCGGCGCGATATTTTCTGGCCATACCAATCCTTTATCATCGGCAAAATGCTCGGCCAGCAGACCCATCAACCGACTAATGCCGATGCCATAACAGCCCATGATTATCGATTGCTGTTTGCCGTGCTCATCGGTGTAGTAAACCCCCAGGTCGTCGGCGTATTTGGTTCCTAGGGGGAATATGTTGCCGACTTCGACCGCCCGTTTTTCTACCAGCTCATCCTTTTTGAGGCCTAGTTGGGTCAGGATTTCATCGTTATAAATCTCTTTATTAACGGCCAGCCGCTTGGTTTCATCGAGGTAGATCGTATCTTCGCCAACGTGGCTAAGGGTCTGGAACTCGTCGCTGAACTGGCTGAAAATACCGCCGCTGGCGTAGGTGCGATAGGTGATGTCACCGATGCCCAGCCTACTGTAGACTTTCATGTAAGCCTCGGCACACTTTTCGTAGAACGCATCGTGCTCCTTTTGGTCGCGGCTGAACGAATAAAGATCCTTCATCAGGAATTCACGGCCGCGCATCAAGCCGCTTTTGGCGCGCAGTTCGTTGCGGAACTTGGTACCTATTTGGTAGATGTAAACCGGCATATCCCGATAAGAACTAACGAATTCGTGCAACATGTCGGTGATCGGCTCCTCGTGCGTCAGGCCAACGCCTAGTTCGGTGCCGTTAGCCAGTTTGGTTTTGAACCAGTTATCAACCTTTTTATCATCCCAGCGGCCGGTTTTCTCCCAGATGTCCTTGGGCTGTAGCACGGTCATCCAGACCTCGTTGCCGCCAATGGCGTTCATCTCTTCGCGGACAATCGTAGATATGTTATGCAATACGCGCTTGCCGAGTGGTAAATATGCATAGACGCCTGCCATCTCCTTATGGATGAAGCCGGCCTGGATCAACAACTGAGCATTGCGAACCGTTTCGTCTGCCGGCGTAGTTTTGCTGGTTTTAGTAAATAATTGGCTGCGTCGCATAGATAATCTTAATTACACTCAGTTTACTATGTTTTAGGAATTAGTGAGCCGGGAAATGCGTGCCGGACTGCTTTTGCATTAGCGACTGTGGGCCTAGATCGGCCGCGCCGATATGGGCTTCTATGCCCAGCGCCGATACTTTCAGGCCGACAGCAACCTTGGTGCGCATACCGCCGCGCCCCATATTTCCCGGTTGATCTGACAGGTCTCGCGCCCAATCGGCATTAGCATCATTTACCTCGCGTACCACGCGACCCGATTCATCCAGCAAGCCTTCCACGTCTGTCATAAGACACAGTTGTTCTGCTTCTAGGAGCTCTGCAATGTGACCGGCCAGGCCATCATTATCGCCGCCGTACTTTAGCTTGGCAATTTCCAAATCGCTTAGGGCGTCATTTTCATTAACGACGCTGACCACTCCGGCGGCGGCATTATCCAGCATTACCCTGCGCAACATACCGCCTTCTTGGCGATCTTTAATCTCATGATGTGTTACCAGCAACTGTCCGGAGTGTATATTATGCTGAGCCAGAGCCAGTTGCCAGCCGGTAAAGTTCTTGCCACTACCGACTGTTGCCAGAGTTTGTTCACTGGCATCAACACCCTGGGCACCCAATATGACCCGCCCTACGGCAACTGCGCCGGAGGTCACAACCACAAGACCATAGGTATGTTTTAACTCTGCAAGATCATAGGCGAAGTGATGTAGGCGTTTGGTATCCATGCCGATGCCGTTCGCCACGCTGGACGAACCATATTTAACGACTGCGATCGGTAACTGCTCACTCATAAGTTTCAATGATTAACAGTAGTACTATAACATCAATGGATGTTAAGCACAAAGAGAGCCACGAAGGCGATGCCGTTTTTGATGGCGTGCAGGGTAATGGACGCCCACAGGCCATTGGTTTTTTCGCGCAGGTAAATCAATACCAGGCTGAGGATGAAGGTGTCAATGGCGGCGATGTACAGCGGGCCGCTTGCCCCGCCCTCCGGTAAGTGGGCGGCGGCGAACAAGGCGCTGGTAGTCACTACGGCCGCGCCGAGCGGCAGAGCCTTCTTAAGCGTGCTGTACAGAAAGCCGCGCACCATGATTTCTTCGGCCAGAGGCGGCAAAACCACCAGGCTGATGAAGGTCATTATTAGCGGCACGGCACCGCTGACGTGGTCAAAACCCAGCTGCTGCTGTTGATCAATGTTAAGACTGGGCACGAAGTGCTGAACCGCCGCCACCGTTAGTACGTAGAACAAAAAATAGAACGGCACGGCGGCCAGGCCATAGGCCAGGTCGCTCCAGCGCGGGCGGCGCAGGCCAATGGCCTTAAAACTGAGCTTGTAGCCGCGCAGAAAGGCATAGATGGCGCCAATCATCAGACCTTCGGCCATAAGAATAAACAGGAACTGAACGCTGATTGAATTGTCGGACCAGTCAACGGCCCGGGCGTTAGACCAGTGCTTGTAGATAGGATACAGCGATATAACCAAGGCACTGACTATCTGCGAGGCGTAAAAAACGATGGCCGCGAACAACAGGCCCCACCAAGGATTCCACGGTACCTGCGATTCGGTGGGTTGCTGTGGCGGCTCAGAAGAAGCGTTTGACATCGACAATAGTGATTAAGACTATCAGGCTGATCAATACCAGAAAGCCGACTGTGTTAATGGCCTCCTCGGCTTTGGGTGACAGCGGCCGCTTAAGGCCGCGGCTGATCAGGGTCAGCCATAGCCGCCCGCCGTCCAGGGCCGGCACCGGCAGAATGTTCATGATGGCCAGGGTGAGTGATATGTAAGCAACAATAAACAGTACAAACTGGTAGCCCAGCAGGCTGCCGCTTTTGAGGATTTCAAAGATGCCCACCGGCCCGGAAACATCGGCCGAGGCGGTTGTTTGACCGTTTTGCCGGGCGGTGTCATTACCGGTGACGGCACCGGCAATCCAGCCGCCCAGGCCGGCCAGAGCGTGCCCCAGGCCGTGAAAAGTCAGGCTGGTCAGCTGGGCGCTGAGCCCTACGGCCACGATGGGCGCCGACCAGGTAGAACGCTGTAAATGAAAATCGGATGGGATAATACCCAGGTAGCCCTTGGGATTATCAGTTTTTTGGCTGGCCTGAACTGTTTTCGCATCGAGCAGCTTGGCGTTGGCATGGCGGTCAAAGCCGTCACGACGATAAAAAACCCGCACGTCTTTGCCGGCAAACGCCTTGGTGAGGCGCGGAACTTCGTTAGTGCCGGCAATTTCTACTGGACTGTAGCCCGATTGCTGGATAGCCACCAGCTCGTCATCTGATCGCAAGCCGGCTTTGGCGGCCGGCGAACCAGGCTCTACATAACCCACCAGGACTTTGGAAGACACGATTTTGGTATCCGACTTGACTGTAAACTGATTGCCGACCAGCTTGGGCATGCCCACCAGGGCAATCAGCATGAACAGAACCAGTGCCGCCATCAGATTCATAAACACACCGGCCGCCATAATCTTGGTTTTTACCCAAACGCTGGCGGCACCGAACGTGCCGGGCTCGGTGTCCCCGTCGTGCTCGCCTTTCAGACGCACAAAGCCGCCCAACGGCAAGGCATTGATGGTAAAGTCCCAGCCGGCTTTGGTTTTGCGCTTATATAAGCGTGGCGGAAAAAAGATACCGAATTCTTCGACATCTACGCCGTTACGGCGCGATACAATAAAGTGCCCGAACTCGTGAACCACGATCAGGCCGATAAAAAGGATGAGCCCCGCAACTAACAACAAAACTGACATTCATACCTATTGTAGCAAACATCACGCTCGCAGACTCTTTACAAAGCGCTTATGCGGTGTATAGTATTTTATAAGGGCTACAAAACCCAAAACGAGTAAAAACAGAGGTTAAAAAGTGAGTCGGGCAATTATACCAAACGTGGTGGTTGGTAATGAGTTCACGCTACCACAACCAAAAATAAGAATGACCACTCCGGTGGCCGCCCCACAGCCGGTTCTGGCCGCGCCGACGCTCGACGACGTCCAGCTTGATTTTGAAAAAGTGCCCCGCCGTGGCCGGGCTTTCTTTACTTATCCATTGGAAGTATTTCACCGCTACAGTGTAGGCGCTTTTGCCCTGTTGTTTTTGGTTGTTGGATCGTCTGCTATCACCGTCGGTGGAGCCTACCAGTCGGCCCGCATTACCCTGGCCACAAACTCCAGCAACACCTTGCGGATTCCGGCTCAGCCCCTACGCGGACCAAACACCATAGTTGCCCTGGCTTCTACGGGTGAAACCGTGCAACGCATTATTAACCAGCCGCTAAGTCTAACAGTGGGTGGCCAGCCAGTCGCCATAAATGCCGATACTATCAAAAGCTGGTTGCAGGTTGTAGCCAATCATAAGCAAGGTGTGGCTTATATACACGTCAACGAAACAGCCATTGGCAAGTCTTTGGACGAGGCCGCTACTCCTTTTACTAAAGCAGCTTCCGATCAGGTCACAGTAACCTATAGCGATGGCAGCTCGAGTGTTATCGCCACCGGCAAAAACGGTTCTAAAGTTGGCGATACTACTGCCGCTCGCCAACAAATCGCCCAGAGCTTGCTTGGCGCCAAGGGTCTGCAGGCTAACCTGCCCGTCGAATCACTGGCCTTCGCCGCAGTTACACCGGCCGCTTTCGATAAATTAATAGAGGTTAATGTGGTCAGCAAGCAGATGTGGCTCTACGATAAAGGCGCCCTGACTCATCAATATCCTATCAGTGCCGGCGCAGCGGCCACACCAACTCCGATTGGCCAGTTCAAGATATATTCCAAGCTAGCCGTGCAGGACATGAAGGGCTTTAACGCCGACGGCAGTAAATACTTACAGCCGCATGTGCGCTGGATCAACTACTTCCTGCCAGGCGGCTATGCCGTACATGGTAACTACTGGCGTCCGCAGAGCTGGTTCGGCGCCATCAACAGCTCCCACGGCTGTGTATCCCTGCCCGACTCACAGGCTAAAGAAGTTTACGACTGGGCACCGCTCGGCACCACCGTGATCACCCACGCTTAGACTGTCAGGATCTCTTGTTCTTTGGATTTGGCCATCAGCTCGATGTCGGACTTGGCTTTGTTCATGGCTTCTTCAACTTGAGTGGTCAGGCGCTTGGCGCCGTCTTCGCCGATGTCTTTATCTTTTTTGGCCTCGTTGATAATGCCCAGGGCATCGTGGCGAATCGACCGCAGGGCGATCATGGCGTCTTCCTGCTTTTGGCCGACCTGCTTGGCCAGCTCGCGCCGCCTTTCTTCGTTGAGCGATGGGATAGGCACCCGCACTACCCGACCATCATCTGAAGGATTCAGCCCCAGCGCTTGATTGTTACGGATAGCATCGGCAATTGCCGCCAGGTTATTCGGGTCGAACGGCGTGATCTGTAGTAATTGCGCCTCGGGAGCGGCGATGGTTGAGGCCTGGTTCAGAGGCATTTGGGTGCCATAAACTTCAACCGTAACACCGTTGAGCATACTAGCGCTGGCCCGGCCGGTGCGCAGACTCTTCAGAGCATCGCCAAAGCGCCCCACGGCTTGAGTAAGCTTGGTTCGGGCATCGGTAACTATTTGCTGGGGATTCATCCTTGCTCCTTATGAAACTTATAATACGTTAAAAATTGCAGCAGTTCTATATCATCCGGCGCTACATTCGGAAAATCCTGACGCATTCTATTGAGCTGATCCTCCGTAGGACCAGACTGTCGTAATAAGGAAAGTGGCTGTTCGCTGGGGTGAGACCGCAAATAATCCAACAGAGCCAGGCGAATAATATCGCTACGACTGGTCATTTCTTTATCGACCGCCTCGTCAGTTAGCTCCAGCAGGTCTGCTGGTACGGTGATGGTTACTTTGCTAGCTAACTTTCTTACCATGGCCGGCTTTCTTCGTAAACGGTATGAGGAAGTACTTTATCATACCGTTAGCAGATACATTAAACAACAAGGAAAGGAGCTAGCTTAGCTGGTTTTGCTGGGCTAGAGCCTTATTTAATATTTTTTGCTTTTAAAGCTCGCCGAGTGCTAGGCGTGAAAAGCGCCTAACGACGATGTTTTCGCCCAGGCGGGCCACGTGGTCTTTGACATAATCGGCCACAGTTTGGGCGGGATCTTTAACGAACGGCTGTTCCAGAAGCTCAGCGGTATCGGCCGGCTCACTGGCAGCGATGTGTAGGCATAAATCTTTGACCAGTGCCTTGAACTCCTCAGTCTTGGCTACGAAATCGGTTTCGCAGTTAACTTCCACGACGACACCGATGCGGCCGTCATGGCTATAGCTGCCGATGACACCGGCCCGGGCTTCGCGCTCGCCGCGTTTTTCGGCCTTGGTGAGACCCTTTTTGCGCATGGCGGCCAGAGCTTTGTCGAAGTCGCCAGCGGCTTCTTCGAGGGCGCGTTTGGCGTCAGTCAGGCCAACGCCAGTTAAATCTTTGAGTCGTTTGATCTCTGCAATATCAATTGCCATTACTACACCTTCACTCTTTCAATTTTAGCTTTCTCCATGGTGCCGGGTTCTTCGACCGGTTCGGCCTTGATTTTAGACTTGCCGGTTTGGATCGCAGTTTTAACGTAGTCCAGGATTAGCTGAATCGTCTTGATAGCGTCGTCGTTGGCTGGGATGGGGTAAGTCACCTGGCTGGGATCGGCGTTGGTGTCGACCAGGGCGATGATCGGAATCTTGAGCTTGTTGGCTTCGCGCACAGCGTTAACGTCGTTTATAACGTCAACAATGAAGACGGCGCCCAGGCGCTTGTCCATGTCTTTGATGCCACCGTAAAGTACGTTCATCTGCTCGATTTCTTCCTCGAAACGTTGCACCTCGAGTTTGTTGTACTTGTTAGCCAGTTCGCCTGATTCTAACCGAGCCTCAAGGTCTTTGACGTGCTTAACGCGACCATTTATGGTGTTGGCATTGGTGAGCATGCCGCCCAGCCAGCGCTCGGTTACAAATGGCATGCCGACTTCTTCGGCAGTTTTGCGGACGATGTCCTGAGCCTGGCGCTTGGTGCCAACCAACAGGATCTGCTTGCCCTCGGCCGCCGTCCTGGTGATGAAGCTCAGAGCTTCTTCCAGGGCTATAACGGTCTGCGCCAGATCAATAATATGCGTGCCGCCCCGCTTGCTGTGGATGTAGGGTGCCATTTTGGGGTGCCAACGCTCGGTTTTATGCCCGAAATGCGCGCCGGCCTCCAATAATTGCTTAATGTCGACGTTTGTCGCCATGAGTAGTCCTTTCTCTTCGGCTAAGGTGCCTGCACGGTCCGCTCAAGGTGCCGCCCAGGAGGATTGATTCCCTAGCCTGCTTAATATATTACTCGGCTATTGTAACAGATGTGCTGTCTTCGTTCAAGACCGGCCGGGCAATAGTCAACAAGCCGGCAGTAGCAACATAGATGTGCTCTACGGCTTCCAAGCCTGAGCCCCGAAACAGCCAACGACGCGGTTGGCCCTCTGTGATACCTACTGAACTCACCCGAGTAGTTAGCATCCTCAGAAACATGGCTCTTTTGGCAAAGCTAATTTTGGCTTCCATTAGGCTCCTATAACCCTTGGGCTCTATGACTTTACCGTGCATCTCAACCGCACAAGCCGCTTCACTCATGCGTTGTGATGCCTGTAGAGCCGCTTCGTCGGCCGGACAGTCCGGCTCACTGACTATTGCAGATAAAACGTAGCTACTGCCCTCTTTGTTATAAGCGCCAAACATTATCTTGGGGTCTGGCTCCACATAGCCCGTTTTAGCCATATCACTTAAATCTTTAACAAGACCGTAGAAACCACTCAAGGCCGCCCCTTTACGCCGAGTGTCGCTCCAGTCAATCAACTCCGTATTAAATGCCAGCTGGGTTCGACCCTCTTCTGATACTTCTTGGGGCACCATTATCTGCAAATCGCCAAATTTGCCACTGGAGTTGAAGACATGATTGCATTTGAGGGCCTCAGCAATCACTTTTTCTGGACCGCTAATAACCACCGGGCTGTTTGCGCGGCCATCTTCAAATTCAAAACGCAGTGCTTCTGACATACGCAAATTCTGCCTTACAAATTCAGCTTTTACAAGCTTAAGCAACTTCGGTAGCCTATTGTGCTAAGTCCGATATTTGTTATAATCAACGTATTAACAATTTATAAGTATAAAGAGTGCAGCGAGAGACCTAGCTCCGTGACCTGCCAGCAACCAGCCCTCATTTGGCAACGGTGCTCCATCTAGCCCGGGTAACGGGAATGATATTGCCTTCGGCCACTGTCCTTCCTTCATACCCCGGAGAAAGGATTTTTTAATGCCCGAAACACTGCCCCTGCCATGTACAGGTCGTTATGCAACTG
>Ga0100388_10004209_pt1 | contig 12048 bp, 10 predicted proteins | sample CryGeymeta201512_FD_81536 | JGI IMG/M metagenome (GOLD analysis project Ga0100388, IMG submission 81536) | Groundwater microbial communities from Crystal Geyser aquifers in Utah, USA - Crystal Geyser metaG 2015-12 | ecosystem: Environmental > Aquatic > Deep subsurface > Groundwater | place... | reverse complement strand
TTACTGCGGCGGTATTGCTGCGGGCAATCATCGCTGTAAATCGAAAGTCCCACGTGAAAATCAAAGATCCGGTTCACTTGCTCGATCCGGATGTCCTCTAATACGATATCCTCGATGATGGCGCGATCCCCGTTGTGAATGGAAAAAGCGGCTCCGCCGCGGGCATGTATGACATCGCAGTCGCGGAAGGTAATGCCTTTGACGCGGTCGATCCGCAGCTCAAAGCCGATTTCGAGACTCTGCGCAGCATCGTTCCAGAAGACGCTGTTCGTCACCAGAATATCGCCCATCACATCGCCCTGGATGCGCGGCAGCTGGTGTTTGCCCAGGGTCTCGGGATCGATCATCTCCTGCAGGGGAATGCCCACGACACCCGGCGGATAGAGCGCCTTGACTGCGATGGAATCGTCATGCGTTCTGAAAAAGCAATTATCGACCCGCACCCGGCTGGAATACTCAATATCCAACCCGTCGCAATTGGCCCGCCAGGCCACCACCCGCACATTGGAAATATCGATGTCCTCGGAGCCGCTCAGGTGCATCGTCCAGCCCAGGGTGTCGAGAATGATGAAATGCTCCAGCCGCGCCCCCGCGCACTCGCGCAGCACCAGTTGATTGATTTTATGCTGACGGTAGCCGGCGTTGAGAATGCCCGCACCGCGAATAGAGACATTTCTGGCATCCACGGCGCGCACCACGGCATAGACCACAGCACCGGGTTCCAGATAGAGCGTCTCGCCGTCATCGAGAATGATTTCACCGGCCTGGTGAATTTTACCCCCCTCGAAGTATTTTACCTTGGGGTCGTCACGGGCGGGCGGATTGAGTTCCGCCGGATTGGCAAAAACCAGCAAGGGATCCTCCAGGTCGCCATCCACTTCCAGACTCAGATTCATGGGCTCCGGCAACTGGAAGCGGACCACCTTGCCCTCGACTTCGGCCCGGATGCCTTTGCTGAGCGGACGGATAATCACCTCCTGCGGCACCGCATCGAGTTGCACCTCGACCGCCACCGGGCCGCTCATGCCGAAGTTCAGGATCGCCCCGCGCCCGGTTTGGATCGGCTGGATCGACTGATCCGCCACCCTCACCGCATAGCGCTCACTCACCGGCAAATCTGCCGGAAAGTTATAGGCAATGACCGAGGCGTGAGCTGAGCTGCACCAGACAAGTGTAAGTAGTGATAACAACCGATACATTATGTTTTTATTCATCTGTTTTCGAAAAGTGCCGGTAGCACGGATTTCTTAATCATCGCTTATGCGTGGCATACCCGCTGGCCTGGTGCCGTTGCAGCCTTGACTGTGCGGCGTGTGCTGCGCCCACCGGCGGGGCGTCCGGCAAGCGCACACACCACAGTTTGCGCGGTAACGCACTCGCAACTCATCCTTGCCTCAGGTCCCGTCGATGTTGGTTTTGTCCGCCTGAGCCTCATCCGTGCGTGCGGGAACTGTGGTGATGACGGGGATCTTTTTCTGAATCGGATTTTCCTGTAGTAGTTTAGCCGTCTCCCGCAGGATCTCCCAAGCCTCGTCCTGTACCACGCCCCTGCCGTCCGGGCCCACATTCAGCAGCAGCGAACCACCTTTCTCGTTGATGTCCCTGAGTTTGTTATAAACCTCCTCTGGGCTTTTCCATGCGTGATCGTTTTTCTTGTAGCCCCATGATTTGTTCAGCGTGTAGCAGCCCTCCCAGTATTTGGCGAATGCCTCATTAAAGTGGCGTTGCTCCTGAGTGACGTAATCCAGTTCAAAGGTGCTGCGTTTGGCCACCCGGTTATTCACGATAATCTGCGGGTCCGCCGCGCGAATACTGTTGTAGAGTGCAATGCCGTCCTCCAGCGTCCACCAGTCGGCCCAATCGCCATCGAACCAGAGCAGGACGGGTTCATACTTTTTCACCAACTCCAATACTTGATTGCGCTGATAGTCCACATAGTCCTGTTTCCGATCATCAACGATCCGGGTCTTACCCGACCAGCCTTTTTCACCCAGTTCGTAGGGACGCGCCTGGCTGGGATGATGCCAGTCGATGATGCTGTAGTAGATTCCAAAGCGGATATCGTGCCGGGCACAAGCCTGCTTCAGTTCCTGCAGAATGTCACGGCCGTTGAAAGGAGTGGCGGCTACATCAAAATCGGTAAATTCGCTGTCCCACAGGCAGAACCCGTCATGATGCTTGGATGTGACCACCAAATACGTCATCCCGGCGGCTTTGGCATTCTTCACAATCCGCTCGGCGTTGAATTCTGTTGGGTTGAATGCCGCTGCCTTAGCCGCATACACCCCGCGGTCAATGTTTGCCTTCCCCTGAATCCACTCGGCATAACCAGGCACGTCTTCGCCCTCCCAAACGCCTCCCAGCAGAGAGTAAAGTCCGAAATGAATGAACAGGCCATACTCGGATTCCGCAAACCACTGCATCCGCTGCTGATACTCCGCGAGCGATTCTTCCTTAATGCCGGCTGATTGAGCAACTGTAGCACCAGCATTAAGCAACAGGATACTATGTAGCAGAATGATGACTGTCTTCGCTATGGGTAGTGATTTCATTGTGCGAACGCTAGTTGCCGTCATTGGTCCAGCAAGTTTTTTTAGTTAATACTTGGCATGAGTTGTAATTCTAAGTGCGGGGTCGCTTGCCGCAAGATGGTAGCGCAGGTGCGTCCCCGCACCGCAGGAACGTCCGCAGTGCCCGACACCCAAAAAGACCATATTTGAGCGTCCACCAGGCCACAGACACAACGTGCGCCGCGAGACGCGGTCGCGCCGACCCTACGGGCTACTTCGCCGCTGCCTTCAGTTCGGCGAAGCGCATCCGCAACTGTGCGAGTTTTCCCTGGCAGTAAGGCTCATCAACCAGATCCTTCAGCTCATACGGATCGGTCGGCAAATGGAAGAGCTGTTCCACCCCGTGCTCGGGCCAGTAGAAATATTTCCAGTCCTGGCGCACGAGTGCTTCCGAAGCCGGGATGAAGTCGGCATTCTGCAGCGTAGGATGCTCGTAGAAGAATTCATCACGCCAAGCAGGCGGATTTTCGGAGAGATAAAGGGGCGAGAGATCGCGGCCCTGCATGGTCGCCGGAGGTGTAATACCGACTGCCTGAAGAATGGTCGGGGCCAAATCGACGTTGAGTGCCATCGCGGCTTCGGTCGTATTGCGCTGGCCCGCGCTCATCCGGGGGTCTTTGATGATCAAAGGCACGCGGATACTCTCCTCGTGCGGATACCACTTGTCGGCCAGCCCGTGCTCGGCGTGATAGTAACCGTTGTCGGTGGTAAAAATCACCAGCGTGTCATGCAGCACGCCCTGGGCCTCCAGTTCCGCCAGGATGCGCCCGCTGGTCGTATCCACTTCGGTCGCGAGCCGGAAGTAGTTTTTCAGCATGCTTTGATATTTCTCCGGCGTATCGAAGCGCCAGCGCCAGCGATTGCGGCCTTCGTTCCCGCTGGTAAAAAAATCGGGTAACTGATCCCAGGCCTCCTGCGTCGCACTGGGGGCACGCGGGATCTCAACTCCCTCGTAGAGGCTCAAACTCTCCGGCTGGGGCAGGAATTGCAACGGATGCCCGTCATCGGCATGCGTGGCAAAAAACGCCACTGTCAGAAGAAAGGGCTGGTCCTTGGGCCGTTGACGCAGAAATTCCAGCGCGTCCATTTCATTGCGCCGGGTGACATGGACCTGCTGTTCGTCTTGCTTGTTCAGCCAATACCAGTGCTTACCAAAATAAATCCGGCTGAAATCAAAGTTTTCTTTCGGAAAGGGCCGGTTGTGCCACTTCCCGACATGACCGAGATAGTAGCCGTTTTCCCGTAGAATACCGGGTAAAGTTTGCGACCAGGGAGTATCCCACATGTGGAAGCTGCGGTTGCCGTGGCGCGACATCCATTGTCCGGTAAACAGCGAGGCACGGCTGACCCCGCAAATCGAGGTGGTGACGTAGCTGTTGGTGAAGCGGATACCTTCCGCCGCCAGCTGGTCCAGATTCGGCGTTTGCACCACCGGATGCCCGGCCACCCCCAGCATGTCATGACGCCAGTCATCCGCGTAGAGTATCAGGATATTCGGCTGGCTCCGGACCTGCTCAGGCTGGGCGGCGCTGCCCGCATGCAATAAAAAAATCAGCAGCGCACAATAGACAACGGCAGGGAAGTTACTTTTTTGTTTCATCGGGTTGATTGTCAAAATAAGAACACAGATGGATTTCAGGCGGCCATCATTTAAAATATTCAGGGCACCGATGATTGACATGATTGAGAGTTTACACAGCCGCTACAAACAAAAAATAGGGCTTGATGCTGCCAGAGCCCGCCGTAAAACTCTTATTTTTCTGCAATTAACCCGCCCCAGTTCATTTCCCCGCAGCGTTCACCCCTGATAAAGCAAGCCGGTTTGCCGCTGTTTAAGCAGCGGGCGAATTCAAGTTCCAAAACGTCTTATGTCTTCTTCTTATTTTAATCAATCCGTCACAAGGTTTGCCGCAATTGGCGTGGATGTCGAACAGGTGCTTGCGACTATTGCCCGCGTGCCGATCTCAATGCATTGCTGGCAGGGCGATGATGTCGGCGGCTTTGAAAGTCCCGATGCCACCCTCGGCAGCGGCCTGGCGGTCACCGGCAACTATCCGGGCAAGGCACGCAGCATCGATGAATTGCGGCAGGACATCGAGACCGCCATGCGGCTGATCCCCGGTCAGCACCGGCTGAACCTGCATGCCATCTACGGGGACTTCTCGAGCGGCAAGACCGACCGCAACGCGATCGAGCTCAAACATTTTCAAAGCTGGATCGACTGGTGTCGGGCGCAGGGGATCGGGACGGACTTTAATCCGTCCTGCTTCTCCCACCCGCAGGCCGACGACGGCATGACGCTGGCGCACACCGATCCCGCCATCCGGGAGTTCTGGATTGAGCACTGTCGGCGCTGCCGCCGGATCGGCGCGGAGTTCGGGCGGCAACTCGGTAGTCCCTGTGTAACCAATATCTGGATACCTGACGGCATGAAAGATGCACCGGCCGACCGGACCGCTCCCCGGCAACGCCTGATCGAGAGCCTGGACGCGGTGCTGGCCGAGGACCTGGACCGCGCCTACCTGCTGGATGCCGTCGAGTCTAAACTTTTCGGGATCGGCTCGGAGTCCTATGTGGTCGGCTCGCACGAGTTCTACCTCGGCTACGCCATCAAAAAACAGATTCTGCTCTGCCTGGATGCCGGGCACTTCCACCCCACCGAGGGCATCGCGGACAAGATCAGCTCGGTGCTGCAGTTTGTGCCGGAGATCCTGCTGCATGTCAGCCGCGGCGTGCGTTGGGACAGCGACCACGTGGTAGTGCTGGACGATCCGACCAAGGCGATTTTCGAGGAACTGGTCCGGGGTGACTATCTCGCGCGCACCCATATCGGGCTGGACTTCTTCGATGCCAGCATCAACCGCATCGCCGCCTGGGTGATCGGCACCCGCGCCACGCAGAAGGCGTTGTTGCTGGCACTGCTCAGCCCAAATGAACGGCTCAAGGAGTTGGAACGGGCCGGTGATTACAGCGGACGACTCGCCCTGATGGAGGATGCCCGCATGCTGCCGGCTGGTGCCGTCTGGGAGGAATTCTGCCGCCGGAGCGGGACCCCCGGCGACCTGCACTGGCTGGATGAAGTCAGGGCCTATGAAGCCGCAGTGCTCGCCAGGCGATAAGACCCGATCAGGCAGACTCCTACAATTTTACCCCAACAATTAATCCCACTATATCGTGAAAGAAGCCCCTATCGAAGAACTGGAACATCACGCCCACGACGAATTCGAGCGCACCCCCGTGCCTGAAAAATCCCGTCTCGGCTTCAAGAGCTTTATCGGTCAATACGCCGGCGAGCACTGCGCGGGCACCGAGTTGATGATTGGGCCGCTTTTCGTCGCCGCCGGAGTCGGTGCCTTCGACGTGCTCTTTGGCCTGCTGGTGGGGAATCTGCTGGCAGTCTTCAGCTGGATGTTTCTCTGTGCGCCTATCGCGGTGCGCGCCCGGCTGACACTCTATTATCAATTGGAGAAGATTTGCGGCAAGCGCATGGTCGTCCTCTACAATTTGGCCAACGGCATCATGTTCTGCTTTCTGGCCGGCTCGATGATCACCGTCTCGGCCACCGCCGTCGGGGTCTGGTTCAATTTCCCCATGCCGGGCCTCAACGATGTCCTGCCGAATAGCGTGGGCTGGGTGTTGGGTGTGCTGGGCGTGGGTGCCGTCATCTCTGTAGTGGCTGCCTTCGGCTATAAAACCGTGGCGCGCTTTGCCAACATCGCCGCCCCCTGGATGGTGCTGGTTTTCCTTTGCTTCGGCATCGTCGGGATCCGCCAGTTCATTGATGCCAGCGGGTCGAGCCTGCAGGAGATGGGCGGCATCTGGGGCCTGGCCAACGAGATCTGGAAAGGCGGCGAGCCCCTGCCCGGACAAGTAAAGTTCACCTTCTGGCACGTCATGTTCTTTGCCTGGTTCTGTAATATGGCGATGCACGTGGGCATGTCCGACCTCTCGGTCTTCCGCTATGCCAAAAAATCCTGGTATGGCGTGGCCTCGGCTGCCGGCATGTATGTCGGTCACTTTATGGCCTGGCTGTGCGCCTCCATTCTCTACGCGCTGCAACTCCAGCTCGATCCAGGTAACACCAACGTGCTACCCGGCCCGATGGCTCAGGCCGCCTGCGGGGTGGCGGGCCTGATCTGCGTGATCGTCGCCGGTTGGACCACCGCCAATCCCACCATCTACCGGGCGGGGCTCGCCTTCCAGGCCATCGTGCCCAGCGTGTCCCGTTTTAAAGTGACACTGGCCACCGGTGCCATCGCCACCCTGGCTGGTATGTTTCCTGCCATCGCCATGCAGTTGCTCGGCTTCGTCGCGATTTACGGCATGATCCTGATGCCGATGGGTGCCATCATCTTCGTCGATTTCTGGCTGCTGGAGAAAATCGGCCTCAAGCAAAACTACGCCGAAGCCCGTGGGATCCAGTTCTACTGGGTCCCCCTGGTCACCTGGGTCACCGTCTGCTCCATCTGTAGCTGGCTCGCGCTGACCGGTAAGGTCGGCCTCTTCTTCGTCAGTCTGCCGGGCTGGTTCGCCGCCGCCGCGCTCTATATCGTCCTCAGTCAACTCGCCCAGAAAAAGGTCCCCGCATGAAAACCGTCCTCCCCATCATCTCTTACGCCGCCCTGGCTTTGCTGACCGTCCCTGCCCTGCTGTATCTGGCCGGGAGCATGCCCCTCGGACAAATGAAATTTCTCATGTTACTGGCCACCGTCTTGTGGTATGCCGTCACGCCGCTCTGGATGAATAAAAATTCCTGAGCGTCCAATGCTGCACCTGAAATAGGTAGCACAGTTCGTCCTCGCACCACGGTAACCACGGGCGCCCTGCCAGTCCTCAATCCGGTGCCTGTTGGAAATGTAGCCGCAGCGCGAGAACGATGCGGAGCCGCAGCCATGGCCACTGCGCCTGGAGTGAACCGATCCAACTGGCGCTGCCCACCCTAAAAAAACAGCACAGCCCAAAAAAAGGTTTTGCCACCCCGCCCCGGACACCGTTCCATCAAACCATGTTTGAACTCAACGGAACTGTAAAAAAAATCTTTGAAGAAAAAACTTTCGGCAGCGGCTTCAATGTCCGCGAATTTGTCGTTACCACCGAGGCCGATAAATATCCACAGGATATCTGCTTTCAATGCGTTAAAGAGAAAGTCGAGCTGGTCGGAAAATTGAAGGAAGGCGACAAGGTCAAAGTCGGCTTCGATCTGCGCGGACGGGAGTATCAAGGCAAGTATTTCGTCAATTTAAATGCCTGGAAGATCGACTACGCTGCCGGTGCCGGTGCCGCCGCAGCCAGCGACGAACCGCCCCCCTACGATCCGGCCGATGAAATCCTCGACGAAGAGCCGCCGTTTTAAGGTGCCCTGTAGCAACCCAGGCGGCACGCCTGTTTCCTCCTTAAATTCATAGTTCCCTAAATACTTAGGGTCTGGAAGAGAATAAGTGTGGCAATCTGGCGTCGGGGATTTTGTTCTCTGGCAAGGCGCGACGATGGAGCATATTGAAATCTGTGACAGAGCAGCAACGCCGACAGAGGCAAAAGAACCCGTCAGATTGTTACAGTTATTTGCTGACAGGCCCGTAGAGGGCTTACCTGGCCTACCGCCCGATTTTTTTATTCAGGAAATTAGCCGGCAAAACGCAACGCGGACAATTCCGGCGCAGTGTCCGACTCTGGGAACTCGATCTGGGTGAAGTCATCGATTTCATGATCTACCTCACAGTCGGATTTGAAAGCTCGCTAAACCTATTCATCCGCAAAAATCTGACAACGGGCATGGTTGCCCTGGATTTCGGAGCCAACATCGGTGCGCATACGCTCGCCATGGGTGCCGCAGTCAAGCGCGGCGGCCAAACCCACCCGGTCGAAGCGACGCAATATGCGGTCGAGAGCGAAACCGCAGGGCGCACTGCATTACCTTTGTGGTTTGGCTGTTTTTGGCCTTCCTGCCGTGCATCCGCGTCGCAGCTACGCCATAGCAGGCACCAAGGTAACTTTATTCCTGGCAGCAATGGTCGGGATGACAGGATTCGAACCTGCGACCTCCTCGTCCCGAACGAGGCGCGCTACCAGGCTGCGCTACATCCCGAAAAACTATCAGGTGAAAAAGACTTTGCTTTCTATGTGTTGTCAAGCATCTGCTCGCGCAGACACAAAAATAGATTGCACTCTTAAGTGCGTGATAAGTTCTATTTTGTCGCTTTCCACCGGGGTTGAAACCCCGGCCGTTGGTCCGATCGTGCCTTCAGCACGGGGGCAGTCCGATCGGGTCGTGCCTTCAGCACGCGGGCATCCCCATACCCTGAAAGGGCTACGAACCAAAGAATTGTATTTTGGCTCAGTTAGGCTTGAGCCGGGCACATAACAGTGCCATCAGTGCGTATAGTCTGTTATGCGTAAAACAAAATCCCAGTCCTGTTTTTTCCGTCTCTTTTTTTTCCTGGCAAACGCTTTGCTTTGCGCCCAGTTGCTGCATGCGGAGCGGGTCGAACACCTGGGATGCTATGCGGAATGGAGTGACAACACTCTGACCGTAGGCAACGAACTGGTTGAACGCCAGTGGCGTATAGAAGCACAGGGCTTACTGCGCCCGACCTCATTTTACGATAAAGTTGCCGCAGCTGAATGGCTGCGTGGTGCGAGCCGACAGCCTGCGCCCTACCCGGTCGCTGCACCGTCGGACGAAGCACGCAGCCTGCGTTTTACCGTGGAGAAAGGCAAACTCAGCCCGGTCGAAGCCGACTCGCTGATTCTTTTCGCTGAGGCCGCCGGGCAGGACCAGACCTTTCACTATCGTTTGCAGATTTATCCGCAAAGCGCGGGTATTTCCATAAAGTTTTCCAGCAATGTGCCGGAGGCGGCATCCACCAGCGATGACCAATCCACCCCAAGACATCCCGACGGGCTGGAAAACATACCGCAGGAATCAACCACCCAGAACCACTACGACGCCGCGCTGGAGGACCTGATACTCGAACCCGCACACCTGCGCTATGTCCAGGTCGAACTCATGGACCAGACCGATTACCATGATGAACTTGTCTTCGAACGCGAATGGCAAACCCGGTTGGATGTTTTTAATGCCCGCTGTAATCTTTTCCACATCGAGGACTTGCTGACGCAAAACGGGCTGATTTTCCTCAAGCTTGCCCCCTTGCCTCACGCGCGGCCACTGGCAGACGAATGGGACGTCAAGGTGCGCAGCAGCGCCCGCCGGGTCAGCTTTGGCGGGCACGGCTACCCCTGGACCATCATCCCTTATCAACAGGGGCGGGCCGGGCGCATCCTGGCACTGCAGCGTTACCAGCGCAGCTTGCGTGAATATGTGCCGGGCCGCGACGGCATGCTGCTGAGTAACACCTGGGGCGACCGTTCCCGTGATGCCCGGGTAACCGAAGATTTTCTGATGCAGGAGATCGAGGCTGGGGCCCGCCTCGGGGTGGACGTGATCCAGGTCGATGACGGCTGGCAAAAAGGCAAGAGCGGCAACTCCGCCTTTGGCAAGGGTGCCTGGGAGGAATTCCGCTCGGTGGACCCCGATTTCTGGACTCCACATCCGGAACGTTTTCCGAACGGACTCAAACCGCTGGTTGACGCAGCCGCGAAAAAAGGTATGCAGTTCGGCCTCTGGTTCGGCCCCAGCGCGGAGGAATCCATGAAATACCAGGAGGCAGATGCGGACTTGTTGATCGAGGCCTACCGTAACGACGGGATCAAATACGTTAAAATTGATGCCGCCCGCACCGACACCCGGCTGGCAGAGCAAAATCTGGAGCAAATGTATCAAAAAGTATTACACGCCTCAAACGGGGAAGTGGTCTTTGATCCCGATGCCACCGCTGGCATTCGCCCCACCTACTTCGGCAGTCCACAGGTGGGGCCGATCTTTGTCGAGAACCGCTACACGGACTGGACCAACTACTGGCCGCACCGGACCCTGCGCAACCTCTGGAGCCTGGCCGCCTATGTGGACCCGCTCCGCATGCGGATGGAGTTCCTGAACAACAACCGCAACACCGAAAAATACGGTGACGACCCGCTGGCACCGGCACGCTATACACCGGACGCGCTATTTGCCACCGTCATGTTCTCCAGCCCGCTAGCCTGGTTTGAAGTCTCCAGCCTGCCGGAGAGTTATTTTCAACAGGCTACACCCTTGATTGACACCTGGAAAAAAGCACGCGAAGCCATCTTTTCGGGGGATATCATCCCTATCGGAGAACGCCCTGACGGTATTGTCTGGACCGGTTTTGCGTCGGTATCCAAAGACCGCCGGAGTGCCTATATTGTCGTTTTTCGGGAACTCAACAAATCCCGCGACTGGACCACCACGATCCCCATGTTGACTCCGCAGCAGGCCAATGTCACCCTACTGGGTGGCCGGGGTGAAGCCCGTTTCGAAGACGGACAGCTCCATGTTCGCGTGGAAGACCAGTTGCAATATCTTTTCCTGCGGCTAGTATCCTGTAACTCCTAAAGTTTCGGATATAGTCTTAGCAGCTTAACTCGTGCATCTTCCGTTTTAAACAGCCAGTTAATTGGTGCTCCGCGTTTATTTCGCTCCTTTTGGCAGGCAGAGATCTGATTTCTCATGGTTTCTATGTCCGGGATTCGGCGATTCAGGCACTGTGAGTTGATTGCGCTGAGTTCAATCTCGGCGATATTGAGCCAACTCCCATGCTTGGGCGTATAATCCTTATAAAGAACAGATACTAGATCAAGGCAACTGCGGAATCGCGAGGTTTCGTGTGAGGTGGCCAACATCATGCTCGACCCGCTCGATAAGAAGATTGAGGCAACGGGCTTGCCCTTCGCTCGTTATGCAGACGACTTCCTGATCGTAACCCGATCCAAAACCAGAGCTCTTGAAGTGATGGCGGAGGTGAGGGAATACGTTGCAGGGAAGCTGAAGCTACTGGTCAATCAGGACAAAAGCAAAGTCGCTCCGCTCGGTGAGTGCGACTTCCTCGGGTTCAATATCCGGGGAAAGCAAATCCGCCGAACGTAGAAAGCCGCCAAGCGGTTCAAAACTCGCATTTAGGCCATCACCTCCCGCAGTCGTGGGATATCGATGGGCCGAAGGCTCCTCGAACTCAAACGCTACTGCGCCGGGTGGTTCAACTACTTCAAAATCGGCTTGTCGTATAAAGAAGTCAGGGAATGGGACGGATGGATTCGCAGGCGTGTCAGACTGTGCTACTGGAAGAACCCCAGCCCAACGGGTTAGTGGTTCAAGTGATTCTCGGAAAGTCCGGCAGCGTAAATGGGGTTGACCAGCTCCGACTGGATGTAGTTTCCAGGCTGCCGATGAAGGTGAATTCGTCGAGTGCTTTCTTCCACGTCTTACTGGGTTCATTTTTTACCACCCACTTCCTGAGGTGGCCCCGAACCTTGGACAGGTTGCAGTGATTGTTTAGATGTAGTCCAGTGGAGCTTCGGAGGGAAGTCCAGTCTGGAAGGTTGTTGGTTGAGGTTGTGGTTG
>Ga0100388_10004207_pt1 | contig 12051 bp, 10 predicted proteins | sample CryGeymeta201512_FD_81536 | JGI IMG/M metagenome (GOLD analysis project Ga0100388, IMG submission 81536) | Groundwater microbial communities from Crystal Geyser aquifers in Utah, USA - Crystal Geyser metaG 2015-12 | ecosystem: Environmental > Aquatic > Deep subsurface > Groundwater | place... | reverse complement strand
GGGGAAGTAGCGCAACGCGGGAGTCAACGCGGCGACTGACCCCGGTGACCCCCGCACGGCCCGTGAGTAACCAGACGCGCTTATCGAGAGCGAGAGACAACCACATCACGCGACCTCCCTTTCGGGAAGGATGAATCTCTACGACTGCATCGCTAATAACAACCGGCGGAACTCTAACAGAAGGAGGAGGAAATTGTCAACGGCTCGCTCGGTTGCCTCCAAGGGTAGGTTATTTCTCGGCCCACCCAAAAATTTCTTTATGCTTCACTTTATGCCTCTCAAACCTTATCAGTCCCAAGCGGATGAGCAGATATCGCGGCACTTTCTCCCGGCGCTGGCCCCCGCCAACCAGAATCCCAAGTCTTTTCTCAGTCTTCTTAGTCACTGCGATTTGTGTCACTCCTTTGACAGCCTGCATGTTACCAACTGTCAAATGGCGAGGCTATAACCCCTTTGCCAGCGCGAAATTTAGAGGAATTCTGTGCATGGTAACCGTTCAGATAGTATACTTTCTCACCTTCATGCACACAGGTTTGGATAGAACGGTCACACGCTGAAAGGATGTAAGTAGATCGTCATGAATTCTGTCCCCATTTTATCACCACAGAGATCACGGAGAACACGGAAATGAAGGCAAATCTTTGCAGGCATTGCGGTTTTTGAGGGGACAATATATTTGATGATTTACTTACTCCGTTCGCCGGGGATATGTATCCCCGGCGAAACCTTTCCCGGACATGCGTCCGGCATGCCCCACCTCCCGCGGCGTTTCGGGACTCATGTCCCAATAAAGGTTGGGTGGGGATACATATCCCCACCCAACTGAACGGTTACTGTGCAAGTGTCAGCGCGCACGCGTTACATTTACGCGGCGGCAGTGTCTCCTGACCCTGCACTGGGAGCATTTCGGAGAAATGGGAACGCAGATGTTTTGACCGTAGGTTACCAGCAGGTCGTTCAGCTCGATCCAGTGCATGTGCGGGAGGAACTCACGAAGGGCAAACTCGGTCTCGTCAGGTGTTCGCGTTTCCACCCAACCCAGTCGGTTGGAGATGCGGTGGACGTGTGTGTCCACACAGATGCCCGGTTTGCTGAATCCCTTGGTGACCACCAGATTCGCTGTCTTGCGGCCCACACCCTTGAGGGTCAGGAGGTCTTCGATGGTGTCCGGTGTATTGCCGCCAAACCGGTGCAGGATATCGTGACAAACCTCGCGAATTGTCTTTGCCTTGTTTCGATAGAATCCCGCGGGATAGATGGTTTCCGCAATCTTCACTTCCGTCAATTCCATCATGCCGGTCGGGGTGTCCGCAAGCTCGAATAACCGGCGCGAGGATGCCGCGGTGACATCGTCCTTTGTCCGCAGGCTGATGAGACAGGAGATCAGCACGCGGAATGGATCCCGGCGACGCGCCTCCTGAGTAACGGCGGGCTCTCGGAACCGCTGCACCTCGTTGCGAATGATACGAAGCACCACGCCGATCTCGCGAGGAGAACGTGACGTCGCTGGTGTCATTACGCACTCACCGACTCGCGGATTGTTGGTCACGACTGCGCACACTCCATCGGGATCAGCTTGAGGGCGTTCCCAGAGTAGACCTTCTCCGCAATGTCGTCGGGGAGATTCAGACTCTGAAGAAACGTGTCCAAGTCGTTGCCATACTGATCCCGGCCGAAGAGCAATCGGTCTGCATTCTTCCCGATGAATGGCATCGCGTGGTCGAGGTCGCGCTGCATGGCATTCAGTCCCGAGCCTGCCGAAAGGTCGCCCCAGAGGTTTGGGTACTCATTGAAGAGTCGAATCAGTCGCCCGTTGGGAGTGACCGGGCCGTCCGGGTAGGTCTCCGGACGGGCATCTGCATCGCCACTGATCTCGCGCCAGAATCCCGGTGAATGACCGATGAAGATCGTTTCCGGGCAGGCCTGCAGGGCCCGCTCCAGATTCTCCACAGTGCCTCCGTACCAGCGCCATTGATAGCCCCGTCCGCCTTTGCCGTCTGGAAGGTACGGCACGTCCATGTGCAGCACCACAGGACAATTGAGTTCCCCCACCTTGCGGAACAACTCGATGCTCCGCGGGTCGTCGAGCAGTGTACGGTAGCTCCACTCGCCACAGACACGTACCCCGTGGATATGGTAGGCGGACTCAAAGAGTTGCAGAGCAGACGGCAGCGTGGGGTCTGGGCAGTATCCGGGAATGAATCGCCCGGGATAGCGTCGACAGGCAGTCACAACATCGACCAGAGGCATCGCGGCGTGTGTGCCGTCCGCGCGCGCATGAACGGGACTGGTGTTGCGGTGGTAACTGGGATCGTTCTCCTGAGGGGAGAGATACCATGTCAACAGCCAGGCGACGTCGATCCCCAGCTCATCCATTTCACCGATGAGCCAGCGATCGTCCCTGCCGAGCCAGAAAACATGCTGGTGACTGTCGATTTTCAATGGATTCACCTCTCATCAATGTTGGTCTGCTGGCCGCCCTGTGCGTCAACGGCGCAGAATCATAATCGCTTGTGCGCAATCCGTCAAATGGCCGGGGCGGTTATCCTGCTAATCCAACTTCCGCAGGGAACGGGTCATATTTTTTGGCGGTTTGAGGAAGGCTGTACGTAGGATTGTTGCTGATTTCTGTTGGACTACCGGCATGTACCTGCGGAAAGCCTGTCGGACGTATACTCGTTAAGGTTGAGGATCCACGTTTTCCGCCGTAGGATAAAGCTGGAGCTTTATCCTACGACAGGTGCATGTTGGGGCAGGACAGCGTTCAATCAGATTCCGCAGGGCCATTCCTCAACCTTAACGAGTATATGAGGGGAAGCGGTACGCGTACTGGACGCTGGTGGAGTCTTATCGAACGGAACGGGGTTCATGCCAGCGCGTGGTTGCGTACCTGGGGGACTTTGCCGGAGGAAGTTCGCCTGGGATTTCGTCAAGCAGCAGAGGGTTCTTCGGGAGTTCATGAACAGTGTCCCTTTGAAGAATTTGAGGAGGTCGAACCGGAATGGGTGGAGATCGATAGCGCGCGTGTTCGAGTGGAGGGGACTCGGGAGTTTGGGGTTTTTTGGCTGGGGAAGAAGCTGCTGGAACAATTTTCTCAAACTCCGGCACAGGAGCATTCTGACCTTGGGACACCCACGATCTCAGACCGTGGGTGTCTAACCCTGTGCTGAAAAGTCAGAGAGCAAATTCCTTCCCTTAACAGCCGTGCTATACTCTATACTCGTTATGGGTGAAAACACCCCCTCACCCTCGACCCTCTCCCCCGATGGGGAGAGGGCGCGAACCCAAAGGGTTCGAGGGTGAGGGGGAAAGATGGATTTTCATCCGTAACGAGTATAACTTAGTTGAGCGGTCGCGTCTGGTGATGCAGTCCGAGCAGTCACCTCACTATGAACGACTATTTGACCATCATCGGTGCAGGACTCGCCGGCTCAGAGGCGGCATGGCAGGCCGCGGAGCTTGGGGTTGACGTGCGTCTGTTCGAGATGCGCCCCGAGGTGCAAACCGCCGTTCACCAGACCGGTGATTTTGCTGAACTGGTTTGCAGCAACTCGCTCCGGTCGACCGACCTCACCCGCGGGCCGGGACTGCTCAAGCAGGAGATGCGCCGTCTCGATTCACTCGTCGTGCGGTGCGCGGACGCGACGGCCGTGCCCGCGGGCGCCGCGCTCGCGGTCGATCGGCGGGCGTTCAGCCGAACGATTACCGCCGTTCTGGAGGCGCATCCCCGGATCACTATTGAAAGGGAGGAGGTTTCGGTCATTCCGGATGAAACGCCCTGCATTGTGGCTACCGGCCCGCTGACTTCCGAGTCGCTGTCAGCGCCCATCCGGGATCTCATGCTGTCGCTCACCGGCAACTGTGAGTTTCTCTACTTCTTCGATGCCGTCTCCCCCATCGTCGATGCCCACACCATCGACTTCGCGAAGGTTTTCCGGGCTTCCCGCTACGACAAGGGCGACGAGGCAGCCTACCTCAACTGTCCCATGGGCGAAGATGAGTACGACTCCTTCCGGGAAGAACTCCTCGGGGCCGGGAAAGTTGAACTTCGTGACTTTGAGGAGAAGCACTTCTTCGAAGGCTGCCTCCCCATCGAGGAGCTGGCTGCGCGGGGTCGGGACACGTTGCGCTTCGGGCCGATGAAACCAGTGGGACTGCTAAACCCGGACACGGGAGAGAGATCTTTTGCCGTGGTGCAATTGCGACAGGAAAACAACGCCAAGAGCCTGTACAATCTGGTTGGTTTCCAGACGCGCCTCCTGTGGCCCGAACAGGAGCGCGTGTTCCGCATGATCCCCGGATTGGAGAAGGCAGACTTCGTCCGGCTGGGAGTCATCCATCGGAACACTTACATCAACTCGCCGCGAGTCCTTCTCCCGACTTGCGAGTTGAAAGAGCGTCCGGGTCTCTTCTTTGCCGGACAAATCACGGGCGTGGAGGGTTACATCGAGTCCGCCGCGTGCGGGCTGGTCGCGGGAATCAACGCGGCGCGGCGCGTGCGAGGGGATGAACCGACGGTATTCCCGCAGGAAACCGCCATCGGCGCTTTGATCCGCTACATCACCACCTCCGACCCGGAGAGCTTCCAGCCAATGAACATCAACTTCGGTCTGCTGCCGCCGCTCGAGAACCCGACGAAAGACAGGAAGCGCAATCGCCAAGCGATGGCGGAACGCGCCCTTTCAAGACTTAAGACGTTGTACGTTCGATCCACTTGACCATCCGCCGTCTGCCGTCTGCCACACGCTATGTTGACCCACATCGACCACTTCACCACCTACCTTCGTGACGCGAGGAACAACTCGTGGCACACTGTGCGGTCCTACGCGCGGGATATCCTTCAGTTCGTCCAATTCGCGGAGCAGCACGGGTACAGTGTCGAGACGACGGAGTGGAAGGAGGTCGACTATCTTCTCGTTCGGCGGTTTCTTGGGATGCTCTCGGAGGAAGGTTACAGCCGCCGGTCAATAGCGCGCAAACTTTCATCGCTGAGAGCATTCTTCAGGTTCCTGCTCCGCCAGAAGATCGTGAAGAGCAACCCCGCTTCTGTCGTGACCTCGCCCAAGCTCGACCAGCGCTTGCCCACGGTACTGGAGAAGCGGGAGGTCGAGGCGCTTCTGGGCGCTCCCGATACGGATACCCCTCAAGGAATGCGGGACCAAGCGATCATTGAAACACTCTACGCAACCGGGATGCGTGTTGGGGAACTGGCAAAAATTGAGCTGAGCGATATGGACTTCACCAATGGCGAGGTGCGTGTGCTTGGCAAGGGCAACAAGGAGCGCATCGTCATGCTGGGGAGGTGCGCGCTGGGCGCATTGCGACGTTACATGCTGGAGGCGCGCCCTCTCTTCATCGAAGCGCGGCCCTCCTCGGAGAAGCCGAACACCGAAGCGCTCTTCCTCAATCGCTTCGGCGGGCCGCTCAGCGATCGCGGGGTGCATCGCCTCATTGTGAAACACGCCAACCAGGTGGGCCTTGGACGAAAAGTGACGCCCCACACCCTCCGCCATACTTTCGCCACCCACATGCTGGAAGCCGGCGCCGACCTGCGGATTGTGCAGGAACTACTTGGCCACGTCAGCCTCGTCAGCACACAAATCTACACCCGCGTCAGCAGAGAGCACCTGAAGAAGGTGTATGACGCGGCGCACCCGAGGGCGTAATTGACATTCAGAGCGACACTTACAACTCGTCCCCGGGGCGTAGTGGAGCGCTCGGGACCTTCTTGAGTATCTTCAAATACTCATCTCGGGAAGGCGCTCCACTGGCCCGATCTGACAGGAACTGGTGCAGCTTCCGTCTGGCAACATCCGCGGCCACGATGTTGGAGATGAGGTGGTTCACCGAGACGCCCTCTGCTTTGGCGATCTCTCTTGTTTCGCTGGACAGGGAGTCCGGTATGCGCAGCGTTATTTGGGCCATAGGTCAACTCCATTCTGTTTCTCGCATTTCCACGAGCAACTCCGACGGTCTCACCACGCGGAACCCAAGCCGCGTGTCTCGACTCCAGCCGGTCAGGTCTCCCGGAACAAAGTGCCTGACGTTGAAGGTGACAAGGTGTGTACAGTTACCTGCCACGGCACACTCCAGGAATTTGTCATCTTCCGTATCGGCCCCGCTCGGTCTGAACTGGAAGTAGGTCTGGCACTGAAGCGCGGCGGAGGCCAGGTAAGTAAATCATCAATAATCTTGTCCACCGCAGAAGGCGCAAAGCGCGCGAAGATTGGCCTTCTTTTCTGTGTTCTCCGTGATCTCTGTGGTGAGGAAATGAGGACAGAATTTATGACGATCTACTTAGCTGAGGAATTTGCAGACTTCCGCATCACTCAGAGGCAGCGAGTCCAGTATGTCGGGTCGTCGCAGAGTCCCTTCATACTCGTGGTAAACATCCTGGGTTATCACGATATCAAAAAGCCCCGTGCCTACCTGCTGCAGTATCCAGTGTGAAGCGCCCGAACGGGAACGCAGTCCGGCGACAACCACATTCGTATCCAGCGTCAGAACCGTCAATGCGATGACTCATATTTGATTTCAGTATTGCTGAACTAACGACATCATGTTACAGGCATCTGCCGTGATAGTCAACCAGACACGCATCCGACGTAACCGCGCTTCCGATGGGACAGCCTCTGAGGGCGTCGCGGATGTGCTACAATCTGACTCAACTTAGCGCCGGAGGCAATAAACATGATTCCAACGGGACATCGAAAGGTAGCTTTCGCCTTTGCGATACTATCCTCACTGCCGTGTCTGACTTCTTCTTGCGCGGAACAGATCGATCTTCTCACCAATGGCGGATTCGAGAAGGGAACATCAACGGGTCTTCCCGAAAGTTGGACCCTCAATGGCGTAGGCTCCGCCGAGACGATCACAGACGCTCACGGTGGCAAGAGGGCGCTGCGAATCATTTTTGGCAAGGAATCCACCGGATGCTACGCGCCGAAGATCGAGGTGCGCAGTGGTGTTGAGTACCATGCTGGGTTCTGGGCAAGGGGCACTGGTGCGCTGCAACTCATCGTGTACCAGTATTCCGAGAGCGGTCACTTTATGGGATCGAAGTTCTTCGATGCGCGTGTGGCAACACAGGACTGGAAGCGATTCGATGAAATCTACAAGACTCCCGACGCATTCGTCTCGCTCGTCGCTTTCGCGCTGCACGTTGTCGGAGACGGTTCAGCGGCGGCGTTTGACGATGCCTCGTTCTCCTATGACGCGACGAAGTATCCTCCTCCGGAGGTGGAGACGCCGGAAACGGCTCTGTCGCTAACCGTGGAGACCCGCGACGCGGAGGCTACCGTGTTTATTGATGGTACGGAGACGGCGCCGGGTACAGCGGGGACCTCCATCAAGTTGATAGAAGGCGCACACGTTCTATCACTTACAGCGACGGCGACCGGCGACCGGCCCGCTGTTCGCATTTTGTGCCCGGAGCACCCGTACCTCCAGAGTGCGTTCAGGGGCACCACGACGCCAGCAGATGGGTGGATGAAGGCCGGCTGTGACGACTCCACGTGGGTACGCGCGGAGGTTGCGGAGGATGGATGGATGTGGCTTGGCAATTCTCCGGGCCGGGTGTGTTTCCGCCAAGTCATTGGTTATACACACTCGTTCCACGGTCCGCAACGATGCATCGCCCCGCGGGTGAAGCAATGGGAATGGCCACAGCACTCCATGCAGGTCGTGAACCTGTGGCTGCGACCGCTGGATGACAAGGCGAAGGTCAACGACTTCCACTTCATCCTCGATGTCCCACAGCCGTTTCGGATGTTGGCGACGGAAACGCGCTGCGTGAACTGGTTCAGTATCATCACCCCCAAGAAGGTCATCGCAACGCCGATCACCCGTTCCGGTCTCCCCTACACCCGCTACGACATTGCATACCCCTCAAACTTCCATACCGAGCGGCCGACGGGTTGCTTCAGTGCCGTGTGCCTGAAACCGGACGCTTACGTCCGACTCAAGGAAGTGACTTTCTACTACCGCCGCCAACCTTCCGTCAACCAGACCGAACTGGAGGTAGCGATGCCCGTGCGCATGCTGCCCCCCGTGAACGGGAAGATGCCGAAGCAGATTCTCCAATGGTCGCCACTCCCGCCCGTTGAGGACTCCAGTGGAATCTCGTCGAAGGAAGAAGCCCTTGAGTCAGCGCGATTGTATGCCGCAATGGGCATCAACACATGGTCCGCGCGTCCTGACCCTTTCGCTCGGTCGCAGGAACGAAAGGACCGGTGGGACGAGGCGCTGCGGGAGTTCCAGCGCCTCGGTGGTCGCTACGGAATCTGGTTGAACAACTCCTTGGGACTGAATTACGGCTTTGCCGAATACTTTGCGCCGGGGCCGGCGCGTTACCTGAAAGAGCATCCCGAATGCCGGGCAAGATGGTACCGCGGCGTCAATCCCAAGACCTACGGAGAGAATCACTTCAACTACTGCAATGAATGGGCTGGCAGTGATGACAGCGCGCCCTTCTGGGACGAAATTCAGAAGACCTACGCCATGTCCCTGGTAAACTGGCCGCATCCCGCTTTCCTCTTCTTCGACTGGGAACACGCGCGCATTGATCGGCAGGGAAACGGCAACCATTGTTTTTGTGACCGCTGCAAGAAGGCGTTTTGCGAGTTCGCCAACCTACCAGCGGGCGCCGTGTTTGATGACGAGACGATCGTGAAGAAGTACGCGGCACCGTGGACGCAGTTCCGCTGCTTCCAGGATGCTCGCATCTACGCTCGGATCAAGAAGCGCTGCAATGCACTCGGTCAGAAGATGATGCTGTACGTCGCCGGAGGGGACATCGATCCCGTGCGGTATGCGAAAGGATGTCTGGATATCTTTCACGAAGGAACTCCCGGCAACGGCTACGCCTATAGCAGCCAGTTGGATTTTCTAACCGCCCACTTTGATGAGATGCGCAAGACGATTGGCAATATCCCGATGCTTCCGCAGATGCTTCCCTCGTTTCCCAACAACGGCTTCAACACGGAACCCTCGCTCGACGGTTACTACCATCCCCGGCTCCTCGCCGTGACAAACCTCGTCGGTGTTCTCGCCACGCGCGGCGGAGGGATGGAGCACTGGCTGATTCCCAGCGCATACTCGGCAGGCGCGCCGTTCTACGTAGGAGAGTCCAACCGTCTCATGGCCAGCTTTGAGGAGTTCTTCACGCAAGGCGAAAGGCACGATGAACTGGTGACAACGAACAACCCGTGCGGGAAGGTCGTAGTGCTAACCCATGGGAAAGAGCGGCTGATTCTCGCGTTCAACGACAAGCCTACTTCCCAGAGAGTGACGCTCACCCAGAAGGGCCTCCCGGGGAAAACCAAAGCGGTCCTATGCTTCGATGGCAAACCTCTGCCGAATGCCGGGAAGATGGAGGTCGCAATTCCGGGTGAGTATCTGGCCGCGATTCACGTGAAGGCAGCCGCGTTGCGATAGAGACCCCCCCCCAAGCCAATCCTTCGACTGCCATCTTCCACCGCAATCACGATTACAGCCACTTCCCGAAAAACTTCACCATCCTCGACGGGATGACTTCGTGGCCAGAGTCGTGGAGGCACAGTTCGGCGCGGTCGCCGATGCCGAGTTTCTCGTAGTGCAGCTTTGCCTGCTCCCATTCCTCCAGCACAAACGGCCACCAAGCAATGCCATCGGCTTTGCCCACCTGCGCCATGAAAGGACGCGGGCAGATGAGGGACACGAGGTCGCTGTCGGAGAAGTCGGGCAGCCAGCCGGGGATGAAGGCGTGTTCTTCGGTGGTTTCAAGGAAACAGGAGTACCGTGGGTCGGGGACGACCATCTTTTTCTTCCGGTGGTTGAACCACGCAGCGGAACAGGCCGCCTTGATGCGGTCGATCGCAGGGGTGAAGAGGAGGGTCGCCAGCCCGCCGAGACTAAGTCCCGACATGCCGAGACGCGATGCGTCCATGTCGTCCCTTGTGTTGAGGTAATCGATGAGCTTCTCCAACTTGAAGCACTCGAGCCCGACGAGCGTAACGCCATTCAAGTGCGCCAGCCGTTCGAGACGGTTTCGGCCGGGCACCGCGGTCCTGTTCACCGGAGCGACGACTGCGAAGCCAGCTTCAAGCAGGGGAATCGCGTACGCGCCATACAGTCCCTGCGAATCGATGTATCCGAAGACATGAAACGGAGAGCTGCCGATGCCATGCTGACACACGATCACAGGCGGGATACCTTCCACAGACTTGGGGAGGGCAACCACCGCACGGCTCACGACGCCTGGCAGGAACTCGAAGTCCACCCACTCCGCGCAGTAGTCTTCTCCATCATGGAAGGGACGGGTTGTCACTTCCGGAGACGCAACCCCATCGCCATCAAAACGCCCCAGCACATCCCGCCAGGCCTCGCGATTGAGGGCAACCGATGTTTCGTAAGCGGGTAACGAGGAGTAATCCCGGTTCCACGCGGTTGATTCACTCATGCACCGACTGACCAGATAGGTCTCCAACTCGTTCTTGTAGAGATTCTGGTAGTTGTCCAATTCCTGCCGGATGCGATCCGGTGTCTTGCTTGCCACATCGTCAAAGAAGAAGCCCACTGCCGTCCCTCCCGCTAATTGGTCTCTCAATGCCATGGGAAATCCTGTTACCCGGTGATCAGAACGCCATCCGCTGCCAGCCGCGCGCCGAGGGATCGAGTGGCGGCAGGCCGAGCAACTCCCGTCCGGTGTTCACATAGTAGCGGTAGTTCTCAAGCGGTGTACCGTTGGGGATGCGGTGGTCAAGACCGAAGACCATTCCCCCCTGCTGCAAGAGTGGTTGCATCTTGTATTCCAGTTCGTGGCGAATATCGCCTCTGCTCTTCCGGAGAACATGCTTGTCGATGCCCCCCAGCATGGCGAGGCGATCACCGTACTTCTTTCGCACCTCGATAATGTCCATGCCGGCAGCCGGTTCCATGGGGTACATTACATTCACGCCGCACTTGAGAAACGCCTCGATGACCGAATTCATATTGCCGTCGCTGTCCTGCCGGAAGATGCGTGTGCCGCGACTGGAAACGAGGTCCCACACCGCGCGGTAGTACGGCTGGATGAACTCTTCAATCTGCCGCGGCCCTGCCAGTGAGCCGGATTTGCCAGCCATATCCTCATGCACCGAGATATGATCAACGATCAATTGCTCCGTAATGCGCTCGTATACCTTCACTGCGGTCTCGGCTAGCGTGCGCAAAATGTCGTGCATCAATTCGGGTTGTTCGTAGTAAGCGACGCACGCCACCTCTTCTCCCATCAATTCCCGTGGGATATCGAACCCACCGGGAATGTTGCCAACAACCAAAACCCCCTCCCGCTGAGCCTTCTTTGCCGCCTCCACCGCTTCCCAGTTGATCCGGTCTTCCGTGAAGGTGAACATGGGTCTGAGCTTGAGCCAGTCGTCCATGTTCTTCACAGGGAAGTCCAGCGGCAGCGGCGCGGTCGCGAATTGCTTGAAGAGCTTGGTGGTTCTCCCGAGGTAGTCGCGTTGCAGCAGGTAATCAGCGGTTTCATCAAGGATGACGGACTGCCCCCCGCGCGGACCCGTGTGGCCGCCGCAGCCGATGATGGGTACGTAGTCCCAGTCGAAGGCGACCATGTCGATTTCATCCTGAGTGGCGCCCTGTCGCAGCCACTCGTCCTCAAGCCCGATAAGCGGACCGAACAGCTCAACGAACATCGGGCGATCAACATGACCGAAAGTCAGCAGATCGATGAACTGGTTGCGGTGGAATCTCATGAGGTTGCCCGGCAGTAGTCACTTGAGGTCGGGAGGCACATTGCCAATCTCCTCAATATCGACCGTCTTATGCAGTTGCCGCGCGGTTTCAACTTCCGCATGAACCGCCAGAATCTCCCCAAAGTAAACCGTGTGGAAGTCGCCGTCGGCGTACGCGCCCTGAGTGATCTCGTCGTCCAGCGTCTCCGGGAGAATCTCGTTCCTATGGATGATCCTGCACTCGTACTGGATCGGGCACTCGTCGATGACGGGCGATTGAACATAAAGGCTGGGGACAGGAGTCATCTTCGTGGTTGTGAATTTGTCTTCATCGCGCCCG
>Ga0100388_10004203_pt1 | contig 12056 bp, 10 predicted proteins | sample CryGeymeta201512_FD_81536 | JGI IMG/M metagenome (GOLD analysis project Ga0100388, IMG submission 81536) | Groundwater microbial communities from Crystal Geyser aquifers in Utah, USA - Crystal Geyser metaG 2015-12 | ecosystem: Environmental > Aquatic > Deep subsurface > Groundwater | place... | reverse complement strand
CCTCACAAGCCGTTCAACCATTCATCCCGGCCAAGAGCTACGTATTCCAGCACAGTCAGGTGTTCTCTATACCGTTAAGAAAGGCGACACGCTTTCAAGCCTTGCAAAGAAATACAATGTCGCTACCGATGACATCCTTTCAGCAAACCGCATGACGGATGCAAGTACGCTCACTCTTGGTGAAGAGCTTATTCTTCCGGGAGCTACGCCTCCCGCAACAATCGCTGCAGCAAACGCTCCGATTCCGCTCTCGGTTCAAAGAAATGCTACGACGATCGCCGGTAAAAAATATGATCCGTATGAAGAGTTGAATAGCGTAAAGGACGCACGAACCATTCCGGCAGACAAAACGGATGTTATCCCGGCAACAAAACTCCTCTGGCCCACGGACTCGCACCGCATTAACCAGTACTTTGGCTGGAGGCACACGGGAGTCGATATTCACGGAACATACACAAATGCAATTTACGCGGCCGCTGATGGTGTCGTCGTATTCTCTGGATGGAATAGCGGTGGATATGGCCAAATGATTCTTATAGATAACGGCGGCGGTATGAAGACGCGCTATGCGCACTCATCCAAGCTCCTCCTTGAAAAGGGTGCTGTCGTGAAACGCGGCCAAGTCATCGGAATGATCGGAACAACTGGCCGTTCAACCGGCCCCCACCTTCACTTTGAAGTCATTATCAATGGGAAATACCAAAACCCGCTCACTTACACAAAGTAAACAACAATAAAAACCCCGCCGATCGGCGGGGTTTTTATATGGTGGGGGTTCACACGCACGGATTGAACCGACTACCGAAAGGGTTGGCGATATCATACTCTGGTTTTGAAGATTTAGAAGTGAAAGATCTCATCATGCCAACTGCACCAAAAAGGTCCATCATATCAGCATCACGCAAAATTTTAAATAATTTGCCATCGCCTTCGCGATTTTTATTGTGAAATTTTATTGCATTACAAATCTCGGCAATTTTATCTTATGTGAGTAAATTATTTTCTGTTAAAAATTTTGCGGCCATTTCAGCGCCAACCTCGCCATGCAAACTACGCTTCTCGGCTTGTGTCAATCCAATGTCATGCATTAACGCTGAAATTACTACCACTTCTAAATCTTCAAAATTTTCTTTATTGGCAATCTGCAAAGCCCAATTTTTTACGCGATCAACATGCTTAAAATCATGAGCCACTTCATTGCTCATAATACTTTTAACATACTCTTCCACTTGTTGAATTATTTTATTGTTCATACTTGTTTATTGGTATAGGGCGAAATTGCGTCTCACTCGTTTTTATACGAAGTGTTTTCATGATTATAGATATATTTTGCATATGATGCGAATCCATAATAAATTTTAATCGTATAAAAATTGACTTTACTTTGCTTGTTCTTAATTAAGTATGCAAATTGAATTACAAAAAATTGAACGAGAACTCAAAATAAAAAATTATAGTTCTCAAACTATAAAAAGTTATCTTTATGGTTTGCGAGAGTATTTTGTTTTCAAAAAAATAGATTTAAAAAAATTTAATCAGGAAAATATTAGGAATTTTTTATTCTACTGTGAGAAAAAGAAAACTTCTCCTCAGAGTCGGAACCTATTTTTGAACGCTATTAAATTTTACTACCGAAATGTAGTAAAAAGTCATAAAAAAATTGAAATACAGTCAGCAAAAAAGCCAAAAAGTTTGCCTGTAGTTCTGTCACGAAGTGAAATAAAAAGAATTTTGGAAACCCAAAAAAAATGCAAAAACACAAGCTCCTTTTATCCCTTAGTTATGGGGCTGGCTTACGGGTTAGCGAGGTTATTTCCTTAAAAGTGCAGGATTTAGATTTGGAAGAATTGACTGTTCATATCAAATTAGCAAAGGCACAGGAGGATCGAATCAGCATAATACCAGAAAGCTTGGTTGCTGACTTGGAGAATTTAGTTGCCGGAAAATCAACAAATGATTTTGTTTTTGCAAGTGAACGAGGAGGCGTCTTAACAACAAGAACTGCACAGAAAAATTTTTGAAAATGCTTTGGAAGATTCCGGGATAAAAAAGTTGCGTCTTTCCATTCATTAAGACACTCGTTCGCTACGCATTTACTGGAAAATGATACAGATGTGCGTTTTGTCCAAGAGCTGCTTGGACATCAAAACATCAGGACAACACAGATTTCTATACATGTCACCAACCCTAAGTTTAAAAATATTAGAAGCCCATTATAAAACCCCCTGGAATTTCTTGGCGGAAACCAATGCCGATGGGCGAAGCCCCGAGGCGACTGCTTCGGCAAATCAAATTTGGTGGGGGCTCATTAACGCGATTGGAACCGCAAACCAAAGGGTTGGTAAAGAAAAGGATGACTATTGAGGAATATTTGGAACATCAACCGGAGGAAGAAACGGCTGATTCTAACCGAATTTCAAGTATTTTGGATTCGGAGGCATCAATATGGTCTCGGGTCTGGTGGCGACTTTTGGAGGAGGAGTTTTGGGGTGGTATATCTGGCTGAAGGATAATTCGGGGATGGTGGAGGGGTTTGTAGGGGAGGTAAAGGCAGCTACTTATGAAACATCTCATGCTAAATCGATATAACTGCGCAAAAGGCTTTCCTGTGGAATAGGTTGGTGTTCGGTATGTATAAGTAGCTTAATTACGGACGGAAACGGGGTTGGTGGGAACAGTAAGAATAGTGTTGGTCACCAATCATCTCTCAACCTCAATCACGTAACCAACAAATTTCTCATATAGCTTAAATTCAAATCTCTCATAAACATGAATCAGAATTCTCTCACGCAGATGCTCCGTTTGCTCGCCTCTAGTTTCTATTTCTTTTAACCAGTCAGGTGGTTTATCTAAAAGATTATTTAATGCATTTGAATTTGGTTCAAACGGTTGAACGTCTATCATCAGAAATCCCTTTTGTAATTCTTTTGGTTCATCCTTATCTAGAGGTGAGTATTGTATGAATTTCCCCAATTTTTTCTTATTCAAGATATATACTCTGGAGCTTTGTGTTTCCTGAGTGTACACCTCATAAATGGGAATATGCACACCTTGATATTGGTAGACACCCTCGATCATTTCATCAGATGCAAATTCCTTCGGAAAGTCATTTCTCCACTTAGGAATATAGTTCGCAGAGTGGTGGCCAAAAAAAGTCCAAATTGCTCGATTAGTTGCAACGATGATGACATTGGAAGGCTTCAGCGCTTCAAGAGTAGATTCGAACGCTTCGGCTTGAATTTGTTGAGCCTTTTCATGGATGGTCTCAATTATTCTTTCATTCTCTCCTCGTGCCATGCTTTGACCAAATCCAAAACCCTCATCTACCCCAAGAGAATGTACGTGCCACTCAAAATCATCTGGGATGAATGGAGTTTTATCAAAAACCGTACCAATACCCATTTTATTTTGCACTGTTCCTTTGTAGGGCATTCCAGATTTATCACTATACGCACCAATTTTTTCCAACATGAGTCTCATTGGCTGGCTCTTCTTATAATTTGGGATGAGAGATTCTTTGAATTTCAAAATCTTTTCCGGTGAAACTGGAGCCTCTCTTTTTCTTTTTAAATCATCTTTTTCCTGCTGAAGATGAGCCTTTTTTAATAAGGCACGTAAGGCTTTGCACTGTTCCATCGAGCCCAAATCCAATATATCTTTCCAGTTATCTTTAGAGGTTTCTATACTAGCAATGATTTTCATTAAATCTCCAGTTCCATCAGCTAAAAACGCAAGGTCACGATTGTGAGGAATATTTATTTTTTGGATCTCTCCATCCGTCTTACCGCTGAGAGCGGATAGAGATTTCACGACAAATAATTGTTCCAACTTTTCAAGGGTTTGAATTGTGTGGACTCCGCCATCAGGCTGCATTTCCCACCAGTCCCAGCCCCAAGAGTCTCCAGCTCTAAACTTATGTACTCTCATGAAGAGTGCCGTCAAATCTTCAATTTTGTTCGGTAATAGTTTTTGAATTGAGTCATAAAAAGGCTTAATCGCTTCTTTGTCGGTACCGCCTCTCAAAATAAACAGCGTCCAACTTGCAAGGCCGAACAAAACCTCTTCACGCTTTTCATCTAACTCATCATACACATCACGAATCTCCTCATAGTTTCCGTTGTATTTGCGTTGCCGCCCAAGAGGCTCAAACAACTGCATGAGCGCAGTCAAAAATTTATTGAAATTATCAATATCGCGCTTATCGAAGGCTGCTTTTATCAAATGCTGAAAAATTACCAGTATATGGATCGCGTAATCTTTGAAATCCTGTTCGGGGTAATCCTCATCATCTATTTTCGGTTCCAAATGATATGAAGACAGTTCTTTCAAATACCGCCACGTTCTATCGAAGATAAATTCAGCGGCCTTTTTATTGCCTTTTTCCAATAATTCATACCCTCGCTCGTAGAGCATCCTAGGAAAATAAAGGAATTCTCGAAAAATAAGATGATCCTTATTGTCGATAGCTTCTTGCGCCAAAAGCATCGGCAAATAAGCGACATGCCGAATAATATCGATGTCTTCGGAAGCAACACCACGCTCAAAGATTTCTCGAATATCGTTTGAGAGCCATTCAATTGGTTTTAATTTTTGGCTCCCAAAGCCTCCCTGTTCCTGCCGTGCCTGTTCAGCTGAGAAGCCTCCACCGTATTTTTCGAGATATCTAAAAAACTCATTGATTAACTCGACGTAGAGTCGCATGATGTTCTCTAACTCTCCTGTACTTTGATTATTGATAGCAGAAATACACCTATCCTTCATTTTTGATATTTCGATTCGTGCCTCAGCTTCAGTATCATTACGTTCCATTTCGAACATGGAGAGAGCTAATTTTCCCAACTTCTTTATGCCAATTTTCTCGGCAAGTTCTTTCTTGATTTCAAAAAGAGTTTCACCAACTCTGATACTGTCATTTAACGATTTTCTTACGATAGCAGCTGACTCAATCCTTTCTTTCTTTGGTTGACTTTTGCTTGTCTGAATTGAATCGTTGCTATCAGGGGCATCCACCTTCATTCCCTTGCTAATTTGAGATTCTATCTTTTCTAAATGATTCAGCTTTACATTCTTTACATAGCTATCTCTTGTTGCTTTTATTGCAAATATATCCTTTCTATCTCCCCGGAAGCCGAAGGGGCTAAAGCTTAAAATCTCACTATTTTCATAGTGCTTATACAAACAATTAAACCAAATGCGTTTAGTGATTTCTCGGTCAAGCAGTTTAACAAACGAGGTTCTCGTTACACTGATCAAGATGTTCTTCTTCGCCTCCTCCAATTTGTGAGCTTGAAGCAACACTGTAATGACTCTACTGAACGCAACTAGAGCGGCTACTGCAATCAAACCAAGAAAAATTACCGCTAGCCAGTTTGTTTTTCCGATAAAGAAAAAGAAGGCGGTAGTTTCTAACAGAAGCAATGGGAAAAGGTAGCTTTTATACAGAAGTACACGGGCTTTCTCTGGCTCATTCTTATCGAGCAGGCTACCCGCTACAAAAAATATAAGACCAACTAGAATCGCTCCTACCCCAGCATGAATGGCGATAGGATCAAAGCTTTCTGGAATAATGGGTGGGGTAGACAGGTTCGTTTTTAGCCAACCCTTTGTTGATCTGGTTGCATCCGCATAGAAAAGCCAATGGTTGGCAATCTGATTTAACGGAGAAAGGATTTTGTAAAGAATTTCCGTTGGATGTGAAATGATCCAAGCGAACAGCAGAAAACCAGTAATTTTTGCTGTGGAAGACGTTGAAGGCATCCAAAGGGGAGCCCTGTTCTCCATAATTCTTTTCCTCGTTTTTTTATCGATTTTAATTTCACGTTTTATGATATCCGAAATGCTCTCTTCCTTTTTAGAGAAGTTTTTTATCCTTTCCCAAGTTTTTCTAAAGAAAGAGAGCATTTAAAAATATTTTACAAGTTTTTAAGTGCACTCAATACGCTTTCCACATTCCCATTGTACACAAGGAAGAAGTGAAGTTTGCCTTTGCCAAGGTTTGCCCAGAGTTCACCAATTTCCACTTTGTATTCGGTATCTTCATTGCTGACGCGGTCTTCACCTTTCCATTCCAAAGCCACGACTGAACCTTTTTTGGTGACAGCAATAAAGTCAGGATAGAATTTATTTTTCTTCCATCCTTGGATGTAAAAAGGGTCTCTTTTCTCCCTGCTTCTAATCCAAAACTCGATATTCGGCAAAGTATCCAAGTCTAAACGTTCAACAAATGAAAGCTCCTCTTTATTGAGTTTATCGATCTTTTTATAGTAATTCTTGTTGAAGTCTTGTGGTACTTCCTGCGCTATCGTAATCGTCTCTGGAAAAGAATCAAAAGGCTTCGTTGTGATTGCGCCCTTTTTGGCAAACTGATCAAAACGCCGTTTGGCGTATTCCTGCAGTACCCCGTTAATTACTTCGTCGAGTTTAGCCAACAGCAAATAACGATTCACGGATAATTCCGCAAGTGAGTGCTTCTTGAGCTGATAATCAATGGCTTTATCGATAAACTTCACTTTGTCGCTTTTTTCAAGGATGGTAAATCGCATTTTTTTATCCAACCACTGCACCAACTCCTGCTTGGTAAAGTTTTTGTCTTTATATGTTAGATGCAACATCTGCTGTGCTCCTTTTATCCATTTGTCTTCCTTGATATCAATAACGGCGCGACCATCGTTATCGTAATGTATTTCAAAATCAAAATTCGCATCTTCTTTGGCAAGCTCAAAATCTTCACCGATCAAATCTTCAAAGGCTAATCTGTCACCATCAAGACTCATCATTGGGGCTGCAAAATCCTTTTTTACCGCACGCTCAATTTCCAACTCGTATTTTTGTTCCTTTTGAGAGGAGTTTAAGAGGTCAAATCTGCTATATCCATTCGTTTCAAGTCCAGAGATGATCTGTGTAGCTGCTTCGTTGAAATTACGGGCAGAAGCAAAAATATAACAACGATTTAGGTTTTCATTTTCCTTTCTTTTAGCATAAGGCATACGGATAATACGCCCGATAATCTGCTCAACCGCAATTTTTGCCCCGACATTGGCAACGGAAATCAAAACATAGGCAAACGAACAGTCCCAACCTTCTGCGAGTGCGCTCACGGTGATGATGTAGCGGATTTTGCACTTCTTGCTGAATAGATCGACTCCCTCAAGATCATTTCTCTCTGAAGTCTTGATGGCAATTTCGTCTTCGGAAATTTTGGCACTTAATAAATATTCTTTAATTTGATCAACCGTCACACTAGGGCTTGTTTTACTCTTTGGTTGCGCCTGTATTAAGGCAATGGGGCGAATATATTCTCCTTTTATCTTCTTCGCATCCTTTTCAAGTTCGTCCCGCTTTTCAATTCCTCTGGCAACAGAATTATTCCATTGAGTGGCACTTTCAAGAACGAGCGGGATTTTTACCATTTGTTCTTCCTTGAGTTCCGAAGCAGAAATATCAACCAAGATATTGCTACCACCTCTTGGGGTTGCCGTGTATTCAATAATAAATGATGGATTCAGCTCTTTAAGAAAATCTATGGAGAGCTGGGTTTTTGTCTTGTGCCCTTCATCAATAACCACCAACGGGCTACTAATTCTGATGACATTCGCTAGCGAATTAATAACTGTCTTGTGCTCATCTAGTTCTAAGCTGTCATTCTCCTGTATATTCTCAAAGTGGCTTAGCAAGGCACCATTTTCCTGATAAACCTTGTACTTATTTTGCAAAGTCTTTTCCTTGCGGAAGGCGTCCAGACTAGAAACGATAACACAAAGATTATCTTGGACATCTTCTTTGCGAATACGAAGAGCTTCTTCGTTTGAAAAAATACGAATGTTATTCTGAAAGGCCTCATCAAGGACTTTTCGATGCCAATCGTTACGATCCTTAAACTTTTTAAGGGTTTGGCTTTTAATAGTTTCAGAAGGCACAAACCACATAATAATGCCACGCTCCATTTTGTGCTTCAAAACAGTCCCCATGATTGCAGTCACCGCGTGGCAACCAACGAGTGTTTTACCGCCACCAGTCGGGATTTTTACGCAAACAAAAGGCATGTCGCCAAAAAATTCGGAGTTATACGGCTGATTCGTGATACCCATGAAGGCATATTTTGAACCAACACGTTCCAGTTCTCTCAAATAGTCTTTGAGAGTGTCTAACGCTTTTTGCTGATACTTTTTTAAAAACATAGTAGTGGATTAATAAACTTTTACTTCGTACGGGATTTGTTTAAACACGATGTTATATTCATCCAGTATTTTTTCATCAACCGTACAATTGTCGGCATAAATAACCTTTTTGGACTTAGTATCTCTTAGTTTTTTCAGAAACCCCTTATCCAAAATATTTTTGCCTTTTTCCTTATAAATCAAATAATACTCAGTCTCATTGAGCTCACCGATGAAATTCTTATCCACTTTGGCACGATCAATGTTTGTTTGAGTCTCAGTGAAGTAGATATAAGTTGCGAACTGGTCAAAGTCGCATTCTTCTTCAATATGACCTTTTTCGTTGAAAAGCGGCTTTGAGAGTTCACAATACTCGAAGCCATCCTTATAGTCGTATTTTTTGACCGCACGCTTAATGCGCTCAGCGGTAATATCTTTTGCAACATGGTCTTCCAATTCAATAAGGATAAACTTGCGATTACCGCCATCTTCTTTATTTAAATCAAGAACGGCATGCCCTGTTGTTCCTGATCCACCAAAAGAATCCAGCACAATTGAATCCGAATTTGTCCCGAGTTGTAAGAATCGCTTGATTAAGCTTGTTGGCTTCGGGTTATTAAATACCTTTTCTCTAAACAACTCTTTCAATGACATTGTGCCGTTCGTGGTAGTCCCAACGTCATCCCACCAAGTATTTGGGGTTAAACCTCTTTCTTCAGCCTCCCAAATAAAGCGTTTTCGTTGTGGTCGGCCTTTCCCATTTTTTCCGAATACAATCCGATTATCCGCCAACAACTGTTCAAACTTCTTCAGGTCATTTTTCCAACAATTACCTTTTGCTGGATAAAATACTTCACCAGTGATCGGGTTTTTAATTGGATATTTTTGGTTAGGCCGTTCACCGCCAGCCTCAAATGGATCAGCCTTCCAGTCGCCACGAGGGTCATTATCAGGATTGGCAAACCCAGACAAAATGGCAGGAAGTTTGAATGTAGATTTTTGTAGCTCGAATGCTTTTCTATTTTTTATGTATGCAGTGTTAATCGTATGTGAGATAGAAACCATTGCGGGATTTGTGATGGACTTAGTGCTATTCCAAACAAAGTTTGCTAAGAAATTTTCTTCTCCAAAAATTTCATCCATCATCAGACGAAGATTTGATTGTTCGTTGTCATCCAAAGAGACAAAAATTACACCATCTTCACTAAGTAAATCACGGAGTAACTTGAGGCGTGGATACATCATGCAGAGCCACTTATCATGGCGGCATAAATCCGCAGTTTGGTTGCCAACCACTTTACCAAGCCATTTTTTTATCTTCGGTGAATTAACCTTATCGTTATAAACCCAGTTTTCATTTCCTGTGTTATATGGAGGATCAATGTAGATACATTTCACTTTGCCGCCGTAATAAGGCATTAAAGCCTTCAACGCCTCAAGATTATCCCCGTGAATAATGAGGTTTTGTGAATTTGCGCCTACAGAAGCGGACTTCACTTTGCGAAGAAGCCGAAAAGGAACCTCCTTATCGTGGTTCACTACTGCTTCTTTGCCGATCCAATTTAGTGTAGGCATAGTTTATTTTATTAAGTCATCAACGCCGATTCCAAGTCCAGCTGCAATCTTCGTAACCGTATCAATAGACGGATTTTGAACAGCGTCCGATTCTATTTTAACAAGCGTTGGATAAGGCAAATCAGCCTTCTTGGCCAACTCGTCTTGGGTTAAATCCTTTATAGCTCTCCAAGCTTTAATTTTTGCTCCGATTGTTTTTGTGGTTGTCATAATTGGCTGGTAAAACTTGGTTATATTATATCGCTTCTACGATCTTTTACAAGAACCCTTTTACCAAATATTCACCCGATGTTCGAACCGTAAACCAAAAGGTATTTTCTCTTCAATCTAAGCCATAATTTTTTAAACACCACGCAAATCAACCAAATGGTATCCCCAAAGTTCGAACCGCATACACATCAACAAAACCGCTAACTTATACAGTATAACAAGCACATTCCGCACAAAACAAAAATTCCACCTCTGCGGTGGAACTAATGATGGTGGGGGGGGTGTTGTACGAGATTCGAACCGCTGACCAAATGGTTACCATTGTTAATGGACGAAACCATTCTAGAACTCAGAGATAATATTAAGGCGCAGTCTGTGGATTTTTTGTCGTTCCTCTCTCTAATAAATCATCAAACAATTGACAGTCATTTGCGGAAATTTCGGTTAAAGCGATAGTAATCGGCGTTTGAGAAAAATCGATACGTTTTCCTTGTTTTTGAGCCAACGAAATAGCGGTAGCTCGATGATGACCATCTAAACAGACTATCTTATCAATGTCTTTTCTGAGTAAACCGATCAGTTCTGTTGTAAATGGCATTCCATTCATAATTGCCAATACTCCCGCATGATTGCTCCATTCTTCGTATTGTCCAGGAACTTCCAATAATTCTTTAAAAGTAGTCTTATTTTTATGAACTACACGTGATTGCCATCCTGAATACGGTCCGATCAGCATTTCAGGTATTTCTTCGACTGGGTTGGATAGTTGAAACATTTCCCATTTACGATTGACTGCGTCAATCTGCTGCGCCGTAAAAGATCTCCATAAAGCCCAATCAGGCCACCCTTTAATCTTTGTGGCGCATTCAATCCAGCCAGGATTATGAGCTTCTCGATCACGCCAGCTCTCAAAAATTTCCTGCCAAGTTACATCCTTAATTTTTTTCATTTTTCTATATTAATCGTTTTTTCCTAAATGCTGTCCCAAAAGCAGTTTTTAGATATTTTTCAAAATCCAAAGCCTTCTTCTTGTCCTTAAATGCACAAGAATAGATCATTTTCCAAGTTTTTCTTTGGCGGAATACTCTTGTAACTCTGTGAGTTGCGCTTGAATGGAAAGAGTCTGCTTATCGTCGTCTTTTGTTTGATGAAGAACCTAGTTGGACAGACTATAGGTACGCTTATTTTTATTGATTCTTCAGCATTTTCAATTCCAGAAGTTTCTTTGCTGTTTGACCTTGTTCACCACCCGGGACACCAAAAGAATCTACGCAATAACCGTTGGCTTCATAAGAAAAAGCTGGTGCGCCATTAACTTTTGGTTCCTGTGGGCATTGGCATTTAGATTGAGAGAATGCTCCACCACTTTGTTCACAATTAAACTTCGCGACTTTCTCATACGCACTATTTTGAGAAATAGGAATTGAGGGTTGCAACCAATACACACCACCACCAACAATCAAAGCTGTAGTTACAATAGATAGAACAATTGTGCTGGTCGAAAATTTTTGTTGATCCATAATTTTATTTATTATTTATTAATTTGTTATTTTAATTCGACCTTTTGACTTGTCCTCTATGGTGGACCCTAGCGGGTTCGAACCGCTGACCTCTTCCATGCCATGGAAGCGCTCTACCAGCTGAGCTAAGGGCCCATGAGTGAGAAGATTGTGCCAAAATTAACCCCTCACGTCAATTCTGCGGAACAAAGGCTGCAAGACGGTACCTTCTTACCCTTTTCTCTCGATCGTGCAGTCTAAGCTCACCATGCGCCCGTTTCAATGAATGAAAAAGATCCGCAAGTTCATGCGGATCGGAAAAGGGGCCTGTTTCAATGTCGCTCATGAGCTCTTCCCAATAATTTGCACTCTCTAAAACGGCTGCCGAATAAAAAGCATCCCAAGATTCCAAACTGGCTCGCGGTTTTTCCTTTTTTACAAAGAGCGGTAATGGCGCAGGCGCTATTCGTTCCAGGTCCTCGGTTTTCTTTGATTCCAAGAGAGTACTCTGATGTGTTGGGAGGAGCTCTCCCTTCAGCGTTCTTACGCCCCCGCCTCTCAGGCGACGCAAAATGCATTCTGATCCGAGCATCTCTAGACGCTCTCTCTGAATAGG
>Ga0100388_10004191_pt1 | contig 12073 bp, 9 predicted proteins | sample CryGeymeta201512_FD_81536 | JGI IMG/M metagenome (GOLD analysis project Ga0100388, IMG submission 81536) | Groundwater microbial communities from Crystal Geyser aquifers in Utah, USA - Crystal Geyser metaG 2015-12 | ecosystem: Environmental > Aquatic > Deep subsurface > Groundwater | place: USA... | reverse complement strand
ATCGCTGGTGTTACCAAATTTCGTCCTGTGGAAGGCGTGATTTGGTACACCACATCACCAGATGCGCTTATAAACTCCCCTCATTCATCAGGTGAAATCCTGCCAAGTGCCACTGTACAAATATATCGAAACTCGATAAAGTAAAAAAGACTCAAGGAGAAAAAAATGCACCGAGTACTATTTTGTTTTATCGTTGCTTTTCTAGTGTCTGCCTGCTCACAAATTCGTGATACCACAGCGGTACCTTCCATTGATTTAACCAATCTCCAACCACTTCCCACATCTGCGGATACAGAAGTCGAGCTTTTGCGGGTCGCGATTGCTGCGGTATTTTCGCCACAAGGTTCGGCGGAGAGTTATGCGCCGCTACTGGATTATCTCAGCGCTAAACTTGGCCGTCCGATCGAGCGTGTCCAACGCCGCACCTATGCGGAGGTTAACGACTTGTTGCGCACCGGCGATGTGGATCTGGCTTTTGTTTGTACTAGTTCTTACTTGTTGGGGCATGAGCAATTTGGGCTGGAACTGCTGGTTGTACCGCAAGTCAACGGAAAAACCACTTACAGTGCCGAAATTATTGTGGCAACCAAAAGTTCCATCAGTGAAGTGGCTGACTTGCAGGGCAAAGTGTTCGCTTTTACCGATCCAACTTCGTTCAGCGGGCGCATTTATCCTGCCTATCTTCTGCAACAAATGGGCGTTGTACCTGAGTCATTTTTCAGCCGATTTTTTTTTACTTATAGTCACGATAAAGCCATCTACGCCGTTGCCGAAGGCCAGGCGGACGCCGCTTCGGTAGACAGCCTCGTGCTGGATTTTGCTCTTAAACGCGACCCGGCGCTGATGCAAAAAATCCGCGTGATTCACACCTCGCCCGCTTTTGGCATTCCGCCGGTAGTGGTTAGCCCATCTATTCGTCCGCAGTTACGCGCAGTGTTGACCGAAATCCTGCTCAATATGAATCTGGATTCAGATGGTCTGATTGCCTTGCAAGTGTTAGATTATGATGGTTTTATCACCAGCAGCGATGACAACTATCAGAGCGCCAAAGAAATTGAATCGGCGGTCAATTTGAGTAAAAACCCATGACAAAGTCTTACGGCGAAAATTTACTTGCGCGTATATGGATAGTCATTGGCGCAGTCAGCGTGCGGGTTAAAATAATGGGGATTGTGATCATTGGCACCCTGATGCTCAGCGTGACCCTGGCGTTGCAAATGCGCGCATCTGTGACACGCCTGATGAATCAGCAGTTGGAAAGCCGGGGCATTTCCATCACTCGGGATCTGGCAGCCCGCGCTACAGATGAAATCCTGGTCAACGACTTCTACGATCTGCGTCAACTCTTGGTCGAAACCCAGGCTAATAATCCGGACGTTATTTATGCCTTTGTGCTTGACCCAAACGGCAACATTCTCGCGCACACCTTTGGCGAGGGTTTCCCGGTTGGACTTGCCAGCGCCAATTGGGTGGAACCCACCCAACACCATCACACCCTATTATTTGACAGCGGTCAGGGGTTGGTTTGGGATATTGCAGTGCCAATTTTCAATGGGCGCGTCGGAACCGCTCGTATCGGTCTTTCAGAGGCGGCCATTGCCAAAAATATTTTTATACTCACCTCGCAAGTGTTACTTACGACGATTTTTGTCCTGGTTATCGGATTAATTGCGGCGGCTTTTTTGGTTTATCTGGTTTCGCGCCCGATTACCGAGCTGGTAGCGGCCACTCGCGCTGTTGCGCAGGGCGATTTCACGCCGCGGGTGCGCCGTTGGGCAGATGACGAAATTGGTGAACTGGCGGATGCCTTCAATGCCATGACCAGTGAGCTGGCCCGCTCCGATGAAATCCGCCGCGAGCGCGAAGTTTTGCGCCGCCAACTGCTTGAAGGCGTTATTGCCGCACAGGAAGATGAGCGCCGCCGTATTTCCCGCGAACTGCACGACAGCACCGCCCAAAACCTGACATCGCTGATGGTGGGCCTGAAAAACATGGATACGATTTGTGATAACGCGCAAGTTCGTGTCCAGGCGCAAGATTTGCGCGCCATTACCGGCCAGGTACTCGAGGATGTACATAACATTGCCTTTCAACTGCGCCCTACTGTGCTGGATGATCTGGGTTTGCCCGCCGCGATTGAACGGTTGGTGCATGAATGGCAGAAGCGCTGCCAGATCTCCGTTGACTCGGTAGTACATTTGGGTGGTAAAAGATTGCCAGAAAATGTTGAAACGGCGCTGTATCGCATTATTCAGGAGGCGTTGACCAATGTGTCCCGCCATGCACACGCGCGCAGTGTCTCGGTATTGGTGGAGCGCCGTACGAATGAAGTTGTGGCGGTCGTAGAGGATAATGGTAAAGGCTTGGATCCTGCCGATTTGGCGGTAGACAGGCTGGGGGTCGCTGGGATGCGTGAACGGGCCGAACTGCTGAGTGGAAAAATGACCATCGAATCTGCGCCAGGTTCCGGGACGAGTCTGTTCATCCAAATTCCCATTCCGTATACTGAAGGAGAAAACGCATGACAACCCGTATTCTGCTTGCCGATGATCATGCTGTGTTACGCGCCGGGTTGCATCTGTTGCTTGAAAACCAGCCTGGTTTGGAGGTGGTGGGCGAGGCATCCTCTGGCCTGGAAGCGCTTGACCTGGCGCTCAAATTGAGCCCAGACTTGATTCTGCTTGACCTGTCCATGCCCGGTCTGGGTGGATTGGATGCCCTGCCAGCGTTGAGAAAATCTGTTCCATCGGCGCGGGTGCTTATTTTAACGATGCATGACGACCCGCAATATCTGCGCCAGGCGCTCAAGCAGGGCGCAAGCGGCTATGTTCTTAAAAAGGCTGCTGACCAGGAACTACTGTCAGCAGTACGTGCAGTGTTGCGCGGTGATGTTTACATACAACCTTCGATGACACGCGTTTTGCTGGATGATATGTTGATGGATACACCCGTTGCAGTGGGGGACACATGGGAAACTTTGAGCGAACGCGAACAGACTGTCTTGAAGCTTGTCGTTTTGGGCTATACCGGCGCGGAGATTGGCGAACAGTTAAATCTGAGCATTAAAACGGTGGATACCTACCGAATGCGCGGGCTGGAAAAACTTGGCCTTTCCAGCCGCGCGGCGTTGGTTAGGTTTGCGCTGAAAAAGGGTTTGATTTCGGCGGAATAACGCAATCCGCAGATTTTGTGTTCCAATAGAAAACGGACGACGGGTGATTTTGCCCGTTGTTTTGATTCGTGCTAACTTAAGCCATGAATAGGATAGATGTCACAATAGCCTGCGCTGGTTGTTATACGCGCGTAAGGTTTTCCCTTACGGTGGAATAAAAAATGTAAGGCGTTTCCCGCTATCTCTGCAAGGGCGAATTCGATAAAGTAAGAGCAACGGAATTATCGAATATTGTTCCGAATCCAAATCCATCATGAAGGAGAAGCACAATGACAAACGAAGCAACTTTGTTAGACAAGTATGCTTCCGAGGTATTCGCCGGGTTGGTTTCACCAGCGCTGAATGGCGTGCAAATTTCTGCCGCGCCAGCCAGCGACCTGACGAAAGAAGATGCTTTAGTTCGCATGACAGCGGAACTGAAGCGCGCCCTGGAAAAACCCGCCTCGGAGCGGCGCTGGGTGATGGTGATTGACCTGCGCAAGTGCGTGGGTTGCACCGCCTGCACCATTGCCTGTGTCGCCGAAAACAAATTGCCGCCGGGAGTAGTCTATCGCCCGGTGCTGATGGAAGAAATCGGCACGTATCCCAACGTGAGCATGAAATTCCTGCCGCGCCCATGTATGCAGTGCGATGAGCCGCCCTGCGTGCCGGTCTGCCCGGTCAGCGCAACTTTCAAGCGCCCCGATGGCATTGTCGCGATCAATTACGATGAGTGCATCGGCTGTCGTTACTGCATTACCGCCTGCCCATATTCCGCGCGCACGTTCGATGCCGGTCGCTTTTACACGAGCGACACGCCGCAACTCGAATCGTATGAAACGCTGCCCAACTTTGAGTACAGCGAATCATGGGTTCGCAGCAAAGGCGATTCGCCCATCGGCAACGCCCGCAAGTGCCAGTTCTGCGCGCATCGGTTGGATGCGGGGATGCTGCCCGCGTGCGTGACGACTTGCATCGGCCGCGCCACATACTTTGGCGACGCCAATGACCCGGACTCGCTCGTTTCCGAATTAAGCGCTTCACCCAATATGATGCGCCTCAAGGAAGAAATGGGAACAGAGCCGAAGGTTTATTATTTGGTGTAGCAAGTAGACTCATCTAAAGGAGTTAACGATGAAAAAGTTTGAAAGACTTCTCTGGCTCATCGCGATTGTCGGATTTGTCGTAGGCGCGTTTGGCTTGTACGACCGTGTCGCGAATGGGCATATCAATGTTAGTTACGGCAGTTACGTTCCGTGGGGGCTGTGGGTCGCCGCATACATTTACCTGGTCGGCGTGTCTGCCGGGGCATTCCTGATTTCGGCGCTGGTATATGCATTTGGCGTCCAAAAACTGGAAAAGATTGGCAAACTCGCGCTCTTTACAGCGATCATTACGCTTGGCATATCGCTCTTCAGCATCTGGCTTGACCTGGGACACCCTGAGCGCGCCTGGCGGCTTGCGGCGCATACAAATTTCAGTTCGATGATGGGTTGGATGATCTGGCTGTACACAGCATACTTTATCCTGCTCGTTGCCGAATTGTGGTTTGCGCTACACGCCGATTTTGTGGCATGGAGCGCGCGCAAAGATTTCGCGGGCGCGTTGGCGCGGTTCCTGACCTTTGGCAAGCGCGATGCTTCCGCAGAAGCGCAGAAGCGCGATAAAAGCGTGTTGCGCGTGCTCGGCTCCCTCGGCATTCCGCTCGCGATTGCGTTTCACGGCAGTGTCGGCGCGCTCTTCGGCGTTATCGGCGCGCGCCCGTATTGGAACACTGGGCTGACGCCAATCATGTTCCTCGTTGGGGCGTTGTTGAGCGGCGGCGCGTTGATTACATTCATCACGTTTGTTTTTGGTCCAAATCAAGGCAGCGCGGAACACAAAGAGACGGTTATATTTCTCGGACAGATTGTTCTCGCTTTGCTCGCGCTCGATACCTTGCTTGAATGGGCAGAATATTCGATTGGCTTATATAACTCGATTCCCGCCCACGCGGCGAGTATGGAACTGATTTTGTTCGGACCGTACTGGTGGGCATTTTGGGTTGTACACCTTGCCATTGGCGTTGTGTTGCCCGGTTTGATGCTCGTTTTTCGCGGCAAAACGCCCGCCTGGGTTGCCACAGCAGGTTTGCTGATTGCCGCTACGTTTATCAGCGTGCGCCTGAACATCGTCATTCCCGGGTTGGCGGTGCCTGAGTTGGAGGGTCTGTCCAACGCGTTCACGGGACCTGGCTTGACCTTTAATTATTTTCCCACCCTAACCGAATGGCTCTTGCAAATCTGGGTTGTCTCTGTGGGTCTGTTCGCGTTTCTCATCGGCTATCGTGTACTGCCGGTGGTAAGCGCGCAAGGGAAAACAAACATCCCTGCTAATACTCATAAGGAGTTATGACCATGAGCGACAAAAAATCGACTCAACTCTCCCGCCGCGACTTTCTCAAACTCTCCGGCGTGACCGGCGCGACGGCGGCTTTTCTCGGCTCGATGTCGAATATCGGGCAGGCTGTGGCAAAAGCCAATCAAAAGGCAGCCGCTTATCCACTCAACGCTCCCGAACATATCATTTACAGCAAATGCTTAAACTGTCACAACGCCTGCCCCATCAAGGGACACATTCAAGACGGCGTATTGGTCAAAATTGACGGTAATCCCTACAGCCCGCAAAACCTGAATCCGCATATCGCGGAAGATACCTCGCTGGCTGACGCCGCCCACATGGACGCGCCGTTATGCCCCAAAGGGCAAGCAGGCGTTCAGGTTTTATACGACCCCTACCGCATCCGCAAGGTGTTGAAACGCGCTGGCAAGCGCGGCGAAAACAAATGGACGGTTGTTGAATGGGACCAGTTCATTGACGAAATCGTCACAGGCGGCGACCTGTTTGGCGAAGGCAGCGTGGATGGTTTTGACGCCATCTGGAAACTGCGCGACCCGGCGCTGGTTAAGGAATTAGGCGCGGACTCTGCGGCTGTCGCCGCCGGAACGATGACCCTGGCTGAATTCAAATCCAAACACAAAGACCATCTCGACGCGCTGATTGACCCCGAACACCCCGATTTGGGACCGGTGAACAATCAATTTATCTTCCTGGGCGGGCGCGTGGAACATGGCCGCAAGGAAATGACCAAGCGTTTCACCTACAACGGCTTTGGGTCGGTAAACTATTACCTGCACACCACCATCTGCGAGCAGAGCCATCATATTGCTTACCAGTTGGCAACGACCAAGACCCACATGAAAGCCGACACGATGAATTCGGAGTTCGTGATTTTCTTCGGCACCAGTCCATTTGAAGCCAATTTTGGACCGACCAACATGGCGCCAAAAATCACCGAGAGTCTCGTTAACCGCAACTTCAAATTTGCGGTGGTGGACCCGCGTTTATCGAAGACTGCCAGCAAAGCCTGGAAGTGGATTTCACCCAAGCCCGGCACCGACGCCGCTATCGCGCTCGGCATGATTCGCTGGATTATCGAAAACGAACGCTATGACGCCGCTTTCCTGAGCGCCCCCAACAAAGACGCTGCCGCAGCCAACAGCGAAACCTCTGTGACCGACGCCACCTATCTGGTACGCACCGACAAGATGAAGTATCTCACCCCCGAAGACGCTGCTTTGGAAATTCCCCTGGACGACAAGGGCAACCCAATTGCCAGCAAAGTCGTGCTGGTAGACGGCGTTCCGGCGCTTAGCGCCCAAGCGGAAAAAGGCGATTTGCTGGTCAGCGCCAAAGTCAACGGTATCTCCGTCAAATCGGTCTTCCAACTGCTGGCTGAACGCGCCGCAGAAAAAAGCATCGAAGAATATGCCGACTATGCCGGCGTCAGGGCTAACGACATCGTCGAACTGGCGAATGAATTCACCAGTCATGGCAAGAAAGCCGTTGCGGATATGTACCGCGGTCCCGTTCAGCACACCAACGGCTATTACAACGGGCAAGCGATCATCACGCTCAACACGCTGGTCGGCAACCTGGATTGGAAAGGCGGGCTGACCACTGGCGGCGGACACTGGCACGAAGACGGCTCGAAAGCCGGAGAGCCTTTTGTCAAGGGAGACCTTGTCACTGCGCCCGGCGGTTTCTCGCCTTTTGGCATTCATGTCAATCTCGAAAAAGACTCCTACGAGAAGAGCACGCTCTTTGCAGGCTATCCCGCCACGCGCCCGTGGTATCCATTCACCTACGAACTCTACCAGACTGTGATTCCCAACGCCGCAGCCGGATACCCCTATCAGGGAAAAATCCTGTTGACTCAAAAGGGAACGCCCGTCCTGGCGTCCCCGGCTGGACAAAAGCAAATCGAAATTCTGCGCGACTCCGCCAAAATCCCGTTGTATATTGCCTGCGACGTGGTAATCGGCGAAACATCCATGTACGCCGACTACATTGTCCCCGACCTGACCTATCTGGAACGCTGGGGACACGAGCACACCTCGCCGGACGTGGTGACCAAGCAATCCAAAGTGCGCCAACCGATGGTCGCCCCGCTGACTGAAGTTGTCACCGTAGATGGCGAAGAGATGCCCATCAGCATCGAAGCGCTGCTCATCTCGATTGGCAAAAAACTCGGCTTGCCGGGATACGGTAAAGACGGGCTGGGCAAAGGCTGGGACTTCGACCGCCCAGAGCAATACTATCTGGCAATGGCGGCAAACCTGGCTTTTGGCGACAAGGAAGACGGTTCAGAGACCCTGGCGCCTGCCACCGAAGAAGAAATGGCTATCTTCCGCGCCGCCCGCGCACACCTGCCCAAATCCGTCTTCGATGAAGAAAAATGGATGAAGGCTGTTCCCGCCAACCTTTGGCTCTCTGTTGTGACCCTGCTCAACACAGGCGGACGCTTTGAACCTGCCAGCAAAGCCTACAGCGGCGACAAGATGGCGCACAAATTCGCCGGTCAGTGGAACCTGTTCGTGGAAAAAGCCGCGCAAGGCAAGAACTCCATCAGCGGCAAAAACTTCGACGGGCTTCCCCATGTCGAGCCTGTTGCAGACGCTGCCGGAAACGCGGTTCAAAGCGAAGGCGACCTGCACCTGATTACCTACAAGGAAGTGACCGGCGGACAATCCCGCACGCACGGCGCTTACTGGCTGCAAGCAATGATGCCGGAAAATTTTGTCCTCATCAACAGTGTGGACGCGCGCCGCCTCAGCCTCAACACTGGAGACATGGTTGCCATGACGTCCAGCAACCTGCCAACCGGAAAGTTCGAGTTGGGCGATGGGCGCACTTATGCGGTGACGGGCAAAATCAAAGTGATAGAAGGGCTTCGCCCCGGCGTCGTGGCGGTCTCCTGGTCTTATGGTCACTGGGCGTACGGCTCGAACGACGTCGTCGTGGATGGCAAAGTCGTCAAGGGCGACGCGCGCCGCCGCAGCGGCACCGTCCCCAACCCGCTGATGATGGTTGACCCGGTCGTTGGCGACGTCTGCCTGACCGACCCCATCGGAGGCTCGGCTTCCTTCTACGATACTTTCGTCAACATCAAAAAAATCTAACCCGCCTTGAAAAGAGAGAGGGGTGAACGCTCCATCTCACCCCTCTCTCTACAAGGACTGGCGCACCGACAACAAATACGCTACAATCGCATCATCTCTCCGAAGCCTGTCCGCCTACTGTACCGCGAATTTCAATTCGCCCAAACAACGGCGCACAGGACTGTACCGCAAAATTCATTTTGCGATACCAGGTAAAAGTGGAAACGCTTTTGCCCCCCGCCCTCACCCTGTCCCTCTCCCGGAGGGAGAGGGGAAGCATTTGGAAAGGAGACATCCCGCCCTCGCGCGCTGTCTCTTTCCCATGAGACAGCGCTTTTTTGTTTCAGGCTTTTGCTTTTGGACTCCAAAGTCTCCAGACTTTGGAAATCGAAAGTCAGGAGACTTTCGACTCCGCTGATGACTGATAACTTGATCACTGGACACTGGCCATGAACCTCCAACCTCTCCTCCAAAAATCTTCCCGCGACCACGACCATCTCTGCCCGCGCCAAATTCTCGGTGTGCGGCTGGGACTAGCTGGCATGAACGCCCTTGGCTTTGATGTGCCGCCCGCTAAAAAGCGCCTGCTGGTCATCGTCGAGACCGACGGCTGTTTCAGCGACGGACTCTCCGCCGCAACGGATTGCACCGTCGGTCACCGCACCTTGCGCGTGGAGGATTTTGGCAAGACTGCCGCGACCTTCATTGATTCGCAAACCAATCGCGCGGCGAGAATCGCCCCCGCGCTGGATATTCGCCAACGCGCTTATGCTTACGCCCCCGAAGAATCGCGCCACTACTTCGCGCAAATGCGCGCCTACCAGGTCATGCCCGCTGCCGAGATGTTCAGCGTCTGCGACGTGACGCTCAACATTCCCATCGAAGCCATCATCAGCCGCGCGGGCATGCGCGTCAACTGCGATATCTGCAGCGAAGAGATTATGAACGAGCGCGAAGTCCACCAAGATGGTCTCACCCTTTGCCGCGCCTGCGCGCACGGCGGGTATTACCATGTAGGACAAAATTCCCTTTTGTCTTATGCGCTTCAACAGGAAGCCTTCTTATAGGATTACTGTTCAAAATTCGCATTGAACGTGCGAATCCGTAGCGCGGCATTTATGTCGCCCTAGACAGGCAAAGCGACATAAATGTCGCGGCACGGTTTGTTTGCGGCTGGAAGCCGCGCTATGACACTCTTATATCTTTTCGTCCCCCTGATAGCTTTTCTCTACGCCAGCGTCGGCTTCGGCGGCGCGACGGGCTACCTGGCCGCCATGAGTTTTTTCGGCATCCCGCCGCAGGTCATGGCAAGCACGGCGCTTTTGCTTAACATTCTCGTTGCCAGCATTTCCTTTTCCTCTTTTTACCGTGCCGGATACTTGCGCCGCGACCTGCTTCTGCCGTTTCTGTTGACTTCCATCCCTGCGGCGTTTATCGGCGGCTCGTTCAAAATCAGCGACCAGACGTATTCCATCAGCCTGTATGCCGTGCTGACGTTTGTCGCCATCCGCCTGTTATTTTTCAGCAAGAAGCAGGATGACAACCAGCCGCAGCGCCCCGTTCCACTCGTCTGGGCGCTGCTCATCGGGCTGGGAATTGGCTTGCTCTCCGGCATGGTCGGCATCGGCGGCGGAATTTTCCTCTCGCCGGTCATTTTATTTGCGCGCTGGGGCAATGCCAAGCAAGCCTCAGCGGTTGCGGCGGCGTTCATCGTGCTGAACTCCATCAGCGGGCTGACAGGGCGGCTGCTCGGCGGAACATTTCACCTGGATGCTTTCAGCCTGGCGCTGATTCCGTTTGGTTTGTTTGGCGCACTGACGGGCAGTTATTGGGGCGCGATGCGCCTCAACGGGCTGACTTTGCGCCGCGCCCTCGGCGCAGTGATGACGTTTGCCGTCACCAATTTCTGGTGGATGCTCTGGAGATGATTTGCTATCTGCTTTGAAAAACACTGAATAATTGATTTTCTAAACTAACTTGCCTGTCAGGGGGATTTTATTGCTCTCATGGTATCATTCTCAGCGCTATTTTCAAAAGCGAAGGAACCCATGATATTCAAATCAAAACTTCCCAATCATTTCGACCTGCCGCGGCGCATTGCGCGCCTGGGTGAGCTATCCTACAATTTATGGTGGGTTTGGAACCCGTTGGCGCAACGGCTCTTCAACCGCGTTGATAACAATCTGTGGGAACGCGTTAACCATAATCCCATCCTCTTCCTGCGTCAGATTGAGCGCCCTATCTGGAACGCTGCCGCGCAGGATGCCAATTATCTGGAACTTTACGACCATGTTTTTGCCGACTTCGACGCCTACCTGAATCGCAAAGATACCTGGTACGCCACCCAGTACCCCAAAAATCCGCAAACCATTGCCTATTTTTCGATGGAGTTTGGCTTGCACGAAACCCTGCCAATTTACTCTGGCGGCTTGGGTGTGCTTTCCGGCGATCATCTAAAAGAATCGTCCGATTTGGGCTTGCCGTTTGTGGGCGTTGGCTTGCTCTACGCGGAAGGCTATTTTTCTCAGCGCATCTCGGAAGATGGCTGGCAGGATGCCATCAACAACCCGCTCAATTTCGATGCCTTGCCGCTGGCGCTGGTGCGTAACGATGACGGTACGCCGCTGACTTTTACGGTGGATTTTCCTGAAGGCGCAGTCACCGCCCAAATTTGGGAGGTGCGCGTTGGGCGCACGCCGCTGTACCTGCTCGATACCAACCTCGATATTAACCCGCCGATGGTACGGCAACTGACCACACGCCTGTACTGGAGCGATATCAATTTGCGCGTCATGCAAGAAATTTTGCTCGGCATTGGCGGCGTGCGCGCTTTGCGGGCGTTGGGTTACACGCCCGCCGTCTGGCACATGAACGAGGGCCACGCTGCGTTTCTGACGTTGGAACGCGCCCGCGAACTGGTTCAGGCTGGCAAAACCTTTCAGGAAGCCATTGACGAAACCCGCGTCAGCAACGTCTTCACCACCCATACTCCCGTCCCGGCAGGCAACGACGAATTTCCGCTCTGGCTGGTGGATAAATATCTCTCCACCCTGTGGCCCGAACTTGGCCTGACGCGCGATCAGTTTGTAGAGTTGGCCCGCCATCAGCAAAGTTGGGGCGAAACTTTTTCGATGCCCGTGCTGGCGCTCAAATTTTCCGAGGGCCGCAATGCCGTCTCAGAACTGCATGGCGTTGTCAGCCGGGAAATGTGGCAGCATCTCTGGCCCGGGCGTTCTGTGGACGAAGTTCCCATCACCTACGTCACCAACGGCGTGCATACTTCCACCTGGATGGCGCGCCGCATTCGCGCTTTGTACGAGAAATATTTCGGCGCCGACTGGCTGGACAGCCTGGATGACTACGAAATGTGGGAAAAGATGGAAATCATCCCCGCCAACGAATTGTGGGCGGTGCGCAACCACCTAAAGCGGAAACTGACGCT
>Ga0100388_10004190_pt1 | contig 12073 bp, 13 predicted proteins | sample CryGeymeta201512_FD_81536 | JGI IMG/M metagenome (GOLD analysis project Ga0100388, IMG submission 81536) | Groundwater microbial communities from Crystal Geyser aquifers in Utah, USA - Crystal Geyser metaG 2015-12 | ecosystem: Environmental > Aquatic > Deep subsurface > Groundwater | place... | reverse complement strand
CTCAGCGATACCCTTGTTCTCCGAGAACTTATAGCTTTTAATCCTGGTATCTTTTGCGGCATACTCTTTGATGACTTTCTCGATAATTGGATCGTCACCAAAATTGCCGAGACATAACTCAAAGTTGGTATACGTCTGTGCGGTCACCGATTCTATTAAGTCGCGAAAAACCTGTTCTGGTGGATTAAATACTGGGGTGATGATACTTATGAGCGGCCGTTTCGCAAACTTCGAATCTTCAAGTCTTTGCTGTTCGAGTTCGATTAAATCAGGTTCGTTAAACGCAATCCATTGCTTGTATTGCGCCTGTAGATCATCAAGACCAATAAGATTATCGCCTAGGCCGGAAAGTTTTGCTGAAGAGCCACCGTTAATCAGTCTCTTGATGACCTTTTTTGTAAAAGCTAGAGGGGACTGACTTAGCTGATTCTTTGCGTGACCCGCCAGACGTGCAGCACGGTATGCTCTAGAACCTCTTACCGTATTAACTTCTTTATTTGCTGCCTTTAATTGAAGGCGAAGGCTTTGATTTTCACGCAATAACTTCTGCTTAGTCCTATTTGTCATCAGCTACCTCTGTATGTCGTATTTTTGATATTTTTTGGGTCACGAACCGCCCCACTTTAGAGTTTTTAACCTCATCCTCGTTAAGTTTTTCTTGCAGTAAGGTTATTTCCTTTTTCAGTCGCTCCTCACTCTCCCACAGCCTCCTGTTTTCAACCAGAATAGTGTCTGCGTAGTTCGTAATTTCATCTTGGGGCATAATATACTTAGTTTCTTGATGTTTTTCTTTTTTAGATGGTTTTGCATATCCGACAAACTGAAAAATATTCCCAGAACTTTCTCGAAGATAGTCAGCAAATTCATTTGTATATTTTAAGCCGGTCTCTTTTAGTTTTTCTTGAATAATATCGCCCGGGTACTCGGATAAAACCGGATTCATTTGTTCAATCTTGTAACCAGCTTCTCTGAACATGCTTTCGGTCTCTCTCTTATCATAAAAGTGCAGGTGAGTCTTATCTAGCAACCCTACATTCTTATATGGGAAAGTGCCTGTTAGCAAGTCGAGTCTCACCGACATATGTGCCATATTAGGCAGGGAAAATATAACAATGCCGTTGGGCTTAAGTATTTGTTTAATATTCTGCAATGTGGCACGGGGATCGATTAGGTGTTCTAAAACATCTGCGAATATTACGACATCAAATTTGCCCAGTTTCAGTAATGCTGGGTCATTGGCATCCATATAGACGGCTTTGTCTAAATTTTCTTTAGCTTTTTTAAGATCCTCTCTGTTGATGTCAATACCCACTACAATACATTGCTTTAAATCCCTCAGTGCGGCGCCAAAAGCTCCTGTCGAACAACCAACATCAAGCACCTTGCTCTTATCCTCTATATAGCTGTAGAGGTGCGACCAGCTATTGTTTGATGAGGTAAGGTCAAAAGGGTGTTCCGAGTACTCCGACATAGATCTATCCATTACCTTTCTGACTGCAGCCATTCATTTTCTAGATAACTGACCCCTTCCCACTCATCGTTTTTCTTTCCTCGGAGGGGTTGATCATATATTAGAAAGCTTTGCAGTTTGCTAGTACTTATAATGGACTTGCGATTGCTTTTAAATATCGTGGCGGCGACTTTATAACGGCCAGCGCCGAGTAATGCGTTCACCTTCCAGACTATCTTACCTTCACCAAGATTGCACTCCTGGTCGCGTGTGTTGGCCGCAAACACAACCTCACCACTTTTAAAGATGACCACGCCTGCTTGGCCAACTTCTTTATCTTTTGGCCAAGATAGAGCAAACTGAATACTCCCCCCGTACTCAATCTTTTGTTTGGCGTTACCGTCCCTGTCAATAATGTCCACAGTTAAGAGCTCTTGTTCCGCATCGGACGTTTTAGCACCATCATTACTATTAGCGTAGTTAACTCTTTCATACTTTTGGGAAATTTGTTTTGGATCTCCCATAGCTTCTATGTGGCCGTCGTGTATGAACAACGCTCTGTCGCAAAATTGGTTTACTGCCGTCATGTCGTGAGTCACCAGCACTATTGTCTTCTTTTTTTCCTTCAGTTGATCAAAATACTCAAAACATTTTTGCTGGAACGCAAGGTCGCCAACTGCTAATACCTCATCGATAAGCAAAATATCACTTTTGGTACGGATTGCTATGGAGAATGCCAAACGAACCTGCATGCCCGAGGAGTAATTTTTAAGTTTTTGATCCATGAAACGTCCTATTTCTGCAAAATCGACGATCTCATCATATAAAATATCCATTTCTTTACGGCTAAAGCCGAGTAGGGCACCGTTCAGGAAAACATTCTCATGACCTGTTAGCTCCGGGCTAAAACCAACCCCTAGCTCAATAAACGGTGTCAACTTGCCATTAACGGTTATGTAGCCTTTGCTCGGTGTATAGATTCCTGCAAGCATTTTGAGTAGTGTGCTTTTTCCGCTACCGTTGCGCCCAACAATGCCGAAGAATTCGCCTTTCTTGACTTCAAACGATACATCATTAAGTACCTGCTGCTTTTCAAATGTACGCTTACGGTGGTAGAAGTTTACGACCGCACTCTTGATGGAAGTATTCCTTTCGTGTGGTAGCTTGAAGGTTTTGCTGACATTTTCTACTTTGATTGCAATGTTGTCGCTCATTATCAAATATTCTCCGCAAAGTATTTAGATTCTTTTCGGAAGTAGAGTAGCCCCCCGATGAGCACCAAAATAACCAACGTAAACGGAATGAGCGTGTAGGGGCCACCTTCAAAAATTCTGTGAATTGTCGGGGTTTTGTGGGTAATAAAGACATACCGGGCGTCTTGGATGGTTTGGGCCATGGGGTTGAGCAGAATTAGCTTTTGAGCTGTGACACTAGGAACGAGGGTCAAGGCGTAGAGGATGGGTGTCAGATAAAAACCAGCCTGTAGTATAACTTCCCAGATGTAGCTGATGTCACGAAACTTTACAAAGGCAGCTGATAGAAAAAGCGAAAGGCCGAGTGCGAAAACATATACTTCTAGTAGGATCAAGGGTAGCAATAAGCTAGTACTTAAGAGGTCGACATGATTAAGCACCATGAAAATGCTCACTACAATAAGGTTTAGGAATAGGTTGATGAGGGCTGAGATACTGCTGGACAGGACAATAATCCACCGCGGAATACGAATCTTTCTTATTAGGTCGCCTCTGCCTACTATTGAACCTAGGCTTTGAGTAGTCATCTCAAGAAAGAAGTTCCAGATGACAATGCCGAGTAGCAGGTAGACCGGAAAGTGCGGTATGTCGCCGCCGGTTTTTAATACGAGGACGAACACTGCGTATAGAATGACGAACAGCAGTAGTGGCCGCAGTAGTGACCAAGCATAGCCCAAAACCGAACCCTGGTAGCGTAGCTTAAAATCGGTGCGGACCAGCTCACTCAATAGCGCGCGGTTTTGCTTAGAGAAAATATGTCTCATTTATTTAGGGTATTATAGAGGAAATGAGTGTTTCAGTCGATGGTGGTACCCTCGATAATTGCCGGCATCTGCTTCATAGATATTGCTCCTTGGCTATTAAGCCAATGATGCCTTTGGTATATATAAGCGAAAATAAGAGAAAACTCAATTGACCCCTGTTAATTGTTGTCAGCAAATCAACATTCCTCAGGCTCGTATATATAGAATCTCAGGCCCAGAACGGTATGTATCTCGCATGTCTGCGCGAGGTTGATTCAGGGTCAAAAGGACGAATTAAGCCCTTGTCGATTGTTTCATTAATCCACCTCGAAGCGACAGTGGATGACAATACTCCCTCCGCAAATCTTGACCTGAGCGTTTCATTTGTCATAGACATGCGCTTTACGTATTGCAGGCAACAGTGCATAAACACAAGGTTGACTCTGTCGCTACTATTGAACTGGCGTAGAGATTTGTGGTCAAAAATGGTAACACGGGTAAAGCCGTCGGTTGTATTTATCGACGCCGATGGTAAATAGTTCATAGCGCAGTTCGCCTCAACAATATCTATCCCCATTCCACGCTCCTCGCAGATTTTCATGAAACGCATTAGTTTCGATAGTCTGGGGTTACGACTCAAATTACTATCTAAGAAGCGCTCCACTTCGATTACTGGTGAGCCGGGGTTGGTAAACTCAACTCTGTCGCTATATATTTCAATTCTTGGAGCATAGCCAGCAATTGAGAAGTCTTGGTGCATCAGCATATTCGTTATTAGTTCCCGGACAGCTTCTCTCGGAAAAACCTGACGGGCCATTCTGGCTTGGCCGTCCAGGTACTCTTCGCTCGGCAAAAGCAACATCGTACGATCAATAAGTTCGTTAACACCTATTGCGTAACCCTTGTGCCCGTCCATAGACCGCTCTACTACTGTTTTATCATTCCCTTTATATTTGATTAAGCGAACTCCACGATTAAGTAACGAATCAAACTGAGACATATCATTCGCAAATAATAGCGCGCCTAGGTTTGTAATGAAGAATTTCCCCAGCTTTGAAACTAGCACTCCTTCGTTGACCATATGCCCAATAATGGTAGAGCGCTGAGTGGGCACAGCAGCTCCTCTTAATGCAAAGTAGGGGGTAAAATCCAGTAGTTCAAAGATGCGTTTCTCCTCCAGTAGGTCACTGGCATTTCCATCTTCGAAAGAAACCCGCAGTATTTCTTCCCAAAGTTTTCTAGCAAGTTCTGGATGCTCGCTCAACTTCTTTTTGGAATCACCAACACGGATATACTCAACGCCCAAAAACTTTACGGGGTAAACCTTTGCTCTGGGGATAATGATAATCACTACTTTCCCAAGTGGGTGATTAATGGTAGCGTACTTCAGGGCTTCGCAATCACTTAAGTTAGACGAAATCCAATTCTTGAATGGCTGGTTACCTTTTCGCATTGTTTCGGGCTTAAATCTGGTGCCAATGACGTTGCCGGCATCATCAACGCCAAAAATTAGGTAGGCTTCATCTTTCTTTTCCATAGCTGCGCCGTTGGCCAACGAACTGATCAGTTCGCCGGTATTCTCAGGGTTGAAGTTAGAGCTTTTAAATTCGACAAACTCTGATTCGTGTTCGGTTAATATATAGTCCAGCAGTTCGGGAGGATCCATAATCCTATATATACCACACATATTTTGCAAATATAAATTGATTTTCTATTACTTCATTAATATTTAATGTATTGGACAGCTCGGAATTGGCGCGTGTTATAATTGATTGAACAATGGCCTATCTACCGAAGAAATTGCAACGTTCTCGCAAAGTTACGTTGTACGATGTAGCATCACCAAAGCCCTCTCGCGCGGCAAGCAGGGCTGTTTCTAGTGCGTTTGGCCGAGCCTCTAAGCTACAGACCGAAACACAGAAAAAAGCAGCTGCCATTCGCGCTCAATAGGCATGGAACGTTCTAGTAATTCGGTGGCTGTGGTCGTACCGAATTGGAATGGCGCCGACAGTTTGGCGGCTTGTTTGGATTCGCTACTGAAACAGTCGCTGTCGGCCCACATTATTGTGGTGGATAACGGCTCGAGCGACGGGTCTGTCGAACTGATTAAGCGAGACTTCCTCGGGGTGGAGCTCATCAAACAAAATACGAACAAAGGTTATGCCGGTGGCGTGAACCCTGGCTTCCGTTTGGCGATTGAGGGCGGCTTTGACTATGTAGCGCCGTTTAACAACGATGCTGTGGCTGACCCTTCGTGGCTGGAAGAGCTGGTTGGTTACCTTGATGCTCATTCAGAGGTCGGTATTGCCGCCTGCAAACTGCTGAATGCCGATGGCTCGGCTATAGACAGCACCGGTGATTACTACACCGTTTGGGGTCTTCCCTACCCCCGTGGCCGCGGCGAAACCGATGTCGACGCTTATGATGCTCGGACGGAGATTCTTGCGGCCAGCGGCGGCGCCAGCTTATATCGCGTATCGATGCTGGAACAGATCGGCCTGTTCGATGAAGACTTTTTTGCTTATTACGAAGATGTAGACCTGAGTTTTCGGGCTCAGCTGGCCGGCTGGAAGGTGGCCTATGTACCGGCGGCTGTGGCTTATCACCAGATTGGCGCCACCAGTAGTCGGTTGAGGGGTTTTACTACCTGTCAAACTTTGAAAAATCTGCCCATGCTGCTATACAAAAACGTGCCGCGGCGGTATTTGTGGCGAGTGGCGTGGCGCTTTATCTTGGCTGATACGTTGTTCTTCTGGCGGGCGCTGTCGCGAGGCCTGGTGTGGCCGGCCTTTAAGGGCACATTCATGGGCAAATGGCGGGTTCTGACCGGCTTTGGCAAGCGGCGGCGCATTCAGCGCTCCAAAACGGTTAGTGACGAATATATTTGGGGTTTGCTGGTGCATGATCTGCCGCCTAAAGCTGCCGCCCTGCGGCGCCTGCGGGCTCGCTGGTGGCGGCTAACTGGCACCGGTAAACAAAGTAACAAACGTTAACAAGCGCTAAGAAATTGCCTGTCCCACATCAAATATGGAATATACTTATCGTCATCAGATTGCACATCACTATTGAGAGCGACCGAAATACTTTGCGCAAACCCTATTCTTCCTTTAGCAACAGCCTCTTGCGCAGAATGACCTTTACTAACTGCGGCGATAACTTGGTTAGAGGGGTCTAGAAATAACGCGGCTGTCTTATCATCTTTTGGGTGGGCGGTTTTTCTTGGTTGCGATACAAGGATAAAGTCTTCGGTATAACCAATGTAGCCCTGTGCTCCTGCCTTGATTGCTTGGGCTCCCAATATCTGTGCAGATTTGCACGAAACCGCGTATACCGTTGTGCCTTTCAAAATACTTGCTGACTTAGAGTCAACAATAACCTCGTGATCCTGTCCGGCTACCCGATCTTTGTCGCCATGCCCGTTGATAAATATTATTGCGGGCTTATTCTTTTTGATCATGCCGTGGAATTTAGCTTTGTTCGCGCTCTTTTCTTTGAGTTCATATACTTCATGGCCTCGTTTTTTAGCCTGCTCGGTGAACTTATCTGCCCAAGCAGACAAGTAACGAGTCATCCTGTCGTAGTCAGGACAGGTAACTAAAATGCTAGTCTGCATAGTCGTAAAGCGAGCCGTCTTTTAGCGCTTGGAAAAATGCTTTTTCAACTTCAATCATTTTTTGTCCAATCTCATCGCCGGCTTCAACATGTTCTAACATTTCGGTTTTAGATAAAGTCCCGCTATTGCCAATAGAAATGTTCGTACCGTCAGGCATGGCTTGTATTCTTGCATAAACAAGTCTTTTGAAGTCACTATTAACGTTGGCCATGGCTAAATAACCTCCATTTCAATTAACTGCTTTAATATTCTCTTGCCGAGCTCAGACCCTTCTTTTAGTTCCAAATATACAGCGTTCCATGTCATTGGCTTATCGTCTATGACGACAACGATCTGGTCTTTAAGTCTAGAGGGCAGGTTGGCATACACTTTGAGAAAACTGGAGATATCCATCGGCTTCATCTTACTATATTAAAACGGTTTACACACTCAAAAAATACATTTAATGTAATAAAAAGTGCCCGGGTTCCTAGACCGATTATCCTAACTATACGTGAAAATATATACATTTCTACTATTTTTCACGTATAGTTTGTGTTATAATGTACTCATGATTAATCAGATCACAAAAGATCGCATAACTACCCTGTCTAGGCAATACCAGCAGCTATTTAAAGCCAGTCCAGAAACTGTACGCAAAATTGCCTTAGCCGAAATACCAGAAATGGTCTACAACAGCAACGCCGTAGAAAACTCTACGCTCACCCTAAAAGATACCGAAGATATTCTGCTTCGCGATCGCATAAAAAAAGATCATGATGTTCGCGAAATATACGAAGCGAAAAATCTGGCTAAAATTACAGAAGCTTCGTTGGAGAACCCCGGTAAGTCACTTACTACGGCATTAATCTTAGATCTTCATAAGAGTCTCCTTATCGGCATAAAAGATGACTGGGCCGGTAGGTTCCGTAGTGGTAAGGAGTGGGTGCGTGTAGGTGCTCACGTTGGTGCGAATCCTGATTTTGTAGAGCGATTAGTCAAAGAACTCGTAACAGACTACTACAAACAAGATGATCGCTATTTCCTTGATAAAATCGCGTGGTTTCATGCTGAGTTTGAGACCATTCACCCTTTCAATGACGGTAACGGACGACTGGGTCGTGTGCTAATAAATCAGCAATTGATGGCATTAGGGCTCCCACCTGTAATTATCCAAAACAAGAGTAAGCATACTAGCTATTACCCGGCTTTTGATTCGTATCGAGTTACTGGTAAATTTGATGACTTCACTGAAATTCTTGCGAGTTTGCTGATTGAGTTTCTTTATAAGCGCATTACTTTACTGTCGGTACCAAAAATTATAACCGTTTCTGCTTGGGCAAAGGCAAATGATATAGCGGGGAATGTGGCTATAAATAAAGCGATTCGTGGCACTATCCCGACATTTCGCATGCGCGAGAAGTGGATGATCGCCGCGGACTTCAAGGAAGGCTAGGACTGGCGGTCGGTGTCTATGTGGCGTGGTAGCATATCTGTATGAAGCGAATTGTTATCGATGCCCGCGAACTGCTCACCAGCAGTGGTCGCTACGTGGAGCGGTTATTGCACTATCTGCAGGATATCGACCACGATAATGATTACCAGGTTCTGCTGAAGCCGACGGATGTGGCTGGCTGGCAACCATCTGGCTCGAACTTTACGGCTGTGCCCTGCCCGCACAAGGAGTTTACTTTCTCTGAACAGCTTGGCCTGAAACGCCAGATTGCCGGTTTATGCCCCGATTTGGTGCACTTTGCCTTTGCCCAGCAGCCGGTTTTTTATAGCGGCAAGGTCGTTACTACTATTCATGACCTGACCACTCTTCGTTATAGTAATCCGGATAAGAATCCGCTGGTTTTTAGCTTTAAACAACAGGTTTACAAATATGTGGTTAAGCGGGTGGCTCGCAAGTCTGTACGAGTGCTGACCGGTTCTGAGTTTGTGCGGAACGATGTAGCTGAGTTTGCCGGCATCGATCCAGCCAAAATTACTGTTACTTACGAGGCCGCCGACCCGATCACCGATCCGCCTCAGCCCGTTAGCGGCCTGGATGGCCGGCAATTCCTGACGTATGTCGGCCGGCCGACACCGCATAAGAATCTGGAGCGGCTGATTGAGGCTTTTGTGGCACTCAAGGCCCACTACCCCGATCTGGTGCTGGTGCTGGCCGGTAAAAAAGATGCCAACTACGACCGGATCGAGACCGAGGTGCATCAGCGTACTATCAAAAACGTTATCTTCACCGGCCATGTCAGCGAAGGCCAGTTACGCTGGCTGTACGAGAACTGTGCGGCTTATGTGTTTCCCAGCTTAAGCGAGGGCTTTGGTCTGCCCGGCCTGGAGGCCATGTTGCATGGCGCGCCGGTGGTTTCCAGCAACACCACTTGCCTGCCCGAGGTTTACGGCGAGGCAGGGTACTACTTTGATCCTTTGGATGTGCCGGCCATGGCGGCGGCTATTGGCGACGTTCTGTCCAGTGAGCAACTGCGCACGTCTTTGATCGCGGCCGGCCGCCAGCAGGCCGCTAAATACTCCTGGCGGACAACTGCCGAGCAGACGCTAGCTGTTTACGACGAGATTCTGAACACTACTGCCCCTGCTTAAGGTATCTTTGTATTCTGGCTGAATCTTCTCTGGCTTTATCGTTCTTTGCGTATAACTCTACCAATAGAATTGATTTTCCTGAACGTATATACGTTACTCTGAGCATATCCCCGTTAAGATCGGAGGAGTCCAAGCGTACCTTTACAACCTCACCGTCCTGGGCGATTAGCTGTAGTACAGCGGCTTTCCTGGTCGCGAAGAACGTTTGTCTTATATGTTCAGCCGGGATACCCTTAGCGCCGCCATAGATAGTAGACAGAGCCGTCATTAGCACACTTAAGTCAGCCTCTATGCGCCGCCATTTTTTACCGAATTTTTTTAGCTCTTTTGAAAATTCGGGTGTTTGTTCAAAGTTCATCCTCAGGCTCTTTCACGGAAGTTTCAGTCGTTCGATACATTGCCAGCTGATACTTAATGGGGGTTTTGTCCTTTGTGGCCAGCCAGGGCATATCTCTGTGCGACAAACTCGATAGTTCGCTTGCGGTTTTGTCGCTTAATCGAGCCAGAACTTCATCAATGTGTTGCAGTTCATTAGCACTAACTTCTTCTAGCTTTGGCTTTTTTACTGGGAGATATTTCTTTTGGGTGTGGTTAAAGTATTTTGTGTCTATTACCTCGAGTTCCCCGGCCTTTTCCATAGCCTTTACGACCGAATCGAACGTTTTCGTGGGGGTCGGACCATAGTGGTTGCGAATGTAAGTAAGTCCGGTAATTGATTTGCCGGTTTTTTCGTAATAGTCAAAGTCGATGAAGTAGAGCAACTTGTAGAGCACTGTTTCGCCTACGTTAGGCTTGGCACCAACTTTATCCAGCACGTACAGTAATACCTCGCGGAGTGTTTCGACTTTTTCTTTGACGACTTCTCTTGGCTCGATGTCTTGATTTGGTTGACTCAACTTAATTTTTTTGGGGTGACGTTCTTGTAGCTCTTGGGCGTTTGCGTCGATTAAGCTACCGGGCGCGACCTCGAAAAGAGCCGCTATATTATTGATCTGTTTGAGTGTAGGCGATCGCTTTGCGGTTTCCAGGTTGGCGTACGTAGCTCTAGCCATTTCTAATTTAGCCGCTATTTGTTGTTGCGACATACCCGAACTAAGCCGCAAGCCCGTTAGCTTTGATGCAAACATGTGTCGTCCTTTCGTTAGATGCTCTCCCTTATATTCTACCTTTTGCTACAAACTTAGTCAATGAATGCGTTCAAATTCCTGACATTGATGCGTTAACGTGTACGCCTACAGAAAAACTCCTGTAACCTCTCAGTAAATTATCGGGCTAGGCCTTTTTCTCTTCTTTTTTGAGCACGATGTGGCGGTCGCGGTCGTTGCCGGTTGATTCGCTGGTTAGGCCGTACTCAGCGGCCAGTTGGTGGACAACCCGGCGGTCGGCAGGGTTCATCGGTTCCAGGTCCATTGGTTGGCCAGAGTCGCGCACTTGTTTAACCCAGTCGGCGGCCCGCTCGCGCAGGCGCTCGGCGCGTTGCTTCTTATAATCGGCAATATCAACATTGACGCGGCTGTGCTCGTAATCGTTGTTTTTGAGAGCCGTGCTGGTCAGATATTGCAGAGAGCGCATGTTTTCGCCGCGCTGGCCGATCAGAAAGCCGTTGAGGTGGGTGCTGGGCACGTTGAGCTGGATGACCTCGTCGTCGCTGGTGGCGTATACGTCGGTGTTAAGGCCAAAGAACGACAGCAGATCCTCGATGTACTTTTTGGCGTACAGTATGGCTTCTTCCATTGAGCTGTTCATGGCTACTTCCTCCGCTTAGACGCTTTTTTAGCGGCGTTAGACTTCTTCTTTTTTTTGGGTTTGGAGGGTACAATTTCGGCTTCCGGGATGGCGGCGAGATTACGGCTTGGCTTGTCGGCCAGAGCTTCCATTTCGGTTTCGTCTTTGTTGAGCACAATGCTCTGCTGGATAAAGGCCACCAGGCCGCTAACCAGCCAGTACAGGCTCAGCGCCGAGGCGATATTGACCGTAAAGACAAAGATCATCACCGGGATCAGGTAGCGGGTGTTGCGACCAACGGCGGCATTGACCTCTGATTGATCGGCTTGCTTGCCCTCGCCGGCTGATTTTAAGATGGCGCGCAGTGAGCGCTGGTCTTTTTCGTTGGGCATCAGCTGTTTGGCCTGGTAGTACTGAGCTACGGCGCTACCGAGGACAATCATCATGGCCGGCCAGTAGATGCCGACGCCCTTATTAATGGCGGCACGGCTCAGGTCAACCAGGCTCAGCAAGGTGTTGTCGAACATGTGGATGTTGTGGGCCAGAGTTTGCATCCAGCTGAGATCCTGAATGAAGGGGTACGAAAACGTAATCAGGCTGTGCGGGTCATCAATCACCTTCCGCAAGCCGCTGTATAGGCCAATCAGGATGATCAGTTGAACTATCAGAACCGGGAAGGTGGCAAAGGGGTTAATGCCCTTTTCTT
>Ga0100388_10004179_pt1 | contig 12091 bp, 10 predicted proteins | sample CryGeymeta201512_FD_81536 | JGI IMG/M metagenome (GOLD analysis project Ga0100388, IMG submission 81536) | Groundwater microbial communities from Crystal Geyser aquifers in Utah, USA - Crystal Geyser metaG 2015-12 | ecosystem: Environmental > Aquatic > Deep subsurface > Groundwater | place... | reverse complement strand
ATAATTTTTGAACATATTAATGGTAAAATTAATTATAATTATACCTTAATTTTACCATTTTTCCGCTCAAAAAAACAGGGAAAAACTTATTAATTTTAGCTCAATCGCTGCGCGATTTCACTGGAAATTAGTTTAGTTCTCGGACAGCCTGGAGGTATTCCTTGCAAGGAATACCCCGGAGCAGAGCTCTGGGGAATACTTTGATTTAATATTTTAATATTTTTTTCACAATCATTACTCCCTTAAACTGTCTTCCGCCCGGCGATACGAACAAATATCATCAGCGCCAAACCAGTGTTTTATTTCATATTCGGCTTCTTCTTTAGTTTCAGAAGCATGGATAATATTATGGACCGCCCGCTTGTCGCGGTTGGCGGCGACGGCGCTATCAGCGCTAAAATCGCCCCTAATGGTGCCCATTTCCGCCAGCGCCGGCATAGTAACACCGACCATTTTTCTTGCCAAATCAACAGCATGAGAGCCCTGGATCACCACCTTAACCAAAGGGGAGGAAACCATATAATCAATAAGCCACTTCCTGACTTCTTCTCCAATTTTTAAGCTATTTTCAGTCCCCATCTCACCCATTAAATCATAGCCGTATTTAGTATAGGTATTTTTTGTTTTATCTCCCAATCTTTCAATCCATTTTTTATCTTTGGGGTAATGGTCGTCAATCTGTTGCCTAGTCGGCTGAAACATTGATAAAGCGACTATTTTTAAATCCGCTCTTTCAATTCTTTTTAAAATTTCCCCAATCAGACCCCGCCTCACTCCATCGGGCTTAATCATTATAAAAGTTTTTTCTTCTCTTGGATGCTGCATATAAAATAAATCCTTGAATCAAATTAAATATTTTTTAAAAAATATAAAATTTCATCAACGGATTAATAACTTTATTTAATATATAATTTAATCCTTTTGTTAATTTCTTTCGGCGTCATATTGGCTTTAACAATATAATCCACCGCGCCTAATTTCTTTCCTTTTTCCACGTCCTCCTCCGTCCCCAAATTGGTCAATAAAATAACCGGAGTATTTTTTGTTTTACTGTCCTTTTTTAATTCTTCCAGCACGACAAAACCGTCCAATAAAGGCATTATAATATCCAATAAAATTAAATTATAATTTCCCATCTTAGCCAATTTTAAACCATCAATTCCGTTTACTGCCACTGTAACTTCATAATTATCGGATTCAAGCTTGGTTTTATACATTGAACTTAGTATATTATCGTCTTCAATGACCAATATCCTTTTTTTATTATTTCCCATAGTTGATTATTATTAAACAATGTCTATTATATCATTTTAAAAAAAATTAACAAGACCTTAAAATAGAATAAGCCGATTATTACTAGACATCCGATGTCCAATTGGACATCGGATGTCTTATTGAGTCAAATTAAATAAAAATCTTTTAATCTTTAAAAACTTGCGCGGTAAAAACGCTTAATTTAATATTATCTGCTTTATAGCAATCTGCCGGCAAGCCGACTTTCTGCGCGCAAAGCTGGGATAAAAATTCTTCCTTGCTCCAGCCGGTTTCATCCGCTACTTGGGGCAGAAAAACCCCGCTACTATTACCCTTTTCCACTATTACTCCATGCTTGCCCAATTCAATCTCCTGCCAATTGTTTATAATTTCCGGCTGGGAAAGAACGCTAATTTCATATTTAAGATTTTTCAATTCTTCCTGGCTTACGGGTAAAAAACGATTGTCTTCGGTCGCCGCGACCATGGCCATGTCCCTAACAATCTGCCAAAGCGGCTCGTCCTCGGATAAAATCCGGCCGATGCAGCCACGTAATTTGCCGTTAACGGACAAAGTAACAAACGCTCCTTCTGGCCGATTAAGCCGTTCGTCGGTGATATTAAAATCCGCGATTTTTTCTTCACTAATATAATTCTCAACCGATGTCCGCGCGATTTTAAGCAATTCTTTCTGTTGTCGCCTGTTTAATAATTTTTTTTCTTCTTTTGCCGCCGCCGGCTGTTTATTTTTTGCCGTCTTATATATAATCGTCCCATAACCAACTACGCTTTTCTTGTCTCCGCTAGCCGCATCGCCGCTGTTGGCATATTTTAAAATTTCCGGTTCCAGCCAATTTAATTTTTCTCTTAACGCCATTATCGTTTTTACTCCGTCTATCCCGCAAAGCAAAGTTTGTTCGTTGTAAATATTTTTTTCCCCCGTATTCAAAATATGCTCGGTTAATTTTTCAATATCGCCTCCTATTATTAAATCTAAGGTTCGCTTATCAATATTATTAGCATTAGCATAGCTTGGATAATGAGACATATCGGTGCTGATTACCACTAAATCATTATCTCCTAAATTAGCCGTCAATATCTCCGCCAATTTAACATAGCTTTCATCTTCTGTGTTGCCAAAAAGAATCGGCGCAATCTTAAAATCATTAGTTAAGGCAACTTGCAAAAATGGCAATTGCACTTCTAAGGCATGCTCGCTTTTATGGGCCTCATTGTTATATTTAATAATATTATCCGCCTTAACCAGCTTGTCCGTGAATTCCCGGTCAGCTTCAACCTCGCCCAATGGCGTCTGCCAGGCATCGGAATCGTCAACCGCCAGGCCGTCAAAATAAGCCGTATGGGAATTACAAATTATTATCACCCGAGCATAACTTTTCCCCTCTATTCGCTTATAGGCTTCCGCCGCCACCGGCGCGGAAAAATCGTATCCGGCATGCGGAACTATAATCGCTTTTATTTCCCCGCCGCTTGGCTTATTTGACGCCGCTTCTAAATATCCTTTAATTTTAAATTCCAGCTTTTCCGGATCATCCGGATAAAATTGACCGGCCACCGCCGGCTGGCGAATATTTTCCATCATATTGTTTTCTGTTAATTTTGTTTCGCTGACTGAACAAAAGGATAAAATAAATATTGATAATACCAATAAAAAATACCGGTTCATATCTACATTTTATCTTATATTATCTAAAATAATTAAATCTATTTTTCCAGCCACCGTATCCCAAACGGCGAAAGTGGCTTTAAAAAAAGTGCCGGCTAGTGTTCCCGGATTGACTATAATAACATTATCTCTCTCCTCCAGCCACGGCTTATGAGTATGGCCATAAAAAATTATATCGTATTTATTTCTGGCTAATAATTTATTGATTGAATAAGGCTGATGGCAAATGCCAATAAATTTATTATCTAATTTAAACTCACCCATCTCTTTAAAATATTTTACATTATCAAATTTTTCAACTTCATATTCATTATATAATTCTATATTTCCTTTAACTAAATATATGTCGCCGGCAAATTTGCCAGCTAAAAAATTTAAAGTCCGGCTATTAGTAATATCTCCACAACAAATTAATTTTTTTATGGATTTTTTAGCGCACCAACCCAAACATTTTTTCAAATTGATAATATTGTCATGGATATCGGCTATGATGGCAATTACCATAAATAATTATTACGCCGTAAATCTATTATTAATTAAAAACTTCCCATAATTCACATATCAATCCTAATATTAAAAACAAGGCCAGCCCATAAGCTACTCCTTTGTTTATTTTATTTTTTATTATTGATTTCTGTTCCGCTTTCTTTTTTATGGATAAAGCAAGTAAAATATAAATAATGCCGATTAAACTTCCGATGATGGCTCCGGCCAGCCCTACCACCTTAGTCGTATTATTAAAACCAATTACATATAAAAAATAAGGGATAGCGCCGGCTAACAGCCAAGATAAATTATTATTAATGCCCATATCCCACCGATAGATTTCCCGCGCCGACTGCATGGTTATTAATAAAGAGGTGAATATTGCCAATAAGCCAAAGACTAAAGTAATTTTTATAACTCCGTTATTAAAAATAAAGCTTAAACCCGATAAAGTATCAGGAGAAGTGTTATTACCGGTAATCCCGATAATAAAAACGGCGAATATTAATGTGATTATAACGGAAATAAAAGTTCCCCAAAAAATTGCGCTTTTAATATCAGCTTTTTTATTAGCTAATAATTTACATACTTCCGGAATGGCCGCTCCGCCGTCAATGGCGAAAAAAATAGGACCATAGGGCAAAATGGCGTATTGCCAATCAAATAAATGATAATTAGAAATATTGATTTCTCCCCAGCCACGCCAAATAATCAGGCCTATTACTAAAAATAAAAAAGCCATCATGGCAAACTCAACCGAAGCGATCAATTTTAAGCCGAAAAAAACTATTAACGCCTCTATTATAAATAAAATAGTGGCATAAGCGAAAACATCGCCGCCGAAGGCGGGGCTTAATAATTGGTGTAAAAAAATGCCTCCGAAAATAATATAAGCCAGTATACTTAAATTAACCGCGATTAAAACTATAATCAAAGCGACCTTTTTGTGCCTTGGGCCATAATATTTTCCCACATAACCCGGCACCCGGTGCTTGGTTTTGGTGGATAATATAATTTCGGCGTAAAGTTTATGAAAATAATACTGGACAAAACCTAAAATGGGCAAGAAAATAAAAAGCATTAAAATGCCGGATTCACTAACGACATAAGGAATAGCGAATATGCCCACCCCGACTATGGCGCCAACCAAAGTGGCAATGGCATGGAAATAATTTTTTGACATAATAAATCAGCCTTACTTTCTAATTTTAACTTCATAATCAATCTGTTCTATTTTATTTAAATTACGCTTAGCTTGATCATATTTTGTGCGCAGATAACCGGTCATATCTATTTCTACCAGCTCCGCCATAATATTATTAATAATTTTTTTTATTTTAGCCACTTCTTCCAAATTGCCCGTGGCCGCTTCATTAATCGCGCGACGCACTAATTCTCCGGTCAAATCGCATAATCCCCCCAGATAACTTTCATAGCCCAGGGTAATTCCTTTGAATTCGCTTATTTTTCCATTGGTTAAAATTAAATACAATGCTTTTGCCTCCACATACTCTTCCGCGCCGGCCTTATAAGCTCCTTCCGCCGCTATTCTTTTAAAGCCGAATTTTTCTAATTTTTTAAAAATATTTTCTATAACCGTAAATTGCTCTTCGGCTTTTTTGATATCCCCACGGTGCAAAGCAAAAATCACTCTTTTGGAATCATACAATATAATATTGGCCAAGCTGATAATCTGCCGCCTGGCGCTTTCATCATCAGTAAAATCTTTTTTCAATTTTTGGATAAATTTTTTATTAATCATAATAATATTATTCTATTTAAATTAACTTCCGGATCCTTGGAGTCCACAAACACAGGCCCCGAAGGCCTGATTGATTTTATGTTTTTATTATTTTTTTATTCCGCCACTCTAAACACTTCTTCTACGCTAGTTATCCCTTTCATCGCTTTAAGCAAGCCGTCTTGGACCATAGTCACCATGCCGTTCTTAATTGCGCAATTATGGATTTCATATTCGCTGATGCTGGCGGCTAAAATTAATTTTTTAATCTCATTATTCATAACCAGCACTTCATAAATACCGATACGGCCCTTATAGCCGATGCCGTGGCAATAATCGCAGCCCTGGCCTTTATAAAATTCCAAATTATTAATATTAATTTCATCTTTTTCTTCTTTGGGCAGTTTCTCTAACAATTCTTTTACTCTGGATAAAATTTCCGCGCCTATGGCCTCTTTGATTTTACATTTCGGGCAATTGCGCCTGACTAATCTCTGCCCGATGATGGCGTTTAAAGACGGCGCCAATAAAAATGGCTTCGCGCCCATAGACAAGAATCTCGGTATGGCGCCGGAGGCATCATTGGTGTGGATAGATGATAATAATAAATGCCCGGTTAAGGCCGCCTGAATGGAAGTTTCGGCTGTTTCTAAATCGCGAATTTCACCGACTAATAAAATATCAGGGTCCTGGCGGATAATGGAACGCAATCCTTGGGCGAAATTATATTTTTCATTGGCTTGCGATTGGTTTATTCCCTTAAGCTGGTATTCAATCGGATCCTCAATGGTCACTATCTTTGTTTCCGAATTATTCAATGTTTTTAATATGACGTAAAGAGTGGTGGTTTTTCCCGATCCGGTGGGGCCGGCGGCAATAATCATGCCGCTCGGACGCCCTATCTGCCGCTTTATCTGCTCATAACTTCTGCCCATAAAACCCAAATTCTCAAAAGTCAGTTCAAGAGAACTGGCCCGCAACAACCTCATCACTATGCTTTCGCCATGAGCGGTAGGGAGAAATGACGCCCTGATATCAATTTTATCTTTAGTCAAAAATATGGAAATGCGCCCTTCTTGGGGCTTATCCGCGATATTTATCTTCACTTTGGCTAAAATTTTTAAGCGGGAAATTATTTTTTTTGACATTTCCTTGTCTAAAACGGCTACATCATATAAAATTCCGTCAATTCTGAATCTCACTTTAATATCCCCTTCCTCTTCTTCAATATGAATATCGGAGGCGCTTGACTTAATAGCGGCTGATAAAATAACCGTTACTATATGAGTAATATCAACTCCGGCCATATATCCCTGCAGATCTTTGAAGTTTAATATATTTTGATTGAATTTAAGCAAGTCTTCTTCGTTAATCTCAAAATCGCCTTTAATGGTTTTAACTTTTGGAATTGATTTATAAAATCTTAAAGCATAATTAAAACTATTTTCAGAAAGCAAATAAATTTTGCCTTCGCAATAATGTCTTATCAAAAGATTTTTAAACAATACCCGCAATTCTTCATTCTCCGGATTAACCGCGCCGATTCTTAATTTTTGGCCATTATAAAAGAAGCAAACGGCGGATAATTTTCTGGCATCTTCTTCATTAATTAAGGATAATGCTTCCGGACTGATAGGAAAGCCGAATAAATCAATATAAGAAAGCCCCAAACTTTGAGCTTTATTTTGAGTTATTCTTTCAATATTTCTTAATTTTATCTTTTTTTCCTCCGCGTTCAATTTGATTTGTACGCTTTCGTCCGTAGAATCATTATTGGCCTGCCCGATTAAATCTTCAATTGATTGATTGTCGCTAGGCATATTTAATTGGAAAAAAGAAGGTGCTTTTCACCTTCCCTGTCTAATTATTAATTTATATTTAGAGATGGCTGTGAAACTATTCCACGGCAAAATTCAGGCATGAATGGCTTAACAACCATCTTATATTATTTTTTGCCAAAAAAATCAGATACGACTCTGGTAATTTTGCTGGTACCGCCTCGGCTTATTAATTCAACAGTTAGAGTGGTCCAGGAAGATATTTGAAAAGTTGTTAAAACAGCCGCCGCTAAAGCTAAGCTTATTAATATAAAAAGTAAAATTATTATCAGCATCAGCCAAAAAGCGGCTATTAAATGGAATTTATAAAAAATAAAAGTTAAAAATAATAAAGGTATTACTAAAATTGCCACCACTAATAAAAACCATAATAAGACAACTATAAAATTTATAAAGAATAAAATAAAAGCCATTTCTATGCTAATCAGCCAATTCTTAATAAATAGATTCCAGCCGAATTTAATTGAATCTATTAAATCTTTACCCTTAATTACAATGTAAACAATAGCGTATTTTATTATAAAAGATAAAATAACCGCTAAGGGCACTAATATAATAAAGGAAATTATATAAGATAAATAAGCGGCCATACTGCCGGTTTTTATCCAAGTAAAAATTGCCAACAAGGCCACAAAAAAAATAATAAAAGAAATTATTAATTTATTTATTATGTTCAAACCAAACACCGGCCAAAAATTATTTATTCCGGAAACCAAACCGTCTTTATAATTTTTATTAGCCGAATTTTTCCCTTGGTGCGCCGGATTGATTAAAATGCCGGCTGTATTATTAACGATTGCTACCTGCGAAACTATAGTCAGCCATACTACCAGAACCACTAAAGTAATAATAACTAAATAAATAAATAATATTATTAAAAAAGTAAAAGGATCTTCTTTAATTGTATTTCCGATGTTAGTTAAAATATTGCCGTCAAAAATTCCCGTATTGATTAATCGGTTCCAAAAAGAAAAAAATGAATTATTAACATCCAAATTAAGAACGGATAATATTTTATATTCGCCGCTGCCTCCTAATAGGGCGGTAAATAAACCAAACGCCCATAGATATTTATTTTGCCAAGTTATTGCCCAGGCCTGTTTTAAAATTTTTCGATATAACATAATCGCCTCCTTTATTTAGTAACACTATTATATGTGGACTAAAAAATAATTAAATAAATATTATATCACTATTATAACATAATAATTAATAAATATCTACAATGTTAAAAATTATTATTATTTTTGACCGACAATCTTTTCAAATTCCTCTTTTTCTAAGGTTTCCTTTTCCAGCAAGGCGGCCACTACTTTTTCTAATATCTCTTTATTATTATTGACAATACCCCTGGCTTGATGGACGGCTTGATCTATAAAAACGGAGATTTCCTTATCTATTTGTTCGGCTATTTTTTCGCTGTAATCCCTCTGCTCATGGATTTCCCGACCTAAAAATATCATTTCTTCTTTTTCGCCGAATGTCCGTGGACCGAGAGTATTGGACATGCCGAAATTGGTAATTAATTTTCTGGCTAATCTGGTAGCTTGGCGCAAATCCGAAGTAGCGCCAGTAGTAACTTCTCCAAAAATTTCTTTTTCGGTAATATATCCGGCCACTAAAACTGCTAATTCCTCAATAAATTCAGACTTGGCGTGCATATGCTTGTCTTCAGTAGGAAGTTTTAAAGTATACCCCCCGGCCTGGCCGCGGGAAATTATGGATACTTTATGCACCGGATCAGTATTAGGTAAAAAATGGGCTACAATCGCATGTCCGGCTTCATGGTAAGCGGTAATCTTCTTTTCATTAGCGGTAATAATCCGGCTTTTTCTTTCCGGCCCGATCATAACTTTTTCCACCGCTTCAAAAATATCTTCAATATTAATAATTTTTTTATTCTGCCGGGCGGCTAAAATAGCGCCCTCGTTTAAAAGATTGGATAAATCAGCGCCGGAAAATCCCGGCGTTCTCTCGGCAATTTTTCTTAAACTAACATCTTTAGCGAGCGGCTTCTCCCGGGCATGCACTTTTAAAATCGCTTCCCTATCCGCAATATCAGGATCATCAAGGATGACCTGGCGGTCAAAACGTCCGGGCCTAAGAAGCGCCGGATCTAAAACATCCGGACGATTAGTAGCCGCCAAAACAATTACATTGGTATTTTGGTCAAAACCGTCCATCTCCACTAATATCTGGTTTAATGTCTGTTCGCGCTCATCATGAGAACCGCCCAACCCGGCTCCCCGCCGACGGCCGACAGCGTCAATCTCATCAACAAAAACTATACAAGGCGCGCTTTTTTTTGCCTTTTTAAATAAATCTCTTACCCGGGAAGCGCCCACTCCGACAAACATCTCCACAAATTCAGACCCGGACATGTGAAAAAAAGGAACATTAGCTTCTCCGGCTACTGCGCGCGCCAATAAAGTTTTGCCGGTGCCAGGACTGCCTAATAATAAGACCCCTCGGGGAATCCTGGCTCCTAATTCAAGGAACTTTTTCGGCTGCTTTAAAAATTCAACCACTTCTTTTAATTCTTCCTTAGCTTCTTTCACGCCGGCTACGTCTTTAAAAGTTACTTTGCCTTTAGTGTCTTTGCCGAATTCTTTAGCTTGAGACTGGCCAAACATCAGCACCTTATTATTTGCTCCTTGGACGCTTTTCATCATAAAATAAATTAGAGCTCCCAAAATCAACAATGGAAACAGATAAGGCAAAACATTCTTAATCCAAAAATTCAAACCTCTATCATCTTTTATTTTAATATTAATATTAACCAACTTTTCTTTAGCGATGCTAAAATTATTTAAAAGTTGCGAAAATGATTCGCCAGGTTCTTTTTTAATTACTTCATTAGTATTGTCTTTTAGGGTCACCTTTAATAAATCGCCTTCAATAATAATAGCAGATACTTCTTCATTTTCTATCTGATTTATTAATTTTTCCAGTCCGACTTCATCTACCTTTTTTTCGCTCACGCCATAGAAACTAAAAAAAGCCGCGATTATAAGAAAGACGGTAAAAAATATAAGAAAATTTTTCAAAAAATTTTTCATTTTTTATATTAATAGAACACAATATTTATTAGCTTTTTTTAATTAATAAATTAACGGCTTTAATTTTTAGATAAGGCGGAAAAGATTATTAAACAATAAATCTATTATATTATATTGTTATATTTTTAGCAAATTATAAATATCCTCCATTTTAACAGCAGAGGATATTTATATTTTTTATTTTTTCTTAGTTGAATCCGTTTTTTTCTTTTTAACTTTTAGCGATTCTGCTTTCTTGCTTTTCCCCGCCTGTTTAGTTGCAGAGGCCGGCGCGGCTGGATATGTTTTTGTTTTTTTTACCTCTGCCTTATCTGGCTGAAGAATTTTTTTATTTAGTGGCTCTTTCTCGTCTTTTTTTGCCGGCTATTTTACGCTATCCGGTTTTTTGTCCGGCTTGCTTGCCGGCTCTGGCTGGTCTGATTTTTTTTGCAGAGGGCTGGCTAAATCATCTTTTTTAATTGCCAATCCCAAACGATGGTCTTTTGGTTCTATGGAAACAACCATAAAATCCAATAGATCGCCAACCTTATAAGCTTCATTAATTTTTTGGTTTGGCGCCAAGCCAATCTGGCTGATATGGGCTAGCCCGTGAATATCTTCATCTAATTTAACAAATAAACCAAATGGGTTTACTTTTAACAATGTTCCTTTAACTATTTGCCCTTTCTTATATTTTTTTTCAACGTCTTCCCATGGGTCTTTCAATAATTTTTTAGAGCTTAAAAATATTTTTGAACCGTCTATGCTGATAACTTTAGCTTTAATGCTGTCGCCGACATTGTATAAATTTGCCGGATTTTCAATACGCTGCCAAGCTAATTCTGAAATATGGATTAAGCCTTCCAAATTATCCCCAAAATTTATAAATACGCCAAAATCGGTTACGGCCGTGATTTTGCCGTCTACTTCAGTGCCGACTTTATATTTTAATATGGTATCTTTTTGCTGTTCAGACCAAACGTCTTTTTCTGAAAAAATTATTTTATCTTCTTTCTCATTCTCGTCTAAATTCACCACTTTAACTTCTAATTCTTGACCGATAAAATTCTTGAGCTGTTCTAATATTTTTCCTTTATCGCCGCCGGTCACTCTTGGATAATTGTCAGGCGCCAATTGTGAAACCGGCAAGAATCCGGATATCTGGCCGAAATTAACCAATAATCCGCCTTTATTGGCGGCTATTACTTTTACTTTAGCTGTTTCTTTGTCTTTAAAAGCTTTCCTTAAATTATCCCAGGCCTTAGCGTGTCCGGCATATCTAAATGATAATTCCATTTCACCGTTCTCATTTTCTTCTTCTATGACCGTGGCCTCCACTTCGTCGCCGCTTTCTAAATCCGCGTATTCCGCGATTTCTTCATATAGTTCCGGCCCACGAACCACGCCGATAAGCACGCCGTTAATATCTAATTTAACTTCGGATTTTGAAGCGGATATCACAATGCCTTTTACGGTTTCACCTTTTTGGGGGACCTTAAGGTCATTCTTATTTAATAATGCCAAAAAATCATCATGAGCGGATGTTGATTTAGCTTCTTTTTCTTTTGCCATAAATAAAAAAAAATTATTAAACCTTTCTTGTTCCAGAAAAGTTCTTTGGCCACCTTAACCCAAAGAATTTATTAAAGGTGATTAAATTGTTTCTTTATTATACATTAATTAATAAAAAATGCAAGAAGAAGACAGACTGAAAAATTCTCCGAACAAACCTTATCGTCATTCTGAGTCCCGAGTATTCGAGGCGAAGAATCCCGTTGTAGAACGGACAGTGCACAAACCTCGGGATCCCTGCCTGCCGGCCCGCTTCGCCATAGCTTCAAAGCGAGGCGTGCAGGCAGGCTTCATCTCTTAACGCTCCTCAGGATGACGAAAAAAGGAGTCTTCGCACAAGTCTATGGTTTGATAGCCATTACTTACCGCCTCGCCCCGCTATAGGCAATAGCCCGGACAATATCCCAGGCTGTGGCGGATTGAGGATTATAGCCGTAGATGGCTTTGAAGTATTTAATGGCTTGTGCTTCCGAGTT
>Ga0100388_10004177_pt1 | contig 12092 bp, 10 predicted proteins | sample CryGeymeta201512_FD_81536 | JGI IMG/M metagenome (GOLD analysis project Ga0100388, IMG submission 81536) | Groundwater microbial communities from Crystal Geyser aquifers in Utah, USA - Crystal Geyser metaG 2015-12 | ecosystem: Environmental > Aquatic > Deep subsurface > Groundwater | place... | reverse complement strand
GATTATGGTGAGGACTCCTATAAGATGATAAAAAGTTATTCCATTTCTACACCAAATTGGAATGCTCATACGCTATCTAAGGTTTGTCATGATATTACAGGCGATAGAAAATTGTATGAAAAACTCATGGATTCTATAGATTAAACAAATGAAACGCTTATATCATTAGAATTGTATTCGGAGTTATTGTAAAAGTTTTTATTTAAAGTAGAACTGTTGGCGGTATTACCATCTACTTTACCACCTAATATTATCTCATCTTCTTTCTTGATGTTACCTCTTAACCCATCATTCATGTTAGGTGTAGATATTGTTCTATTTCTTCTAGGATCTATAGAAAAAGATTTTTTATTTATAGCTTCTTTAGCCACATTTACAACGCTTTCCTTTGAGTCACTAGATATTCTGTTTAGGTTGTCGCTAGTTGGAGCAAAAAGTTTATCACCTTTATTTATGGCAAATGGATTACTATACCCATTATAGTAGCTTACCAAGTCAATCTTGTTCTCATCTCCATACAGAAATTTGGCTATAGCTGATGGTTTTGCAGTTAGATTATCACCTACTATAAATACCTTATTATTAGTAAATTCCCTTAAGTTAGTATTAGACATCTTTGTTGTTAAATCAACAATTTCTTCACCATCGATGTTTATCATCGGGCTGTTTTCTATTAAATTAAGATATAGTAATTCCAACAGTATTTTTAATATATATTGAAATCTATTAATAACCAATAAATTTTTAAATAAAACATTATGTCTGAAAGTAATTTTTTGTCTATGAAGAAGATGCTAGAAGAAGAATCAAAAGATCTAGCTAAGGCTGTAGAAGAAGGTGATGTAGAAACTAAAGACGCTGCTGAGAAGCCTGATAACGTTGATAATTTTCTTAATGATTCACAGAACACCAAAAGTGACCTAGGTAACATTAAAGCTCAAGAACATAGTGTTGAAAAATCCAACCTTTCAAACGCTATCACTGATAGGTACTTAAGTCTAAATGATGATTTGAATGAATTAGCAGCAATACTAAACAAGTCTAAGAAGGAAGACTTTGAATTAGACATTAACTTAAAATTCAAATTACCATCCAACAAATTTATAGATTCTATTATGGAAAATATGGATTATAGCGAGGATGATGTCAAAAAAGTGTTAGGCAGAATAATCGCAATCGATGCAAGTTATATAGCAGTAGAGGTAATAAATAAGTTTTTAAAAACAAATAAAACTAATTAATATGAAACTTTTAGATACAGTGGGAGTTAGTAAAACTCCAAAAAATTACACAAAAAAAATTGGAAAATATAATTTATTTTTCAAAAAGGAAGTTGATCCTAAAGAAGTTGCAAAAGAATTAGCTAGCTTTAGTAACAAAACCATATTTTTTAAGAATTCTGCCTTTGGTGTTAATCAATTGATTAACAGAAGTGGTATCAAAGATAACGATGTAGATCCATTAAAATTTGTTTTCGTTTTAAGTTGTTTAACATCCAAGTCAAAACAATTTATCTTTCAATTAACCAAGGATTCTTCTGTTCAAGTTATTTGTGTTAATCCCACTCCCCTTAACAAAATGTTAATTGCGAAAGGGTTTACTATTGGTGAAGAAGAAACTGAAACTGAAACTGATCCAGATGCAAGTGGTGAAGGAAAACAAACTGAAACAGGAACAGGAACAGGAACAGGAACAGGAACAGGAACAGGAACAGGAACAGGAACAGGAACAGGAACAGACGGTTCAGGTGATGCAGATCCAACAGTAGAGTTTTCCGAAGAAGCCAAACCTTTATTGTCTGACCTAGATTTAAAGCTAGAAGATTCAGAAAAATATGACGCTGAAACCATTGGGAAAGCAAACTTATACGCTAAAATTTACAATGAAAAAAGCGTTGCTGATTTAAAAAAGGTTTTAAAAGATGTGGAACACTCTGCAACTGTTAAAAAAGATCTAGTTATTCTAGTTATCGACAATAACTTAGCATAATTAACCCTTATTTAGTTACTAAAGGCTGGTCTGTTGATCAGCCTTTTATATGTTACTCTCTTGATATTGCATACCAAATTTGAAGTCAAAGCTGAATAAACCTACTTCTTCTCTACGTTTTATTAGTATATCTATACCAATTCTTTTTTCATATCTTATATTTTGAAGGTTTTCCACTCCACCAACTCTTCCATCTCCACTATCACCAGACCCATAGTAATCCGTTAGCCTACAGGAGGCTGTTATTGGAACAAGAATTTTACCACCGTTTTCTATTTTTTCACCTTTGTTATAGAAAGGATTATTAACTGACATTTCGTTTTTAGTGTCTGGGGAGATGTTAAGATACATTCCACATGTTTTTTTACCTATTAAATATCTGTCTTCTAGTTCAAATCTCATTTTAGGTATACTGTCTAATTGGTTTCCACCAGATAATACCCTAGTGAATTCTTTATACCCCATCTGTTTCTCATTACCTTCATCATTGATATTTCTAGATGCCGCACTAGATTGTATAAAAGGATTAAATAGATAAGTGCTAGTTGCCGCATCGTAATTCGCTACCCTTGACAGGTTATTGTTAAATTCAGCCCAGTTATCTACGACTTCTTGAATTCTAGGATGATTCAGGTGAACTGCAAATTCTGATTCAAATCCATTGCCGTTGGTGTTGTTGCCACCCGACCAAATAAAATCTTTGGTTACAGTTCCTGACAATATTGGAATAGAAACGTCGGCTGAATAATCAGTTTCATACATTTCATTGTTTAAAGACACGTCTCTAAATCTGCTATACAAGTATTGTCCTTGCCCTTGTTTGTTTTGAAAATATGTTCCAAAGGTGCTATCGTTGAATTCATTACTCCTCAATTCTTTGTATGTTATTGGAACTAAAAATTGCTTTCTAAACTGTTGGTATTCTGATAGATTGAATACGTACCCATCATAGGTATCAGACAATGGGCTATCAATATTTCCTGGAATGTAACTAAGTATTTCTAGATCACCATTACTAACGTTACTGATTTCAATGAAGTATGTTTTTTCTACAATACTCCCTTTCTTTATAGAATTGTTAGAAACCAATTCTGAGTATAAACCACCATCAATTGTCACAACTGTGTTATTCTTAACAACAGCCACTTGTTTGTCTTCTGAATCTATTATTCTTACTTGCAACTCTCCAAGTGATCCTTCCAATATGTTTGTTAAAGAAGATATTTTACCTCTCATATCATCTATAACAGCTTGTAAATCTTTGTTTCCTTCTTCTGGAGTCTTTTCATTAGTACCTATGTTTCTAGCTAAGTGCTTGAACAACCTGTCTTTATTAGTGAATGAATCATCAGCGTGACTTTCTAATCCTCTTCTACTAAACTCTTCAGCCATATCCCTCCTAGCCCTTTCGGACTTGGTTTTATCTATAACCGCACTTTCATTGCCAGCCAATCCTTCTGGAAATTCATATCTCTTAGTAGGACTCCAATCACTTACTATTTCTCTTACTGGGTATCCTGCATCACTAACGCTTCTCACTCTAATTTCTAAGATTTCATTAGCAGACATTGGTATAAGATACTGATTTGGTGAATTTATGTCTGGATCGCTATTGCTTTCATCATAAAATACCCCAGATATGTTTTTCTTTCTAGGACTTTTGTTGTATTTTTCCCATCTACTAACTGAATACCTCTCTTCTGTGTTGCTGGAAGTTTTAAATTTGTCTGTTTCAAATTCACTAGCCTTACCATTAATAGATAAATACCTATACTCTAGTTCTAATTTTACAACTGGCTGTTCTCCCAATTTTAGAGATTCATTCTTGTATCTACTCTTGGGGAATGGAACAACTCCCACCAATCCATACTTTGGTTTGAAAAAGCTGTCGGTGTCACTGATTTCTATGATTTCACCTCTCACACTCTCTAACTCCTGAATTGTGATTTTATTTTCTTCCACTAAGTCAGATTCTTTAACTCTTAATTCATTTATACTATTTGAATTCCTAACATCGCTAGAATCTAATGCAGACAGTTCCTCTTTAACATTCCTTAAGGATAGGGATATTGCGTTACTCTTTTCTAATAGTGACTCCTTAGTCGAGTGTAACTTTTTTAATCTGGTTACATTGTTTACATTGTTCTTGTGGGCATTTATAACCTCCACCTTCAAACTAGATGCCTCTATATCAGGAACGTTTGGTTTTAATATTTCTTTTGATGGTAATATTTTATTTTCTGACAGTGCCAACAGAGTGTTCCACATGTCATCTATAAATTCATCTTTAAATTGTATATTTTGATAGTTTTTTAACGAATATAAGTGTATTCCCACACCCACACCCCAATCATAACTAGCAGTATTGCTATTATTGTTTACTGGACTTAAGAATAATACAAATCTTGATTCTTTTCCTACAGGCACTATTGCTGTTTGTCTACTAATTTTACCTTGTAACTCTAATACGTTTGTTCCCTTTAATATAGGTAAATTGCCTTCTATTTTCCTAAGACTAACTTTTCTAACGTCTGTTCTAACGTTTACTACTTCATACACGGTAGATCGTTTAAACACTAACTTACTACCTGATTGTAGGGTTAAATCTCTATTATCCTTGTCTTTATACCTTAGTGTGTTTAGGGTGTACGTTAACTCTATTCCACTTTCTTCGTTTATAACTTCATTAGCTATCTTAACCACACTAAATTTTCCAAATTCTGTGGAAACCGAATTTTTTACCCTAGCCTCATTCTCTACATTGCTGTATCCTATCTGGTTATCTCTAAGTTCTGATATGGTCTCTAAGTACGGTTTTCTGCTATTCAGTAAATTACTGTCGAAATATTCGTTGTTTGTTTCATTGTCTTCTAAAACAACTTTTCTCCAGATAAATCTATGATTTCCTCCATATACTGCTGGGTCTATAGGGATTTCTATAGTAGCCATTGGATTGGTCATGTTATCTTTTAATGGATTATTTTTAATAGAATACTGTAGTATCGGGGTTGCAAAAACAAACGGTTGTGGTGTTTGTAGTGGTTCTGATATAATCAAATTTCTTACACTACCGTCTGGTAAGATGATTCTAGGGTTTTTAATATTAGAATTTGATATAGAATCAAAATTTTTCTCTAGGTTCGTTATCTTAGATATAAGGTAACCTATAGATGGTATTTTATATTCCTCCTGAATTCCACTATTATTCTCCCATTGCATGGTCACTACTTCATTGTTTGAAGAATACACAGATTGCAAAGTCTCTAAGAAAGATATTAAATTCTTATCCCTCTTAGCAGCTTCTAAAAGACTGTTTTCTAGTGTAGCGTCATTCATTTCGATCTAATTTTTAATTGCGATTTAACTTATATATTTTTATGTAGATATATAATTTATAATCAAAATATAAAATGTAAAAAATGGCTTTAACACTTACACCAATAAACGCTGCCGACAATATCAATTCTGCTCCAGAAAAGATACAAAATAATTTTAGTGCCATTAAGTCGGTTATTGATAAGATTGAATCCAAATTTAACCTAGAAACTTCTAAAATTGCATTAACTTCCACATTAGAAGCTCCCACAGGAGGTTTTGCTGGAAATGCAATATTACTATCTGGGGTTGGAACTATCATATCTGTTAGACCAAATGGTGGAGCATTAGTGTATAGTGTAAGTGATGCTGGTTTCATAGCAGCTAAAAAAATTAATATTGATGGCACTGACACTAGTACCATCAACAAATTGTCGACTACAGAGTTTGGTGTCTCTGGAATCTCATTGTTTGCTGGGCATGTAGACTTCAATAGTGGTGTTAGCAAGGTTTCTAAGAAACATTCCGACATTGCAATAAGCACTACCAACGTAGGAGAGTCCGCATCAAACCCATTAGATATATCTATTTATGGGGAACACATTTTCCTAGACGCTAACAATTCTGGAAATCCATTAAATGGTAATGGGTTGGCAAAATTGTCACTAAATACCACTGCTTTGAAAGTTGGTCAGGTTGTCAATTTATACGTTTCTAGAGTAAATTCAGCTGACACTATAGCCCTATTCAACGGAACGGCTTCTACGGAGAAGTTTGCTGTCATTGGATTAAACGGTTATGAAACCTTAGATAGTAACGTGTTACCTACCCATGATAACACCACTCCAGGAGCTAGATTAAAAATGATATATAAACAAATTGCCCCAAGCAACTTTAAACTTGTCATATTAGAGAAGGTAGGATTTAACCTATAAAACTTAAACTAAAAATTAGAACTAAAACTAATAACTAAATGGAAGAAAATCTCAAAAAAAGTATTGAGGGTGACTCCTTTGAAAATTCTGTAGAGACGCAACCTAAGGTCTCTGAATCACAGTCTGAAATTTCCGAAGTTCGTGAGATAGATTTAGCATCAGCTGGATGGAGTCCTGTACCTGTAAAAGAGAGTCCTAGTCAAGGCAATTATTTCCCAGCCAACACTACTATTAAGATTAAATCAGCAATGGCTGTTCAAATTAAAAATTATAGTACCATGGATACTTCATCTATGGAATCTGTGGAAAGAGAAGTAGACGCTATTTTGGACGCTAACATAAAAATAACTTACCCTGACGGAACTACTGGTGGTGTTAATGACCTCACTATAGTAGACAAGTTACATTATTTGTTTTTGATAAGGGAAAAGACGATGTTAAATTTCAACAGCAAAAAAGTGTTGAAACAAGAGGTTTACCATCCAAAGAATCCAAACCTTACTACCCAAGTTACTATAGATCACAAGATATTTGAATATTATGACATATCTGAAAAAATATTGTCATATTATGATAAAGAAAATAATTGTTTTAAAATATATGACAACAGTGATCCCAATGACGTTATAGATTTAAAATTTTACGTTCCCACTGTGGGCGTAGTTAAATGGGTGAAAGACTTTATCAGAAGCAAAGAAATTTCTAAAATGCAAGGTGGATCAGAATCTTATAATGAACACTTTATGAAAGTTCTACAGTATATAACTCCTAATTGGAGAATGCTCAACGAAGACTATTACAAAGAAAAATTAAATTGGTATGCTAACCTCTCTATTGATGCTAACGAAGTTCTAGTTAGATTCATAGACCAGATATCTATTGGTGTAAAACCTAAGATTAAGGTAAAATTCGGAAACGAGGAGGTTTCCGTGCCGATCAACTTTCGAGACTTCAAATCTATTTTCTCTGTTTCAAGTAGAGCTGAGTTATTATTACCAGATTCTTAGCAACTTTTTATTAGATAAGCAAATTCCTCCAAAACATTTGGAATATTTACCATTTAACGAGTTTTGTTTATACAGCAATAATTACATAGAAGAATTACAAGCTAGGAAAAAAAGAGCTGATGAACAAGAGAAAGAAAATAAGAGATTAGAGAATAAATATAGAAATAATAAAAGTATGAAAAGTTGGAAGTAGAAGATTTAATTTTTATAGATTATAGTAGCACTTGCATAGCAGTTTCCCACTATAACAAATTTACCATGAATTATAGATTTATGGTAATGCACAATTCATTGGACGTTTCTAAAGTTATTGGGTTTGATGTTAAGAGTCATAATAAGATTTTTGGACTTGAAGATCTCGTAGAATATCACAGCTTTAGTAGGGCATCGCATAGTAGGGTTAAGGGTAACACCCACGATTACAACATAAAGCATGTAAAAGATTGTATGATGTTATCTCATAATTTTGTTGAAAAATTTCAGGAATTTACTCATTCGGTAGATTACAATACATGTTACGTGGGTTGGGAAGACTATCCTGTAAGTATAAAAAGCAATTCTTCTAGTCACGTTACCGATTTTACTGCCATGGCTAAAAGTGAATTCTTTAAAATATTCCCCATAGATAATACTAAGTGGTATCAACCACAGGTTATTAAAAAGACTGCTGGTAATGGTAACTACAACAAAAGGCAAATGTTTGATCAATTTATAGGTATGGAACCAGAATCTGAACTACAGCTATTTGCTAATAAGAACAAAGTGAATTATTATTCTGGGTCAAAAAACATCAATCATCCAATGGAAGATTTGGTAGATTCCTATTTTGGGGTTAAAACTATGATTAACGAAATAATGGGTTAGTTATAACAATGTTTTGAAATCTGGGGTTTCTGTCTTTTGTTCTAGGAATTCCAGCCTTTCTATAACGTTTATTCCATACTTTTCAGCTTTTTCTAGTTTTGCCTTGGCATTAGATTTCCCATCAAATATCAAGTCAGTGACTTCTTTACTTAAACTGTCTTTGTACTTGCCACCATTATCTTCTATAAACTTGACCAAATTATTGTCTCTAAACCCTGTAAAGCAGAATACCTTATCAACATATAATCCTTCAGAATTATTGCTGTAATTAACGTAACTCTTAATTGAATCATAAAACTTATACCAATCACTTAAGCCTTCTTCATATATTTCAGCTGTGTGTTGACCAACTCCTTCTATATCCAGCAACTTATTATCTTCTAACCCCTCTAATATCAAGTTCAATTTACTTTCAGCAAGACCTGGAAAGCAATTGCTAGCAGACATCAATCTAGCTGGATTAGTATTACTAAGTTTTTCCCTAATAGCTTTTTTCATGTTATCTACCTTCTTATGTCCCCACCCATCATACAGTGTTAGTTGTTCCAAATCCCCATTTATTATGTCTTCTACCGATTTAAATCCTATGTTCCACATGCTCTCTATTGCAGACATTCCCACTGATAGTATCTTCATGGTCTTGAAAAAATGATAAATAGACTTTATCATAACTGAATCATCAATCTTTGCCAATCTTAATTTTACATTGTTAGCATCCCAAGACCAATGACCTTTGCTTAATTCTTCTGGAATGTTATAGTTGTTGACTAGATCATTCTCACTTATGAATTCACTAGCCATCATACCACTATTAACAACTTTAATAAATTCTTTATTATTTAAGACTTTAACACCATCGACTCTGGTGACCCTAGGTATTACCCCACCACTCTTGACAGCACTTACGGTACTTCCAACACCTATCCCATAATATTTAATAAATCTTTCATTATCTAGATTTATCCTACCAACAGTGTCTCCTCTAAGTTTTATTGGTTCTACTATTGCCACTGGATTTAAAACACCCGACTTATCAGCCTTTCTTTCAATACCTAACACAGTTGTTACTTCTTCCTTTTCAAAGTTGTTCTTATACGCTATAGAAAATGTGGGATTACCTTTAGTATCATATCTAGGTTCTGATATTGTGGACTTGTTAGACAATTCTATGACCAGACCATCTATAGGGTATTCACTAGACCATTCTTCATGAAGCTTTACTAAAGCTTTATGTTTAATTTCTCGACCTTTTAAAACCTTCATGACAAGCTCTCCTACCACGACTCTGTTTCTTAAAGTTTCGTATTCATTAATTTTGTTGCCAGAAAATCCAAATCTCTCAAATGGTTTTAGTTCTACCATTTTTAACCAGCCTAAGTCTGGAAAGTCACCACTCATGAGACCCATCACAGCACTTCTAGGACTAGAATATTTGCTAGACATGGTTTTGAAATTATTGTTTGAAATTATTAATTCTCCTCTACATGGTGTAGTGGGGTGATGCACGTAATTAAGCATGGTTCTGTAGTACCTATCAGTTATGTCTATGTTTCCATCAGCATAACCTCCTCTGGTTACAACTCTTTCTTCTAACCCCACGCTTATTCCATCATACTTAGGCGTTATTACAAAGTTACTATTCTTATCATTAGACATCTTGTTTAACCAATTTCCAAGTTCTCTTTCACTTTTGATTTTATTTAAACTACCCATTTTATATGGAAATTTGATGGTTTTGCCCCCAATTATTTCACCTAAAAACCGTTTTAATACTGGATTTTTAGCATCTAACCTTCTAAGCTCTTCTACATATTCGTCAAATTTCTGATCTGATATAACAGGTTTACCACTGCGGTACAAGTATTCATTTTCATTAATGATCTCTTCTAATTCTTTTATTAGTCTATGGTTTTCCATTATTTCTTTCTTTTCTTTTTCGGCTTTGTAAATTTACTACCCCTTCTAAGTTTTTCCTTAGCGTTTAAATCCGTTTTCATGTTGGTTAAAAAATAACCATCTTTTATTATCCTGTTTCTGGAATGATCGTCTAGTATCTCTAAATTGATATTAGTTATTTTCTTATCAGAAAATATATCTTTTATAGCATCTGTGTTGTTAGTAATATTACTATCATTCATACCTACTATAATAACATCTTCTATATTTGCCCTTTCTTCAATAGCACTAACAATTGTACTAAATTTAGAATGGTCAATCCAAAAGCCACAAACTAATATCTTCTTTTTATTATTCATAATACTACTATTTGTAATTGTTCTTCCTGTTCTTCCTGCCAAAACATAACACTTTGATTTTTTTCATAGTGAGCAACCACAGCCCCTATTGAGTTAAATTCTTTAACGCAATTTTGACCATTGTTGTAAAATAATCTAAATTTTCTCACCTTCTTGTCTTGTCTCTTCCTCTGTATACCCATAAGATAACCATTCTAATATTCTTTCCTTTTTAATGTATTTACTATAATGATGGTTGTAAATTTCAACTGTACCATCATTTTTTTGAAGTTCTTTTTGAAATACCACTCTATTCTTAACCAACAATCCGCTTTGATTTACAAATCTCAAAATCCACTTATTTTTATGGCTACATCCCCAACCATCATCAATACCTAAGTCGCCATAGGAATCAAAAACTTCTGTGGTTTTTATGGATTTACCTGCTTTAATAACTTGATTAATTTTCTTCTCTAGTATCAATACTTGTTTTTCTTTCAGGTTTTCCTTTAATTCTAAAACATCTATTAGATCTTCTTTTCTCTCACTAAAAATAGCTCGTTTCTTCTCAATGTGTTTTCTATTCTTTAATATGTACTTAGAGATGTTACCTATTGATTGCATCATCTCTAATCCCTCTTCATAATTTTCAACACGACCAAGGTCTTCTGGTTTTAGAATTAATCTTCCATCATTATCAAAAGATAACTGGATAGACGGTTTAAAAAAGGTGCTAATTTCATTTTCTAACTTTCTGTTAAATTTAATTGATCTAATGTAGAAGCCATTTTTGATAATTTCATCTTCCGTATGTCTTTTATCTACATCCCATTTATCTTTTTCATTAGCCAATTCCATCACCCACAGCATCAGACCTAAGAATTCTGAATAATATTCTTTAATCCTTTTTTCATTCTTTTTTTCTGCCAAGTCTAGTAGAGAGGTAGAGTTTTCTATAGCTTCCTCAAAACTTATCTCTCTGACTTCCCCAAATTCCAATTCTTCGTCTTCATCTAATAATACCATTCCCCCTTCTGCATCAACCTTAACTAATACTCTGTTCTTGTCTTTAGGAGTAGGAGGCGTTCCTGAATTTAGAGACCATAATCTAGTAGTAGACGGCGTTCCATGTCTCATGCAATTCATAGCGTTGTCTAGTATTATCAATTTTTCATCATTCTTGTCAGGTCTCATACCTCTACCTATTTGTTGTAAGTATAGGGTTAAGCTCTTAGTTGGTCTAAGTGATTGGATACAATTACAGTCTGGTAAGTCTATGCCCTCTGTAAGAACATCTATTGATACTATTCCTAAGACTTTACCGCCTTCAAAACCTTTAAATATTTTGTTTCTTTCACTATCACTAGTATTCCCATCTATGTAAGCCATGTTATCATATCCTGCATTCTTGTACCATTCTAGAGTCTTTTTAGCGTGTTCAACATCCACGCAATAAATCAGTACCTGCTTGCCTTTAGCATATGTTTCATAACTCTCTACAGCATAATCTAGCAACTCATCTTTTCTCATATATTTAGATAATTGTGCCATATTATAGTCTCCTCCACTATTCTTATCTACCTCTCTGACAAAATCCTTGGTTGGCGTAGAATAAATTGTAAAATCAGTCAGGTATTTTTCTGCCACCAGATCTTTTACAGTCTTTATTGAATTTACCAATTTTGCAAATATTTTAGATAAGTCCTTTTTATCTAACCTATATGGGGTGGCTGTAACACCTAATAATT
>Ga0100388_10004163_pt1 | contig 12115 bp, 9 predicted proteins | sample CryGeymeta201512_FD_81536 | JGI IMG/M metagenome (GOLD analysis project Ga0100388, IMG submission 81536) | Groundwater microbial communities from Crystal Geyser aquifers in Utah, USA - Crystal Geyser metaG 2015-12 | ecosystem: Environmental > Aquatic > Deep subsurface > Groundwater | place: USA... | reverse complement strand
CTACTCGTGAAAATGTAGAATTCTCATCAGGCATCTACTTCTACCAAATAGAAGCCAATGCAGTTGACGGATCGAACAGTTTCAAACAAACGAAGAAGATGATCCTTCTCAAGTAATTTCATCAGAAAGAAAATCTTTCTACAAGAAGAGCCGCCATTTTCTGTGCGGCTCTTTTTATTTTAAACGATTGGATTCATTCAATAATCTGATGCCGACGCTATTAATTTCAAATTGTAGAAGGTCGATATCTAAGAATTACTGCTTATTGATAAATGAAAATAAACAGTGATAATTGCTTATTAAACAATGATTCTTTTATTAGAGAAGTACTTTATTAAAATTGATAATGAAATCAATAGAATTCCAAATAATTATAAAAATTATCAACAGATATAAGACACTATTTATGGAACATTAATTGCTTAAAGCAATTATTGTAATAATCTAATTGGTCTTTATAAATTATCAGAATATTTTTGAAACGAATTTTTAAAAAATATTGTCCTAAAAGTAATTCTCATTGTAAGTTCACCAAAACTATTTATCTGTTATTTTCTTCAATCCGATATTTTCTATTAGAAGAAGACTTTAAATTTCTCTACCATTCCTCTTTCAGCATCACTGCTGTTTCCGCTGAAAGAGAATTAGAAATAAAATTTTTGTCGTTAAATAACACTTGAGGTGCCGGAATGTTATCGAGATATATTGATATGGATCTCGACGCTAGTACCCATAGTATAGTCGCCGATGCCTGTCCGGCAAGCGAACGAATAGTATAGGAAAGGTTATGTCTATAAAAACATTAGGTCAGATAAAAAAAGGTATAGAAGAATTAAAGAGCCAAGAACAATTTGAGGATTCTTCCCTGGTTGACCTGGAGAAACTTTTGAGATTTGAACTGGATTTCAAAAGAAAGATGAAGAAAAAGATTGATATCTCTTCTGTTTATACAAAAAACATTAAGGAAAAATTAGAAAATGGTGAACACGTAGCAGATTTTTCAAATATCAAGATAGATAAAAAGTGGATTATGGATGCATTTCGCAATATCTATAATATACAAAGACTATGTGATAGTGAGTTGGAAAAGGCATTTGAAAACGGTGATTTCGATTTATTAAGCTTGCAAAAGAACCTGTTAATTGGTGATACTTTTTCTTTCAAGTCTCCTTCAGACAAGTTCGGAATAGATAGCGGGATACTCTATTCCATTGCTCTGGGTATATTCAAACCGATTTTTGAACTCTGTGCTGAAGGGACAAATGGTTTGTTCAATGATTATAAGTGGAAATATGGAAGATGTCCTTTTTGCGGAACCTATCCGCGTATGGCAAAATTTGAGAAAGAGGTTGGTAAAAGGAAACTCTGGTGTCCTCTATGTAGTACTGAATGGGTATATAGAAGGGCGAAATGTCCTTTTTGTGAAAATGATAATCAGCAGTTTCTTAGATTTTTCTCTGTTGAAGATAATAGTCCTTACAGAGTAGATGCATGTGATAAATGTAAGGGTTATATAAAAACAGTTGATGAAAGAAAGAAGATTATATACTGCACCCCTAAAAAAGGGATCAAACCTTATGTAGAAGAAATAACAATTTTTGAGATAGAAGATATAAAAACTTTCTATTTGGATAATATTGCTCAAAATGAAGGTTATAAAAAGTTGGTAAAAATATAAGGAAAAGAAGCGTATGAGAGTTAATAACCAAAATAAAAAAATGAAAGAGGGTCTAAAGATGCAGTTCTCCCGAAGAACCTTTCTCAAGATTTCTGGCGCTACCGCTTCATGCGCAATTTTAGGTGATATGGGTTTTTGCCTCCTGAAACCGAAATCCGCTTATGCCCAGAACTTGAAGGCAAAGTATGGGCAAGAATCAACCACTATTTGCCCATATTGTGGTGTTGGCTGTGGGCAAATTGTTACGGCAAGCAATGGTAAGATAATCAACATTGAAGGTGACCCGGATCACCCGATTAATCAAGGCGCTTTGTGCAGCAAAGGGAGTGCATTGTATCAGGTAGCTAATAATGAACGGAGACTAACTAAAATATTATATCGGGCACCAAATAGTACCGAATGGGAAATAAAAACATGGGATTGGGCAATACAGGAGATTGCCAAGCGGGTTAAAACAACAAGGGATGCAAGTTTTAAATTGACAGACATATCTGGATTAACTATAAACCGCACTGAGGCAATTGCCGCCTTAGGTGGTGCGGCTCATGATAATGAGGAGTGCTACCTGTGGTCAAAATTAATGAGAGCATTAGGGGTAGTATATTTAGAACATCAGGCAAGAATATGCCATTCCCCTTCTGTGCCGGCTTTAGCCGAGTCATTCGGCAGAGGTGCGATGACCAATCACTGGATTGATATTGGTAACAGTGATTGCATCATGATTATTGGTTCAAATGCCGCAGAAAATCACCCGATGGCATTCAAATGGGTGACAAAGGCTATGGAGAAAGGGGCAAAACTCATTCATGTTGACCCAAGGTTTACCAGGACCTCAAGCAAGGCCCATGTCTATGCCCAATTACGACCAGGGACTGACATAGCCTTTATTGGTGGGATTATCAACTACTGCCTGTTAAATAACCTTTTTCACAAGAATTATGTAGTGGAATACACTAATGCCTCCTATCTGATCAACCCTGATTTTAAGTTGTCAGATGCATCCGGCATCTTCTCAGGGTATAACCTGGAGAAACGCAGTTATGATAAGGTAAGCTGGTCATATCAGTTAGATGAAAATGACATACCCAAAAAGGATAAGACACTGGAAGATCCAAATTGTGTCTTTCAACTGATGAAGAAACACTTTGGAAGGTATGATGTGGACACAGTTTTCAAGATCACCGGCACACCAAAGGATGTGTTTTTGAATGTGGCTAACACCTATTGTCAGACAGGTGCGCCAAACAAATCAGGCACAATCCTTTATGCAATGGGCGCCACTCAACATACTGTTGGGGTTCAGTATATCCGTAGCTATGCGATAATTCAGATGTTGTTGGGTAATATGGGTATAGCAGGTGGAGGAATAAATGCAATGCGAGGTGAATCAAATGTTCAAGGCTCAACAGATATGGCGTTACTTTTCCATATCCTGCCTGGTTATTTGAAGTCTCCAATCCCGGAGAATAAGACATTAGCTGATTATCTTTCCAAATGGACACCTATATCAAAAGACCCCAAGAGTGCTAACTGGTGGCAGAATACACCAAAATATACTACTTCACTTTTAAAGGCATGGTGGGGAGAAAAGGCAACAAAGGGAAATGATTTTTGCTATTCCTACCTTCCCAAACGAAGCGGGGATTATTCATTTATTTCCTTATTTGAGGCAATGTATGCCGGTACAATCAAGGGATTGTTTGCTATGGGGCAGAATCCGGCGGTCGCTGGTCCAAACCTCAATATGGAACGAAAGGCATTGGAAAAACTTGATTGGATGGTGGTTATGGAACTCTGGGAAACAGAGACAGCAGAATTTTGGAAAAGACCGGGTGTTGACCCGACAAAGATTAATACCGAGGTATTTCTGCTGCCTGCGGCTGCATCGGTTGAAAAGGAAGGAAGTATTAGCAATTCAGGCAGGTGGATGCAATGGAGATATAAAGCAGTCAATCCACCAGGAGAGGCAAAGGACGATCTGTGGATTATAAATAGGCTTTGCAAGGCAGTGAAGGAACTCTATGCTAAAGATAGTGGGGCATTTCCCGATCCAATTGTTGACTTAAACTGGGATTATGGTGATGAACCGGATGTGCATAAGGTAGCCAAAGAGATAAATGGCTATGATGTCAATACCAAAAAACAGATTGCAAAGTTTGGTGACCTGAAAGACGATGGCTCAACAGCATGTGGCAACTGGTTATACTGTGCAAGCTACACGGAGGATGGGAATATGTCTGCCCGCAGAAACCCTCAGGATGCGCCCAATAACATTGGATTGTATCCGCAGTGGTCCTGGTGTTGGCCTGTAAATCGGCGGATTATATACAATCGTGCCTCTTGCGACCCCACTGGTAATCCATGGGATCCCAATAAATGGGTGGTCAAATGGGATGATGTGTCCAAAAAATGGGCAGGTGATGTGCCGGATGGTCCCTGGGCGCCACAGGATAAATACCCATTTATTATGAATGTTGAGGGACATGCGAGGCTATTTGCTCAAGGTCTTGTGGAGGGACCATTCCCTGAACATTATGAGCCGCAGGAAAGCCCGGTTAAAAATATTATCTCCAATCAGCAGAGTAATCCCTGCACAAAGGTCTGGAATACGTTGGGTGTTGACCTTTGGGGCACACAAGACAAATTCCCAATTATTGCCACTACCTTCCGTATGACAGAACATTGGCAGGCAGGGGCTATGACCCGAAACCTGCCGTGGTTATGTGAGCTTGTGCCGGATACGTTCGTGGAAATAAGCAAATCCCTGGCGGCTAAAAAAGGGATTACACATGGCAGTAAGGTTGAAGTTAGCTCTGCACGGGGCAAGATGACTGCTTATGCCGTGGTTACTGACAGGATTAAGGCGTTAAACCTCAATGGTTCAACCTACGAACAAGTAGGAATTGTGTGGCACTTTGGCTATAGCGGTCTTGCTACAGGAGACAGCGCCAATTGTCTAACCCCTCACATTGGAGATGCCAATACTATGATTCCAGAGTATAAGGCATTTCTCTGCGATATAAGAAGACTTAAGGAGGTGCAAAATGATTAAGAAAGCAGTGCTTTTTGACCTTTCCAAATGTATTGCTTGTAGAGGCTGTCAGGTAGCTTGCAAACAGTGGAACAACCTCGCCGGGGAGAAGACTACTTTTTTTGAGGGTACTGGTTACCAAAACCCTAAAGACCTTTCTCCGAAGACTTGGACAGTTGTAAAGTTTTTTGAAAAGAAGGTCAATGGTAATATTATCTGGGCATTTAGAAAGCATCAATGCATGCAATGTTCTGATGCTGCTTGTATTGCTGTCTGCCCTGTAAAGGCAATGACAAGGGATGAGAAAACAGACATTGTTTATGTTAATGAAAAACTCTGTATTGGATGCGGAGCCTGTCAAGAATACTGTCCTTTCGGAGTCCCTCATGTAGACGAGAATGAAGAGAAGTCAAAGAAATGCACCTTCTGTATTGACAGAATCGAGGAGGGGCTAGAACCTGCCTGTGTGAAAGCCTGTCTAACTGAGGCGCTTGAATTTGGAAATAGAGAAGAACTGGTTATAAAGGCTAAGGCAAGGGCAAAAGAACTTGAGATTGCCGGGAAGAGACCTTATATCTATGGTATAAAAGAACTAAAAGGGTTGAACAATATTTATATACTTCCGGAAGGGCTTGATTTTTATGACCTTCCAAAAAGCCCCGAGGTTCCTAAGGATATTGGCTTACTCAATAACCTTCTCAAGCCTTACAGTGGATTCACACTCACTGCTGCTGCTGTTGGGCTTGCAATAAGTTATTTGAAGACAGTGAGACATGAACAGGTAAAGGAAAAAGAAAATGGATGATGCACCCACAGCTTGCGGATACGTTCCAAAAACAAAAGGGTGGTTCATCCCACCCTTAAAAAATAAGGAAGTGTTTTTATTAAAGATGAAAAACTTTATTAGATCCAAAGCATTTTGTAAACAGCTTTTGAAGAGTAATAATGTTTGTGTGTATTCATTCGGGCATAAAATAACAACTAAAAAATTCTTTATTAAGAAATGGAGAGAAAACTTATGAAAAGAGTTGAACTTTTTCTATTACTATTAGTGATTGGTTCATTGTGGGGTTTTTTCGAAATGCTTGCATTACCCGTTTTTGCTCTATGTGCAATTGGTTTATTCCTCATTGTACTTGGAAGACGTGTGATTGATTTTCCCGGAAGCAGCATAATTATTGGTCTGATAGTTTGTTTCTACAAAACTTATAGCGATCATTTCTTTATCTGTCAGTGGGCAGGCGTTATGGCGCTTGCCGGTTCGTTTGATCTTTTCGTAAGTATAGTATTTAAAGAAAGTTGGTTCAAACGATTCAACCCGGTTCTTTTAGGAGTGCTGACTAATGTAACTGCATTTTTTGTATTTGTTATAACTGTAACATTTATTTTCAGAGAGCCAAACTGGGTTTCAGGAGGAATGGAGAGAGTTATCAAATATGCTCTTTATACAGCTATACCGGCTGCTATTTTCAGTGGTTTAATAAGCGCGCCACTCGGCATACTTGCAGGTTCTAAACTCAAAGAATATTATGCTTCATTTCCGCTAAAACTATTTCCCGGAATTTATTTAACCGCGACAATTTTATTATGGATTATAGCCGCTATTAAATAAAATGTTAACAGATATTATAAAAATTATCAAATGGCAGTCTTTAAAGAATAAACCCGATAGTCTATTGCCAAATTCGGAATCTGATTGCGTTGCTAACGAATCTATACTTACTATCACCGTTAACAACGAAGAACTTATAAATTTCTCATGCAGTTCGGCTAATCTTGAAGAAATGGCTGTCGGTTTTCTTTTTTCAAGCGGTATTATATCCAGTATTAATGAAATTGAAATGCTAAAACTTTGCGCTGCCAGCAATAAGGTTAGCTTCTTATTAAAGGACAATATTTTTTTCGACAATAAGATCTGGCAGAAACGCCAAACTATTACTTCCGGCTGCGGACAAGGAAAATCTTTTAATATTCAGACACTGAAGAATAACATTCCCAAAATCACCGGTTCACTTCAAGTCAGCCCGGATTACATATGTGAGTTGTTTTCCGATCTAAGAAACATTTCACAAAGTTATAAAAATACCGGCTGTATCCATATTGCCGCTCTTATTAAAGAAGGGGGTCCATCAATTGTACGGGAAGATATTGGAAGGCATAATGCAATTGATAAAATCTTAGGCGCTGCCTTAAGGATTGAGGTGGATTTCTCAAAATACATTTTATGCTGCTCGGGTAGAATTTCATCAGATATGATATTAAAAGCCGGGCGAGCCGGTATCCCCATTGTAGCCTCAAGAGCGGCGCCTACCAGTCTTGCCGTTGATATCGCTGAAGATTTGAACATTACACTTATTGGTTTTGCACGGGGTAAACGCTTGAATATTTATACTCATCCGAAACGTATTTTGTTTAATAAACAGTTTGATGAATCCAAAATTCCGGAATTAGCTCAACAAGAATTAATTACTCCAAATGACACATTCTTATAAACACTTCAATTTTTTTAGGAGACTAAAAATGAAACATTTATTTGCTATACTATTCAGTTTAATAATCAATTCTTCATTATTTACCCAGGGATTGGAATTAAAACCGTATGGATTTATAAAAGGCGATGCGGTTTACTCATCCAAAGGCGTTAACTCTTTTGGTAATCCCAATCTTTCTTCTCCACAAATTGCTAACGGTGTTGATGAGGCAGCAATAGGTTTTACTGCTAAGCATACGCGGTTTGGTTTGAAAGGATTGTTCGGTGATGAAGTTAAGGTGGGTGGAGTAATTGAACTGGATTTTTTTAGTGCGAACGGATTTGATGCTAATGTTAATCCCCGTATCCGTCTTGCTTATGCTTCGGTTGCATGGGATAATCTTGAGCTAAGATTCGGACAGCAATGGGACATCTTCTCACCATTGAATGCGATAACAAATAACACCAACGGCAATCTTTGGTTCGGAGGTAACTTAGGTTTTAGACGTAGCCAGATACAGATGATCTACAAAATTCCCGCAAAGGAATTTCAGCCAATGATTCAATTAGCACTTGGCGAAGCTTCTCGTGAAGCCGGGCCAGGTTTGGGAGATGATAACAAGGCGGTTCTCCCGATGGTTCAGGGTCGCTTTTCAACAAAGTTTTTAGAAAACAAAACCATTGGTGTGTATTTCGTTTACGCAAAATTCTCTCCCGAACCTGATACTTCTGATTTGGATTATAATTGTTCGGGTTTCGGCGCTGACTTTACATTACTTTTTAATAAATATTTTGAACTGCATGGCGAAGTAAATATGGGAACGAACCTGAATAATGCCAATCTTTTTACAATTGCTGGTAACGGCAAAAAAAATGACAATAGGAAAAACCTCAGTATCTGGGCTAATATAAATTCCAAGATAGATGAACACTTTCACCTGGTAATTGGTGGAGGTTTGGATAAAAACCAAACTGATAATCTTGTTAATAAAGATATTGAGCAGAATTTTGTTTTTTACGGTGATCTCATTTTCCCTATAACAAAGGAATTTTCAATCGTACTTGAGATCGGAAATATTACAACAAGCATTAATGGAGCGGATAAAGATGATTCTGCTTTAGTGGGAATTCTTTCAGGAAAAGTTAATTTCTAAAAAGGAATACTTAGCGCAACAAGTTGCAAGTAAAAAGTAAAAATAATACGTTTGAAATATCTTGACACAAAAAACAATAATATTATTTCCAATACTATTGTGAACGAAGTAAACACAATATAAAGTAACATCAATTTTCTTCACTTTAATGGAGGATTAATTCAATCCATTATTCTTGGAACAGTTTCTGAATTAATCTGCAAGTCTATAGCGCAAGAACTTACTACACAATAATACAGTATTACGAAGGGGCGTTCCAAACGCCCATTTTGTTGAAATAAATTTTGTTTTGATAAATCTCTTCGCTTATTTTCTATTGCACTTTTTGAGTTGTTAATTGAAAGAAAAAAATTCGTATATAACAGGAATAATTCTCTCGGGCGGACTGAGCACCCGGATGGGAACCGACAAAGCGTTACTGAAGATTGGCGGCCAAACCATCATCGAAAGAACACGTAATCTAATGTTGAATATATTTGAAAATGTTTTACTTAGCACTAATGATTTTGAAAGCTATCGGTTTCTCGGATTACCTATAGTAGAGGATATTTACAAAAATCATGGTCCTCTATCTGGGATACATGCTGCACTGGTTGTCTCAGCGACAGATAAAAATTTCTTTCTCTCATGCGATTTGCCGCTGATGGAGGAAGAAATGATTCGGTATATAATTGGATATAAATCATTAAGGCAGATATCGATTCCATCAGCGAATGAAAGAATGCAGCACCTTTGTGGAATTTACCGAAAATCATTAGTTCCGGTTATTGAGAATATTTTGAGTAATTCAATTTATTGGAAGAAAGAAAACGGAAAAAGTGCTGCAAGCGTAAAAAAGTTGATTTCGAAAGTTGGTGCGGAAATTATCGAAACCGGTTCTCTTCCATTTTACAAAGAAGATATTTTCTTCAACATGAACTCGCCGGATGACTTTGAGATTATAAAACAGAAAAATTTAGAATGAGAAAAAGATACAAATCAAATATCAAATTTCTTTGGGGATAAGCAGTTTTTTTGATTCTACCGAAAAGAAAAAAAAGTAAAAAGAGCAAACTAAAGCCTGCATGGTTTTCAAAATTTGGTAGGTTTGGAATAAAATCTGGCAAGTATGCCATCAGCCTCTGACAAGCCTGTCACCAGCCATTCAACGAAGCAAAAACCTCATTGTTTTTAAACTTATAGCATACTCAATCCATGCTCATTTTATACTATAGAACCGCTTCTGGGATACCCCATCCATTCACAAGTGAGCTTGTCACGCTCTAGTTAAGTTGTTATCTGTTCTTAAATGCAATACAATGAAGATTGACAAGAACCAACAACTGCTTTATAGAAAGTGAGAACAAACAGTGCTTGTTGCTAAAAACAAGGGTTCTTTTAGTAGAGAAGTAATTTATTGAACTTGAAAATGAAGAAACTCCTTTCCGCATCTAAAAGAAATATTAGCATTTATTTTGCATTGTTTTCTATGGAACGTTATTTGTTGCTTCTGCAACGCAATTAACTAATTAGTTCAAATTAAACATAGAGGACATTTATGAAACGATATCTACGTTTCTTCGTTTTCGCTCTCTTTGTTGCAAGTTTAGCTTTCCCTCAAGCGGTGACAGTTAAACGTGTAGCAAAATCTCCTGCCGATATTAAACTCACCCCATGGTTTGGTCCGGTATCAACTGGTTTAAAAGTTCTGGGCAAAGCCTCGACAGCATACTTTGTAGCAAACACAACTGGTTCAGGTGCAACGACAGTAACTTCATTTTCTTGGTCGATCACAGCAAAACCCGTTGGTTCGGTTGCTGCTTTTGATACTTCAAACAGAATGGACGCTAGATTTATACCAGATCTGGCCGGACAATATATTGTTCAAGTTTCAGTTAACGGTGGTGCTAAAACTGCCGTCGACACGATATTTTCAAGTACATTTAAAGGAAATTATGCAACAGGATTAACTTGTGGATTATGCCATTCAAATACTAAAACCAGTTGGGAAGGTACAAGACATTCATCTATTTATAAACGCGGTTTAACCGGTATGCTTGAAAATAGTGAAGCAACTAACTTCAAAGGCGCTTACGGCACTTCTTGCGCTAAATGCCACACAACCGGCTGGGATGATAAAGCTGACAACGGTAACTTTGGCTTTTTAGCTAAATCCACCGGCTGGGATACCACCTGGTATAAACCGGATGTTTTGGTTGGCAATGAAATTTTTATTCCTTATGGTGATCAAACAAGATGGAATACCTTAACGACTACTTATCCAACAGTTTACCCAACTGCTACAATTGGCTGTGAAAGTTGCCATGGAGCGGGTGTTGATCATATGAACGCTGGCGGTGGAACCGCTGCTGATCGAAAGATTGGTAAGAGTGTTGACGCAGGCGTTTGCTTGCAATGCCATGATTCTCCGACACACCACATGGTTGGTTCATATTGGAAAGAATCAAAACATTCAACCATGCCTTTAAGCGGAAGTGAAGCTGATAGAACCCAATGCTATCCTTGCCATAGTGGTCAAGCAATTATTGATTTTGCCGCTAATCCAGCCGCTCCGGTTTACGATGTAACAAGAGGGAACGTTCCTTCTATCTCTTGTACAACTTGCCATGATCCTCATTCAGCCGAGCATGAAAATCAATTAAGAATTGCTGAAGTTAGCGTTCTGAAAAATGGTTATACTCCCCCTGCCGGTACAGGTGGAAAAGGCGCTTTATGTATGACTTGCCATAGAGGCAGATACAATTCTCAAACACAGGTTGATGGATTTATAACCACGTACAAAACTCCGGGGAAAGCCTATCCTTCAAGAATTTATCCTCACTACAGTCCTCAAGCTGATATGTTCTTAGGTCAAAACTCATACGACTTTGGTGTGGTAACAATTCAAGGGGTAATGACACATGAAGGCATTGAGAACGCATGCGTTACCTGCCACATGCCGTTAAGAACATATAACGCTGATCATGCGATGAACATGGTTACAAATGGTGTTGATAAAGTTACCGCTTGTAAATCTTGCCATGGTAATATTACTTCATTTGATGATATTAAAGCCAGTACAGATTATGACGGTAATGGTGTTGTTGAATCATCAAGAAAAGAAATTGATGGTTTGCTCGCTAAGTTGGCTGACTTACTTCCAAAAAGCCCTGACGGTGCTGTTGCGGAATTAGCCAGTGCAACGATTAGAGTTGCCGACTCAACAGCCATTGCAAATAGCCCATACTTAGAAAGAGTATTCCCTGGAATCTGGAATTACTACTTCGTTGTTAATGATTTCAGCCATGGTGCTCATAATGCAAGATATACCGTTCAATTGTTAAATAACACAATTCAATATGTTCTAACGGGCGTTGTTCCTGTTGAATTAACCTCCTTTACCGGTTCAATCAGTAACGGAATTGTTAACTTACAATGGCAGACCGCCAGTGAAAAGAACAATAAAGGATTTGAAGTTCAACGCAAAATCGGAACGAAATGGGAAACCATTAGTTTCGTAAACGGTAGAGGAACTTCATCCGAAATTAACAAATACAGCTATACTGATAACTTATCAAAATTATCTGTAGCTGGAAATGTTTCTTATAGATTACGTCAAGTTGATTTTGATGGAACTTCAGTTCTTACAAAAGAAGTAAACGTAAACTTTACTTCTGCGCCAAAATCATTCAGCTTGTCACAGAACTATCCGAATCCGTTCAACCCGTCAACGACCATTCGTTATGCGTTGCCGTTCGATAGCAATGTGAAGATCTTGATCTACAAAGTAACCGGTGAATTAG